>Ga0222713_10000019_pt1 | contig 162138 bp, 164 predicted proteins | sample C33_649DmetaG_FD_165061 | JGI IMG/M metagenome (GOLD analysis project Ga0222713, IMG submission 165061) | Estuarine water microbial communities from San Francisco Bay, California, United States - C33_649D | ecosystem: Environmental > Aquatic > Marine > Unclassified | place: USA: California...
AACCGCTTTGTTCACTTAGAAGTTCGTGTAGACTTTGGTAGTTGGTTTGACTGGGCTGTAGAAAACAAAGTACACGAAGATGTTGTAGGTTATGTAAGTTTTGCTAAAGCAGACTTGTGCAACTTCGACCCACGCTCCAGTGGACGCTCGTTTGCTACTCCTCGTAGTTGGACATTTGTAAGCGAGTTCCTAGAAGATGACGACATCACTGACTCCGAACTTACTGACCTCATTAGTGGTTGCATAGGCGAAGGCACTGCTCTTAAGTTTATGGCACACCGCAAGATTGCCAAGGACATGCCCGAGCCTGGTGCTATCCTTGCCGGCAAAGTTAAGGACCTTAAGATTAAAGAGATCAGTGCACAGTATGCTCTTACAGTAGGCATGTGCTACGAGCTTAAAGATGCTTATGAGGACTTTGGCAAGAGCAAGGATTCCAAGAAGTGGCACGAAATGGCTGACAACTTCTTCCGTTTCACAATGGATAACTTCCCCACTGAAATGGTTGTTATGGGTGCACGGATGGCAATTACTAACTACAACTTGCCGTTCCAGCCTAACAAACTAACTAACTTCCAGGAGTTTTTTGACCGCTTTGGTAAGTATGTTGTTAAAGCAATGGAGGACTAATGAAAAAACTAATCTTTTTTCTTGCCTTTATAATTATAGGGCATGTGTTAATTGCAACTGCGGTATCAGGATGCACTCTAGAAAAACAGTGTACCCTAGGATGTGCTGACGAAGATCTTATCCTACCGCCCAATGTATATCAACGTCCTACAAAGGAAACAAAAGATGCACTCACTAACCCTCGCTGAAGACTTTGCTCCATGGTGGAACATGTCAAAATATCATTCACGAGAAATTGAAGCAAAGAAGTTTGGTAACCAAACTGTTAAAACTCGTCATGCCAGCAACTCAGGTTGGCCTGGCCCAGAGAAAGATGTAGACTACTGGGTAGAACTAGACAATGGTTTTGCTGTAGGGTTCCGTCATGGTCGCAGTGAAAGTGGCATACGCAGAGCTAAGTTTGCTGACTTTCCTGTTGTAAAAATGGTTGACTAAAACTGTACCCTACAGTATATTAAAGAATAACGTCCATACCAAGGACTTACACAACCTGCCGACTTTATAACTGGCTAAAAAAAGGAAATTATTATGAATTTCGCGTCGAAGTTTATAGCGATGCATCCACATCTGGGTGCAGAAATTACACAACATCCTAATGTTGCATTACCATATGCTACAAAAGCAAATAAAAAATACCGCACAACCAAAGATATTATTGTATCGCTTGAAGAACGGTTTAACACCGCTATCGGCGACAATGCAGATGATGTAGAGTTCTTCCGTGCACTCGGAAAAGAATTCCGTGATCGCAATCCTGAATACACCAAATTTACTGATATGTATCCTGATATGCCTGCTATGCCTAGCAGTCTTAAGGACCGTGTTAAGTTAGGTCAGATGCTTATAAACGCTAGCATCCAACGTGAGCCGGATCCAGAATGGGTAGTAAGCATTGTAGGTAAGTTTGATCCGTTCTTTGTAAACCTAATTAGGTTGTACCCAATCAAAGATGGCGTGTATGCAATATGGGACGGTCAGCATACCAGCCTTTCCTTACTTTGCATTGCTATGTACGCATTTAATATGAGCTTGGAAGAAGCACTTGAACTTGAAGTTCCTGTTGCAGTGCATCCTGGAAAGAATGTAGCCAAATTACGCAAACGGTTTATTGGCATACATGACAACACGATGACCAAGCCTTTGGACAAGATCGACTTGTATATGCAGTATGTTTATGCAGTGCGTAACAACGGCGACCAAGACCCATGGAGCATGCGATTCGAAGAAATACAGTGTGCACTAGAAGAGTTTAACTGCTTCTTTACACATGAAAAGTTCGGTGATACTCACGAGGCTGGTGCTATTTCACGTCCTACAGAAATTTACCCAACTGGTAAAGATGTTACTAAGTGGAAGAGCAGTGTACTACGCCGTGTATTCCAGTACCACAGCATTAGCAATCCTAATGCACCAGTACAGCCCTTGGAAATCGACAACATGGCACACATATTCCGTGCATGTGATCAACAGGGCATACAAGTTGATGACCAGTATGTACGGGACTTTGCCAAGTACTTGGGTGCTGTAACCGGAAACACCTGGCAAAAAGGTTACAAGAAAAACGGCCAATTTAAAAAGCATAGCATGGTAACCAGTGCATATCAGAGCTGGTGGAAGAGACAGCCACAGAACGTTCGTGATGCTTTTTCTACTCGCTGTAATCAAACGGAGGTAGCACCTACCTGGATTTGCCAGGCTATTGCAAACGCTGGCTTCCCACATGAACTACCAATGTTTATTGGACGGTTTAGCTACAAGTTTGAAGCACGGGAGTTATCATAATGTCCTTTCGTGATCCTAATATGGACCTTCTAAAAGAAGGTGTTGCACTTCGTAACGCTCGTAAAACTAGATGTTCTAACCCAGGGTGTAATAATTTTCTTACACCCTACCAGGGACCTGGAAGCGACACGTTGTGCAGAGAGCATCAAAAAAATCTAGCAGATTATGGTGGCCTTGCGACAATGAAAAAGGAGTATAGCCAGCATCGAGAAACACATTGTAGCCACTGTGGTTATACTCCATTAACTGACCCTAGGGTACAGGAAATTGAGGATCCTAAAGTTAAAAACAGGTTAATGCGTACATTGTTAACTGTAGATCATATAGACGGAAATCACAGTAATAACAATCCAGAAAATTTACAGACACTGTGCCCTAACTGTCATTCTATAAAAACTGTAATTAACGGAGATACTTTTACTCCAAGTAGGCAATAAGGAGACGATAAATGAAAAGGGCGGACCGTATGGCTCGCAGCAAAGCAGCCCGTCAACGCAGGAGATCTCTAAGAGAAATTGTAGTAGAGCGCACACTATCCTACTATAGCAAAATGAGAAGACTGCGAAAGAAAAAGAAATGAGGGTTCACTATTATGAAGTTTATTGTGATGGTGAATATCTTGCTATTGTAAGAGCCCTCAATGAAGATGATGCTATAGAGCAAGTATGGAAAGCAAACAAGTTAAGACTTAGAGGACCAAAACGTCTGTATATTGCTAAACAGGTTGGTTGACAAATCTTGTATCTGTGTTACTATATAAGAGTACTAGGAGTGATAGATGTCTACAACTACAGCCAATAAAAAGAATATAAGCCTTCCAGTAGGATTTGAAACAGATCCTGCAGAGGATGCTCTCGCGAGAGAAAAGTTAATTACTGCTAGGGTAGGCTTGTTGCTTAAAGCAACCTTTTTTGGCAACATGGCAACTAGACTCCCGCTAGTAAATGCAGACGACTGGTGCCCTACAGCGGCAACAGACGGCCGCTTCTTTTATTACAATAGTAAATTTGTTAACATGCTCAAGAAAGGAGAAGTAGAATTCCTTTTTGGGCACGAAGTACTGCACAATGTTTACGAACATCTAGGCCGCAGCAAACTAAACAAACATGAACCTCAACTTGCTAACATTGCAGCAGACTATGCTGTTAATGGTGATTTAGTTAAGAGTCGAATTGGTAAACTAATTACCACTGTTCCTGCTCTACATGATACAAAATATTATGAAATGAGCATGGAAGAAATATACGACGATCTCGTGGAGAACGCCGATAAAATTGACATGGATCAACTTATAGACATGCTGCTAGATGAACATCTAGACGGCGATAATGATGGAGATGGTGGACAGCCACAGGAAGACGAAAACGGCAATCTTAAAAGCCGCAGCAAACCCAAATACAGTGAGGAAGAGCGTAAAAAGATCCGTGACGAGATCAAGGAAAGTCTTATTAATGCAGCCAAACAAAGTTCAGGTGCTGGCGATATTCCTGGTGGCGTAAAACGCATTATCAAAGACCTAACTGAGCCTAAAATGAACTGGCGTGAGCTGCTTGCCCAAACTATTGAAAGCACTATTAAAAGCGACTATAGTTTTATGCGTCCAAGCCGTAAGGGTTGGGGTATGGATGTCTTTTTGCCAGGTATGGTTCCCGAAACAACTATTGATATTGCCCTTGCGCTTGACATGAGCGGCAGTATTAGTGACGCTATGGGCAAGGAAATGCTCAGTGAAGTGCGTGGTATTATGGAACAGTTCCAGGACTTCCGTGTAAAGGTATGGTGCTTTGATACTAAAGTATATAACTATGCAGAGTTTACACCACACAATATCGACGAGTTTGAAAACTATGAACTAGCAGGAGGTGGTGGTACCAGTTTTGAATGTAACTGGGACTTTATGAAAGAACAGGACATACAGCCTAACCGTTTTGTTATGTTTACAGACGGTTATCCTAGTGGTACCTGGGGCGATGAGTTTTACTGTGACACTGTGTTTATTATACACGGTCCAGATCATATAAAACCACCGTTTGGTAACTTTGCATATTATGACAGCAAACATTAAAGAACAAATAATTGCTAACCTAAAGACAGTATATGATCCAGAAATAAGTGTTAATGTATACGACCTGGGTCTAATATATGACATAGAGATAGCAGATACGGAAGTAACGATTACGCACACTCTTACCAGTGCGTTTTGTCCTTTCGCGGATGAAATTGTGAACGACATTCGTACAGCAGGCGAAGTTTCTGGCATAGAAAAAGTTCACGTAAATACTGTATTCGATCCTCCATTTAGTATAGATATGGTTCCCGAAGAAGTAAAGTTAGAGATGGGCTGGCTATAAGGAATAACATGGAACTAACTTCAACACAAAAGCATTGGAATAATGCTACACTAAACTATGACCTTGAAAGATTTAATTGGCCTGCATGGGCATTATCTGTTATCCAAGAAATTGCTCCTCAGGTTACTGAACTAGAAACACTGCACGAAGTTCTAACACCTAATGAAATTGTTAGAGTCTCTCAGCATGTGCAGAACAGTTGCAGTCGTAAAGACTTTATGGAACGCTTTGATGCTTTTGTTGCTGAGTATATCCCACAACGTATTAATAACAAGCGATACATGATACAACGACAAGGAACTCTTCGTGTAGTTATTCCTGATCAAGCACGAGTAGGCAGAAGGTTACAATTCCATCAGGGAATCTTTGTAGGCAATGGCAGAGGGTGTAGAACTATTTGGACACCGTTTACTGAAGCTCGTGACACTAACACAATGTGGATGGTAGATTTAGAAAATAGTAGACGTATTACAAAAAATTTTGTTACAGAAAAATGGGATTTAGTAAAGTTCGAGGATGAGTGTTTACGGGTAGCATTTCCTGTAACACTAAAACCAGGTCAGAGCCATTTATTTTTTCAAGAGATGTTACATGGTAATGTAAACAATCAAGAAGGTTATACTCGTGTTAGCATGGATATGCGTATCCTAATTGAAGGAGAGGAGTACGGTCGTAGACATCCAGGCGGCTTCATGCGATTGCCCGGTGATCATGAAGTAGCAGAAATTGGAGACTATACTGGCAAGAGTGCAATCACATATGCTGGTTGGGCTAGTGATTTTAGCCGCAACATTCCATTACCAATGCAACGTGCAATTATCGACCAGTATTGTGAAAAAAACAAAATTGCATATACTAATTATGAATTTGAAAATGACCATTGTGACTGGCAACCTTCCCTGGAGTATTTTATAAAACAACGCCCTAACGTTATTGTATTAAATAGCATGTATTCATTAACAGACGACACTGTAAGACGTGAAGAAATTTTACAAGTAGCAGTTGATTGCGGAGTAGAATTACATTTTGCTAATGAACACACTGTCTTAAGAACACTAGAAGATATAAAAAAGATCAAAACATATTTGGACTTTGCTGTTGCTAAAAAAGATCCTTATGTTTGGGAGTAGTACTTGAAAGACAAACATAAACGAGCACATATGAAAGCAGCATTTGCTTATGCTGAGTGTAGCACTGCAAAGCGTCTCCAAGTAGGCTGTGTAATCGTAAAAGACAATCGTGTTATTAGTATTGGCTACAACGGCATGCCCAGTGGCTGGACAAACGAGTGCGAGAATACTATAACAGAAAAAGTATCCAAGATTGAATACGAAACACGATTGGTTACCAAACCAGAAGTACTCCATGCAGAATCCAATGCTGTTGCTAAACTGGCCCGTAGCAGTGAAAGCGGAGAAGGTGCCAGTGCTTTTGTAACACATCAGCCCTGTATGGAATGCGCCAAACTATTATACCAAAGCGGCATCAAGAAAGTGTACTATGTGCATCCCTACAGACTTGCTGATGGACTTAAATTTTTACGAGAATGTAATATTCCGGTAGAGCAGATGGATAAACTTTGGTATGCATAAAATAAGTATATTCAACGATTCGTCGAATTATAAATTTTATGATTACCAACTGTTTTTAGTTAAAGAACAGTCTGACATTGTTACTTTTATTCATTGGGATCATGACTTTGACAAAGATATCCTGGATTGGGTTGACTCATTGTGTGTGAAAGTAAATAACCTTTATCGTAAGTATTATAGATTATATAGTTTTTGCCATTATCCAAATTTATTCACTAACAGGTTTCCAAACTTTGATTATGTTTATAAACCCGAATTAATTTTTTTAAACTCTCAAAAATTTATAAATTTTGATGAAATACCTAATTTGAGACAAGTTAAATTAGAAAAAACTTTTTGTTTGCTTAATAATAGACCTACACCATGGAGGAAAAATTTATTTTGTTTTTTTAGAGACAATAACTTGTTGGATATGTCCTATGCTAGTTACAATAATAGTGCAAATAGACACCGATCAAAAGATAACTTTATAGAAGAACCATATAAAAATTTTATTGAAAATAAAGTATATGAGGACGCAAATTTAAGCATAGGGTACTATTATCCTGTACATAATTTTTTATTTGATGTTTGTGCAGAAACATATATTGAAGATTACATTGGGCTAACAGAAAAAAGTATTAAACCATTCTTATGGGGCTATATTCCGCTTATATATGGCCCAGCTGGTACTTACAGATATCTTAAAGATTTAGGATTAGACGTGTTCGATAATATCATTGATACTAGTTTTGATAATGAACGAAACCATAATACACGCATGTGGCGTTTTCAGCAAGAAGTTTTACGATTAAGCAAGATACCTTTAAACAACTATGACATAATGCAATTAGAATCTAGATTTCATAATAATAGAAATGCATTTTTAAAAAATGCTAAACACTGCTTACAAACATTAGATTGGATCGAACAGGAAACTAGATTTTTAATACATAATAAGGAACAGTATCTTGGATTTTAATCGGAATATAGTTAAATGACTACGCGGCTGTTTTTTATCGGCGTAAACCATATGTATGATGCTATTAATGTTTTACAGCATGATAATTTATTATTAGACATAGACAAAACAATTATCTATTATGGCCCCCCTGATTTAGATTTTGACATGTTAGGGCGATTAAATGACGCTGGTATAGACACTACAAATTTTTCTGTTTGTCAGGATGTAGAGTTAATAAACACTACAAATTATCATACAGAATTTTATAAATTTGGAGGTTGGATAGCTCAACAGTTCATTAAATTATTAGCTATCGATGCTTGCAGTAATGAAAAAATATTAATACAAGACTGTGATGCACATTTATTAAAACCATACAATTTTTTTGACAATACAAATGCACAACCTTTAGTGATACCTAATGAGACACATAGTCCTGGGTATTACACTTATATCGAAAAAATTTTAAATATTTCTAGACAAACACAAGATTGTTTTGTTACAGAGTTTATGCCTATAACAAAACAATCTTGGTTGAATATGATTCATAGAATAGAAAAATTACACAACACCAATTGGTTTGATGCAATATATAAAATATTTGATAATGATTTTACAGGAAAGCAAATTTGGTTTAGTGAGTACGAATTACTAGGTAATTGGCAACTGTATGAAAACCCTAATATGAGTATGTTTCCTCAAATAAGATATGAATCTGCTAATTGGTTTGATAATCCTGACACAAATGTATATAATTGTTATGCAAGGAAATAGAGTACTTTTTACCGGAATATATTATGTTTGACATTTTCTGCATGCAGATTACAAATGATGAGGTGGATCTGCCAGCCCATACACAATATACTCGTTGGAACGGAACACACCTAGACACAATACGCAGGTGTATTAATCGTGCTAGAACAGAGTTTGTATGGATAGTTGCTGACTGTTGCGACTACTCAGACTTTGATTTTAACTGGCAACCAGTGCCCTGGGAAGCAGATCAAATACACTGTTGGGCAAGCGGCAACCAACAATTTGGTGACACCTTTCTCGTCCCTGTCAGGGCTTTCAAGAAGCAAGAAGCAGGGCTTAAACTCCTAGAGTGGTATGAGCACATAAACTGGCACAGTGAGCCCAGTGTGCCTCGTAGAGAGTGGCCTACTGTTACTAGCCTAGAAGAACAAACCAGTCTGTATGCTTGGCATAAACAAACACCTGCTACTATTGATTACGAACCTAGTTTGTGGAAAAAACGCGATTTACATGCATTTACAAAAAGTGGTAGCGTACTACTAGTGCCAAGAGACTGTAAACAGCATTTTCAGGAACAATTTTACGACTATCCATACATCTTGCGTCATAATGAGTATCAAGTAACTGAAAACCTACTTGATGTAGTATACTTGAGTAATGGTGAAAAAAACGCCAATAAAAACTGGGAGATACTAAAAGATATCTGTCCTAGAGCAAAGCGTATAGATGGTGTTACAGGCAGAGCACAAGCATACAAAGCCTGTGCAGAGATAAGTGAAACGCCCTGGTTCTTTAATGTGTTTGCTAAGTGTATTGTGCAGCCAGACTTTGACTTTGACTGGCAACCAGACTGGCTACAAGGACCCAAACACTGGATATTCCATAGCCGCAATCCTGTTAACGGATTAGAGTATGGACACATGGGTATTATTGCATACCATAAACAAATGGTATTAGATGCTACAGAATGGGGTCTGGACTTTACATTAAGTGCAAAGCATAATGTAATACCTGTAGTAGGTAGCATAGCAGACTTTAACACTACGCCTTACGAAACTTGGCGCACAGCCTTTCGTGAGTGCGTTAAACTTACTCAGAATGCAGACATTGAAAGTCGTTATAGACTAAAACAATGGAGTAATGTCGGTAATGGTGCCCATGGTGAGTGGAGTGTACTAGGTGCTCAAGATGCTATCAAGTATGTACAAAATGGAAACGACTTGCAACTAACTTTCGAGTGGGCTTTCCTCAAAGAACTGTTTGATAGCAATTATAATAAAGTCTAGTTCTTCATCTGTAATATAAGGATCAACTGGCAGTGCTAGTTGTGTATTGCAATTCTTTATAGCCTGCGGCGTATCTGCTAACGGATGTTCATATACACGTTTGGTTTCTATTCCATGATTTGCAAGGTGCTTTTCTAGTTCTGGTCGTTGTGCTGTATCTATTACAAACTTACTAATTTGACCATACGGGTCAGTTACACATTTAACTAAATCGCCAATTTCATCTATGTACTCAAATGCAACTTCTTGACGACGTTCCTGCCAGAATGGAAAAAAGTCTAATTTAACTAATAACTCTGCACATTCGCGTTCGCTAGGAATACTATTGCCACCTATATCTCTGCCATGTCTGCGTAGTTCTCTAACATTATTAGCAATTACTACGTCGTTCGTTACTACTGCACCAGCATTACCCCAGTTTGGTAATGCTTTGGTAGGATCAAAACTGTAAGATGCAAACTCGCCCTGTAATGGTGCACCAAAGTGTTGAGCACCATCTTCATAAACAATATGATTAGTTGATATGTTTTCCGTATTTCCAAACAATCCAACCCATACAACATGATCTGTCGTAATATCTTTCCAATTTATTAAGCCGTTGGGTTTTACGTCAGCAGGGACAGGAAGGTTATAACTTCTTTGGATACTATTTCTTGTTGCTATAAAAGTTTGACTCGGATAACTAATTCTTGTATTTGCATCTAGCCCACATGCTAGTAGACCTAAATATAATGAATCACTTCCGCTACCAGTCATGACGCAGTACTCTGCGTCTGCTACATTTGCGATTCTGTTTTCTAATTCTTGTGTAAATGGTCCTAACAGGTGTCTGCCTGTTTTATAAACTTGTTCTGCTTTAAGAGTTAACGGACCCTGTAACTCTTTATATAATCTATCTAAATTATGGAGACGTATCTTCGTCTTCATCTTCGCTGGGCTCTACGGGTTTTACTGTTTGGTTATGAACGATAATTTGTTCTTTTAAATCATCTATGCCAATTTCGCCATTTTCTATCATATCTAATGCCTGTACACTTGTTATTTGCAATGTCCTACTTAACATTGCTGCATAGTGAACAAGCTCTACCCTTGCCATTCCTGTTGTTGTAACAATTTTATGAACGTCTACAAAAGCCATTGTCTACTCCCTATGCTCTTTTATTTTACCCATTATGAATTCTGAAATTACCTTATGCCCAAGTTTGTTAGGATGGGCTATGCATGGTCTTATAAACTTCTGAACGTCAGAATTATTAGTTTCTAACCAATATGTAAAATCTCCAACATGCGGAAACTCAACAAACCAGTTTTTTTGATCAAAACATTGCTGAACAATACATTTATCTTTAGGCAAAAGCCAAGCACTTTCTGGTATTAAATCCCAGAATTTACTCTCACAATGTTGACCCCCGAACATGTTTATAAAATAGGCTTTTATGTTATTGATTTTACATATTGAATATAAAAGTAAACATAACTGACTAGTTAATAAATCATCATTTACATTATTACTTAAACTTAAAAGGCACTTGTCAATATAGCCAGGTAACTTCTGAATTCCATTGCTTCCATTGATATAGTTGCCATTATTATCAATCCAATATCGTCTAGAAGGATCGGTTAAACAAAAAACAGCAGTTTCTATGTTTAGTAAATTTTCTACTAACTGATGTGCAAAGTAATCATTGCTACCGCCTGAATATCCCAAGTTCAAACTTCCAGGAAAATAACTAGGAAAAGCAAACTCTGGTGCGTCACTTCCGTCTAGCTCATTGGCTTCACATCCAGCTACCCAACTATCACCAAAAAAAGCTACACGTCCTAAATCCAATATACTTTTCCCTTGCTTATTTTAACCATTTAAGAGACCAAAAAACCATGTCATCCTGATTTTCGAAACTCATTACTGCCATTCGGTCTGTAGTAAACCACCATCCCCATCTGCCAGTACAATTTTCTTTTGTCCACTCTATACTTGGATAACTTACTCCAATATCCCTAACAGGAACATTAAAAGTATATTTGTTGTTATATCCACACCCCGGGCCATAATCACTGCCCGGGGATGGATACGATTTATCACCATCGGTTATAGAGTAGGTTAAACCCATTAGCCTTTGGCAGTATCGTTTAACTTACCTTTTAGGTAGTTAAGTAGGATACCATAAGCTGGGAGGAATACAATCAAACCTACAACAATCTTTGTAAGTGTATTGTTCTGGGCAACCACGCTCCAGTTTTCACCAATCCAACTTAGTTTACCATCTGGTCCTGTTGACCCTGCAAACGCAACATAGAAGAAGGTATAAGTGTCAATAATGTTAGCAACAATAGTTGATATTGCTGGCGCTAACCACCATGCTTTTGCTCGTTCACGAATTGCTTGGAATACATATACGTCAAGCATTGTACCAATTGCATAAGCAGTACCACTTGCAAAACCTACACGGTATGCATGCTCATCACCAAGTGCTAGTAGCACTAGTACTGATGCAATAATGGCTGGAATAATTGCCATTGCTACAACAGCACGACCCGCTTCTTTACCAACCATACGCACTGTGAGGTCAGTTGCTACAACTACGATTGGAAATGTAAATGCCGCTGCTGCCAATGGAAAACTTCCAAAGATTGGCAATTCAGCGCCAGGGAACAGATCGAATCTAATTGTAACCAAGTAATTACTCAGTGCAATTACTAATGTGTGTAGAATGACTAAATTTCTCACTAAAGTCTTATCTACACCGTCTAGTAGTTTTGAAAACATTTTTTTATCCTTGTAAATCTTGCATTAATGGAAATATTGCTGCTATCACTTTGGCACAGGCGTGTGCTATTTCCATATGCTCTTTTTGTGTGCCATTTGCACCACGCAACTCAATGTAGTGCACCCAACTTCGTAATGTACCGTTCATGTACATACGGCTAACTGTATTGCCTTCTGGCAGAACAGCTCTGGCTTGCTCTTTAGCAATACCATTTTCAATAGCCCACGCATATGCTTGTTTAGCTTGCATTATGACTCTAAGTTGCTCTTCTTCCCACCGTTCGTGGATATAACTGTTATCAGTATCGATACTATTCTGACGATTTTTAGTATCTTGTAAACGAGCTTCCCTAGTAACAAACTCTAGATCCTTTGTAGGATCAGCATAGCGTTGACTAAATTCCTGGAAACTAAAACTACGATGCCGCAGGATTTGTCTTGCAATATCTCTTGTAGTTTCGATTTCCATGCATGCACTGACCATTTCTAATGGTGACCAGTGTGCATGTTTAATTAGATATTTTATTAACTTTGCGCTCGTCTCCGTGTTTAACTGACCACTAGGGTTGCTAACTCTAGCACAGAACGCAATTAGGTCCTGCACGTCTGCATCAGCAAGATCGTGTTCAGTTAAAAACTCTGGAGCGGCTTGGCTATAACTAACCAGGCTAACTTTCATTATGCAGTAGCCTTTGGTCGTCCACGCTTCTTAGGAGCTAGACTTGGATCTAGATCCTGTGCTTGGGCTAATAGCCTGTTAATTTCTTCTGTAAGAACATTAATCTGTGCTTTCATGCCATCAGCTTGTTTAAGCAAGTCTTGGGCAATATCAGCGTCAGTTAACACACCAGGTGTTGGTGCTGTTCTAGCTGCCGCTGCGGCTTCTCTACCTGCCCGCTGCTTTGCTGGATCAGCCATGCCTGATGTAGCATCTAGTTCTGCTAGTCTACTAGCAGCATCGCCACCTGCTTCCATGTCACGAATGATCTGGTTAATTTCGTCTAACCTAGCACCCTGACCACCTGGGCTTGGTGTCATAATAATGTCCTGTGTACGAACTTTTTTCATCCAACCTTCTCTGTGCATTTTATTAAGAAGGTTAGAACCATCTCTGCCAACTACACGGTGTAGTGCGTCGCCGAGATGTTTGGCTGCTTGTCCAGCATTACTTTCAATACATTTCATAACATCATCATGAAATGCTGTTGGCAACTGCTGGGGGTATGCTACTAGAGCCATGTGTTCTTCTCCGGGAATTTCACGGAAAACAACTACAACTCTGGATTGACCCTGTCTGCCTACATGTTTAAGCATTATCTGCTTCTCCTGCTTCTGCGGTTTCTTCTACCGCTTCATCTGCTTCTTCTGCTGCCGCGGCTGCGCCTGGAGCAGGTCTAGCACCATTAGCAATTAAAAACGCCATTAGTCGATTGTACAATACACCAACTGCTTGCATTTCATTAGCCCTAATAGCACCGCGTTGTGCAACTGCTTCTAGAACATTTGCCATAAGATTTAAGTCAGCAACGCCTAGTGAAACTGGTGCTTCTGCTGTCTCAGCAGCAACGTCTTCTACTGCGTCGTCTACTTGATCACTCATTGAAATATACTCCTTATCGATAAGTACTGTAGTATAACATTATTATTATACTAGGTTTGGTAATGATTCGCAATTTATTTTTTGCCTTTTTTATAGGTTTTTTTATAAATTCTTCAGCATATGCTGAAGAAAAACTTGAGCAACAAAAGCAAGATCTGTTTGAATTAATGGAGGCAGGCCTCCAGTGTCAATCAACGGCTGCTGTTGCTTTAAATTACTATAATATTTACCTGGGTTTCAAACAGGGTTTAGAAAAAATAGATGTAGAAAATTACGAAATGCCCGGTCCAGTTGCTGGTATTAAACCCATGTTTGATGGTTATGAAGACTTGCTTGGTAAAATTAAAAATGCTCTTAAACAAAATCATGGCGTGCAGGCTGATCAAATTGAATTTATGCGATATATGGAACTAAAAGATATGCTAAATTCTAATGCAGCACATAGCAAACTTAAACCTGAATTTATAAGAGATATTTTTCTAATGCTTCAGGAGTGTCACCAAAAACTTCCTGGCAGACGGGCATTGTTTGATTAATATACTCAGTTAATAATATTACCTATAAATATATTATGACAATATGTGTGGAATATCCCCAGGGTAGCGGCGGAACTTGGTTAAGTCATGTTATCTACTGTATAATAAATCAGGCGGAATTTTCCAAACAATCAGTCAATTGGCATGATACTAACACAGTGCCTAGTTTTCATGATGTTCTTGTTGAGGATATATCTGATGCTAATATTATTAGCATTACAAGTTCTAATGCAAAATTTAACTTTTGGTCCAATTATGTTTATAAAAGAATAAATTATGAATTGGAGTCTAGACAATACAAAAATATATTACTTCCTGTTGATCCCTATTCGTCGAACTCAACTGCTGAACAAGATTTTGAATGGATCTGTAACCAGTGTAAATTTATCATAAACTATCAGTCTGACTATACTAATATTGAATATATTGATCTGTTTACCAATACTTCACAAGCGTGTGATATTTTAAACCATTTCCTTGCTTCGTTAAATTTACCAACATGCTCATATACAGAATTTGAAGTATATGTTGAAGTATATAGGCAATCAGTAAAGCCAATAAATTTATCAATTAAAAATGACTACTTCTATGTATGGGCAATAGCTATATGTGAGTTTTATGATCGCATTCCTAGTTTTAATATTTTTGATAATATTGGAGAACCTATATACAAAGAATGGATTCAGGATAATTTAGACTTTGTTATGGATAAAACAAAAGAACTAACATATCTTTTATGAACAAACCTTAACTCCATATTTCTTTTCAAAACGGTCTGCATCAGCACGATCATTTACCATAGGCTCGCCACGGATGTTAAGACTAGTGTTTAGTAGCATCGGACAATCTGTAAGTACATACCATTTTTCTAGTAAATCTCTAGCACCAGTTTTATCATTTCGCCCTACTGTTTGAACTCTACTAGTTCCATCAGCGTGTACAATAGCAGGGAATTTATCCTTTTTAGTACACACATATGTATTTTGCATGTATGGATTATTGTCAAATGGTGGCATTGAAAAATAATCATGTGCATGCTCTTCTAAAATCATTGGAGCAAAGGGCCTAAACTTTTGCCTGCGTTTAATTTCGTTTACACGATCTTTGATATCAGGACCTCTTGGATCTGCAAGTAAACTACGATTACCTAGTGCTCTAGGTCCAAACTCTGCTCTGCCACTTGCTACCCCTACAATGCCAGTAGTTTGTAGTTCACTTATTATTTCTTCGCTAGGATATGTGCCTGGAATATTAGTACCCAAATAAGGTCCCTGCCAGTTTAATTGTTTGCCATATGCAAGAGCAGCAGCACCTAAACTACTACCACAATCTCCCGGATTTGGCATAATCCATACTTTATTCCACAGGTCTCGTATTTCACTATTTGCTACACAATTAAGTGCAACGCCGCCCATAAAAACACAGTTGTCTATGCTTGTATTTCTTGCAATTTGCTCCATAAATGCCCGTACTGTATGTTCAGTAATTAACTGAGCAGCATTAGCTAGCTCTTCATTTGTGTAAGTTTTACCAAACACTGTTTCTATTCCAGTATGGAAATTTCGTCTAAATGTTGGCTTCCAAACATCATCTATAGCCATTTCATATACATCACGATAGGCTGCTTTGCTACCATAAGCAGCCATACCCATTAGTATATACTCCTCTTCCATAGGTTTTAAACCTACACGGTCTGTCATTGCACTATAAAAAAGACCTAGACTGTGTGGGTATATCTGTCTGTAAATTCGTTTATATTTGGCATGACCCTTTTTATCATAATAGGCCTGCCAGGCTGTCATAGTATCCCATTCGCCAATAGCATCTATTACAATTACTATTGCTTCATCAAAAGGACTTGTTTGGAATCCAGCAGCAGCATGACTCTTATGGTGACCATATGTTCGTAAATTGTTTAAAGGTAACCCATCTATTCCAGAATCTGTAAGGATATATGGATATAAATGTTGTCGTGGACTTTTATCAGTAAGTGTTTTACGCCACTCGCCACTATATAGTTGTCTTGTCTTTTTTAACCATGGCCGTTCATACCAGGCTATTTGACTGGGCTGTCCATAACTCAATGCTTCTGCCATTATGCCAGCGTTAAGTTCTGCATCGTTTTTCTTTTTACTGTAGCGTTCACTATGGGCGGCAAATAGTATGTTGCCAGAATCATCTATAACGCTGACACCAGCGTCATGAAAGCCGGCACTTACACCCATGTATGTTTTTTGGCTCATTTGTAAATAAACGGATCTCTTTTGCGTAGTTCTTTTAGTCTCTTACGATACTGTCTTTCAAGTTTAATTCTGTTAATTAGTTTACGAATCCATCTCATCTGGTATACCTTTCCACCATTCCTGTGCTTCTGTGCACAGTGTATCTTCAAATCTCATACCACCTCGCAAATCGTCTAATTTGCTCATTCTTTGCTTTGCTCTTACTCTTGCTGATTGATATGTATCTGGATACTCTTCCTCAAATGTAGGACGTTCCAATAGGTTTGTTAGTACACTATGTAAAGCGCCGGTAGTTTTTGGGACTATACTATTAATTATCTTATTTAAAATGTCACGTGGAAGAAAAAGTGGACTCATTGCAATGTCTGGTGTAAATGCAAAGCAAACTTTAGCAAGTATTTCCACTCCTAGCTCTTGTGCAAGTTTAGTAATGTTTTCTATCTCAGACAACCCTGGTGTAGTTAGTGTAAAGTCTAACCTCATCTGTCTAGGATGTCTGCTATATTTTAATCCACGTTTAAAATTATCTACAAAGGTGTTATAGTTTAATCCCGTGCGTATATATTCTCCAACCGGACCTGTTCCATCTATGCTGGCACATATTTGCCAGTCTCTTATATTACTCAAGATATCAGCATACAAGTCCGTGCCTTTATAGTTAACACGGCTTAAATTTGTGTTATATCTCGCATATAGTCTAGGCCCGTCCCCTAATTCTACTATGCGTTTCATGTACCGCCAGTGCTGTTCATACATCAGTGGTTCGCCACCCACCCAGTATATTTCTTCTATACGATGTTCTTCTACTGCCTGAGCAAACTCTGCTTCTATTTGAGTATCCTGATAGTTGCTAATTTGTTTTTTAACACTGGGTTCCATCCAGGGTTCTATTTTTCCCTGTTTGCGGGCTTCTGTTTCCCAACTGCTACTAAGCATAGGACCACACATGCGGCATTTAAAGTTACAAAGATTGCTGAAACGGTAGTCCCAGCTTACAGGTTTCATAGTTGTATAACCTGAGTCGTCTGTTGTCTCGGCTATTTGTTCATATTTGTGTCTGAATAAATGCCAGAAATAATCACGATAGACATCAGTGTTAAGTAACTTCTTATCACATACTTCACATTCTGGTGGTAAGTCGCCTGCTAGCATCTGACGCCTTACACGGCGTACATGCTCTCCGTTCCACCATTCATCTAGTGTTTGTGGCTTATACTCATTAGTGCCATCAGCAGTGTCTATGTACTGGCGAAAGTTCTGTGCAGGTTCTCTACTAGCGCAACACAATCTACGCTCAGTTTGTGGACTCAAATAGGTATGAGTCCAGGGTGCCATGCAAAGGTTATCTGGCTTAGTCACAGAATTCTACCCGGTCTAATTCTAGTGTGCCTGGAAATTCCATTATACTTTTGAACAAGTTTGCATCTTGAACTTTGCCAATAACTGCTGCGCCGGAATAATATTTAATTTTTTGTTCACCATGTAGATTAACAAAATCAGGATCATTCTTTTTAAATTCAGAAAGTATTTTTTCTTTGCTAATTTCGGAAATACTTTGCACTAACACTATACCGGGCTTGATAATATCATGAAAACGACAGGTAGTAGAAAGGGAACTAAAATCATTCTCGTTATATATTTGTAATGGATTATGACCCACATAAGGATTAAGCAAAATTAGATCACCATAAGAACATTGTTCTGTAAACTCAAAGGATTCAGGAAGTTCAACTGATTCATCAGTTAACCATTCTATTTGGAAAGGGCTAGTTTGTCGTCCTGAATTTCCAAACTGTATAGCATGTAAACAATGGTGCAGATTATATATTAATGTGTCATGTTCTTCTGGGATGTCATCATGCGAAAATTCACTAAAGAAATTTTCTAAATCTTTGTGCAATTTGGTTGCAACACTAATATCATAATGATCTGACATCCAGTTCCAACCCAATACTCTCTTGGCTTCTTGTGCTAACTGTAGTAGATATGCTGGTGTGTATATTGCAGTATCCTGATAAAAAGGTAGTTGAGTATTATTGATTTTTTTTGTCAGATTGTAATACAATGATCCAGATTCTGTATCATTGACTAAAACCTTTATGTCTGGTTGGTCAAAAAGTTTAATTATTATATTCATTACTTTATTAACCGTTTATAAACTCTAGTATTTGCTCTTTCATTTGAGTATTACGCTTGTCTATTACATCAAAAAACTTATTATAAAAGTAGTCATAATTATAGTCAACTAGATCCTGTTGGTTTAGGTCAAAATCAAAATTTCTTATTAAGTTTTTAGTGTATTCTACTCTTTCAAAGTCCCACTCTTCGTCCCAATTTATACCAAAATGATCTTCAAATGTTTCAAATCCCAATCCACGTAACCGGGCGTAACTTAGTCTTTGTCCTATCATTATAAACATGCACTTTGATACTATTGGTTTTATAGTTTTTTCTGTAATGTATCCTTGAAGTTTATTGTCTATACTATCACATAAACTTTCTGTAACCCATATTAATTTACAGTCATTGTATATGTGATTATTAGAAGTCCAGCCATGGCCATCTACCTTTTGTATAGGTATTTTATATTTGCATTGATAGTTTGGATTAATAGGATCCTCTAACCAGGTATATTGTAAATTTTTATAATTATCTAATAATGTCTTTAAAATTTCTTCTTTATGCCAGTCTGGTCTGCCATTTAAACAACCAAAATTGAACTGTCGATCTGCCAATGGCTTTCTATACTGCTTAGAAAACCAATCAAATGAAAGTTTTGTATACCAATGCATGTGTTCCATATAAAAATATGTAGTATTGTTTGAATTTATTGTGTCGCCTGTGTGTTGACTAGTAATTATAATTTTTCTACCAGGAAATTGATTTATACGCTCTAGCCAATTATGATCCGCAGCCTCACCTAGATTAGTTATAATATAGGTATCGTAATTGGATGGCGGCAAAGATTGACTCCAATCTCCTCTTATTGCGAGAAAAGTGTTTTGTTTATCCCTAACATTTGCTAAAAAATTTAAATCATTGCCACATTCAAGAGGAGTAGAACCCATTAATTTATCAGAGCTAAAGTTAAAGTCTGTTAGAGGACCGTAAAAAGTGTCAAATTTACTAAATGTTGGTGGCATTTTTTTCTTGATAATATTCTGCTATCTTGTTATGTACAGTTTGATCTGTGATGTGAAAATAAGGTCTGAATTGTTTACTATCGCCATAATCCCATAGGTTATATTGACTACGATACTGATCATACTTGCTAAAGTATTTGTTTACAGTACCAAACTTTCTATGTTCAAACCCACCTTGATCAAAAATAAATGGTATATTACTATCAACCAAACGTTGAAGAACACTTTCTATTATACACTTGTTTCTGTAAATTTCCAAGTCTAAATTAAAAAAATGTTTAGCATGCTGTTCTACAATCCGTTTTTGATTTTCATCTAGATTGCTTGTTGATAAATTATGCAGTGTGTAACTGTCATTGTTGTATTCAAATCTTACACAAGTTGTAAATAGCACAATAATAAAACTAGCATGTTCTAACGCATGGTCTACTTGTTGGCTAATTTGTAAATTAGTAGCACAGTGTCGTGCTAATGTTTTGCAAGGCATAAGTTCTACCCAAGGCACTATTTGGCTCTGAGCATCAGTGCATGCAAAACTATCACCACATACATAAATCATCGCAAGTATGCCTCAATACTATCAAATATTTCCGCTTGTGTATAACTATATGGCTTTAAATCATAATAATCACCGGGTCCTAAATCACTAAAACTAATATCTGGCACAAATCGTTCTAGTAAATCTCGTGCTAGTATTGGCTCGCTACAAACATTTACTTCCTTATCTGTTGTATAAATCCAATCTCGTAAATTGTTTAAATCTAACCATTGTAGTCTATGATTTGGATTAATTTTATCAAGCCAAACTCTGTTACGAATATCGTAAAGTATATTTTTTGTAATAGATTTATGAATTAATCCTGGTAAACGGATAATACTATAGTTTTTATTTTTTTGAACGCTCTGTTCTAATTTTAATCTGTTTGCGCCGTATACAGTGTTAGGTTTTACTTGTGTGTCGCCTGTGCTAAAAAGTACAATTTTATTACTATAAGTATTATTTAAAATATCTATTAGTCTATCTACACTAGCAGTGTCCTGATCAGGATTATTATGGGCTTTAATTCTATTACCACTTGGCGCTGCACACCATATGGTATCCCAGGATATATTTTGTATATCCCCAATATTACTACTAGTAAAAGTGTATGCAGGTTTAACTATACTGCTTACAATTTTTCCTACTAGGCCGTTACCTATTAGTGCTTCCATAACCAATTAATTCCGCTACTTCAGGATGAGTATCTGCAAAACTTACCTCCCTGTGTTCGTCAGTTACTCTTATCTTTTCAATGATTCGATCAGTAGTAACTTGTGGATCTAACAGCATAAAGTTCTTAATACTCCGAATTTGATTTGCAAATTTGCCGTGCATTACTATTGCTTTGTCCAGTCGTTGTAAGTGTTTTATATATGCTTTTTCCGGCAAGTTTTTTAAACTATATTCTTCGGGATCATGCATAAGGTTAAAATGTACGTCATCTATACCAGAGGTTTTAGCCCAGGTTAATATGTCCTGCATGTAGTAAGTGTTTTGTAAATTCCACGTAATACACAACTGAAAACTAAATGGATAACCTTCATCACGCATCTTTAAAAATCGTTTGATATTATTATTAACTGTACTCCATTTAGCACCATCTCTTTCATATTCAAATCGTTTTTCAGTATTATCAATACTAAATGCAATCTGTACATGTTTGAAATGTTTCCATACCTCGTGCTGTTTAGGGAACTGGGTACCATTGGTATTGTAGTGTATGTCTATGTCTTTAGCATAACCCAGATCAACTGCTCGCTGTAATAAATCAAAATGCTGCTTGATAAGGAACGGCTCGCCACCCGTAAATTCAAAGTACTTTATGTTGGGCAATAGACTATCCAAATTGTCCCAGAAGCCGGGACTCTTTCTAGGCCACTGCCCGTCTTTAAGCCATTGCTTTGCTACATGCTTATCGCCATAATGTTCTATTTGTTCCTGTGCCCACTTGCTGCTACTCCAACTGCCGCAAATACGACACTTTAGGTTGCATATATTGCCAAGTTTTAAATCTAAAAATATTAGATTAGTCTCGTAGGGTATATGCTTGAATTTTTCCAACATATACTCTCGTTTGCTTTTTTTGCCTGAATCTTCTTCCATCCAGCAGCGTTCACATGCATTGGGTTTATCGCCACGCTCAAACACTTCTCTCAGGTTATTCATGTATTCGCCAGTAAACACTTCTTCAAGTGTATGGGTGCGTAGATTTACCTCAGGTATTTCATCTTTGTATAAACAACATGGCCTAACACCACCAAGCGGTGTTGTCTCTAAACTTATCCAGGGTAGTATGCATTTATGCATTTTGCAATCTCACTAATTCAGGAAAAACTTCGTAAAAACTTTCTGTTCTTACATTATCTAATTTTTCTGTGACTTGATTAAATTTACTTAAATGTTTTGTGTTGTCTTGTGCGTTCATGAACTGTATTGTACTTTTAAATCCATTAGTAGCCCGCTGTAAATGATCCTGAGGAGATAACCAATTAATGTGTTCCTGTAATTTAGCAGTAACTTCCTGTTTCATGTCTGGGGGCAAGCAGTCTATACGATACCATTCGGGGCTCTGTAGTATGTTAACATTTAAATCCTGCGGCTTTAATAGTCCACGTTCTATCCAATCTCTGTGAAAGTCTGTTACATGAAAAACATTCATTAAACTAACAGTAGGACTAATATAAAAATCCACGTTGGGGCAGGTCTCTAGCATGCGGTATCTATTTTCAGTTATTTTATCCCAGTTACTTCCTTTACGCATAAGTTCTGCTCTTGCGCCACTTGCGTCTAAACTTGCACCAATGCTTACACTGTCAAACAATTTCCAATAGTCTAGTACATCTAGATCTTTGTACATTGTTTCATTAAAGTTTGTGTTATAGATAAGTTTAACATCAAAGCGTTCTCTTGCAACAAGTTCCTTTAAAATATTATAATGCTCTTGCATAATAAGAGGTTCGCCACCAGCAAAATATATCTGCTCTATGTGATCTATATGCGGGATCATCTGTTCCCATATATCTGTTTTATTTCTGCCAGCCCATTCTATTCTCTGATGGGGAGGTTTTGTTCCATACATTTTAACATGATCGTCATACCATAAACTACTAAACATAGGTCCACAACTGCGACACTTTAAATTACACTGATTACTAAAACGTATATCCCAGTAGACTATTTTGAAGTCGGGATCTATTCCCTGATCTACCTTGCCTATGTGATGTCCAAAGTGCTTGTTACTGCTATTACGCATACTGAAAAAGCCCTGCTCTTCTTGTTCATAGCAGCGTGTACATTCTTTACAGGGCCGTTCATTAAGCATATTATCTCGCATCAGTTTGTATTCATCACCGTGCCAGATATCCTCTAGTGTGTTTGTACGCATGTTGCCAATTGGATAGTTCATTTCTCCTAAACAGCAAGGATATGCTTCTCCCGTAGGGAACCCATGTATATGCGTCCAGGGAATCATGCAAAAGTATTTGCTTTCCATAAGTCGCTTTTGCTGGTCTTCTCTGAGATCTTCTAACTCTACAAAAACAGGTCGTCTACTGTTGTAATCATAATTTTCATAATATTTCTTTTGTTTGTCTGTCATAGTGTGTTATACCATTTTACAAACTCTGGAAAAGTTTCTGTAAAGTTTTTGTTCCTACGTTTGTCATATTGAGAGTAAAAATTCTTAAAGTCATTATATAGTTTTGGCATGTCAAAAGAGTTACTATGTGGAGTTTTCTCTGTACGCAGGTATGTAATTAGTCTTTCTAGTTGCCCACGTTCGAACTTATGCATGTCTAAACCTCTAGTATTGAACAAAAACTCTAATGCGTCTGCATAACGATTGCGAAGTATAGGCGGAAGGACAAGTGGCGATTGAAAACTTGGGAAACGTAATATATTTAAACTAATTACGCCAAAATGACTGCCAAGTTCCGTTCTCATGTCTAATATATTGTTAATTAACTGAGGAAGTGTTTCTAAACATAAAGCATTTATAGTCATCATACAATGTGTATTCATACCAGCTTTACTTAATTTGACAATATTATTCCACCAATAGTCATAGTTTAAACCATCACGTATATACTCTGCTCTGGCTCCAACACTTTCACAACTAGTGTAGATATCTAAACTAGGCAAGTATTCTCGCGCCTCAACTAGTTTGTTTATAAATTCAGGCTTGCCTCCCAAATTACTATTAATAGCAAGTTTAGTTTGACTTTTATCTACGTTATCTTTAAACCAATCTATAAGCCTCCATAAGTCTGGACTCATTGTTGGTTCACCACCAGTAATGCGTAACTCTCTAAGAGTTCTATGCAAGTCTGATTCCCACCATTTAAAGAAGGCTTCTACATAAGGATTGCGATCTGCCAGCCCATATACTTGGCTACTATTGTGAAGGTGAGTATAGTGATTCCTGCCATCACTAATAAGGCTTTGATAACTGCCATGTTGTTTTAGGTCTCTGACCCAAGTACTACTAAAACCGGGGTTGCAATAACTGCAAGCAAAATTGCAAGTACGATCAAATGCAATTTCGAGAGTCCTGAGGTCGACGTCACCATCATACGGGCTATTTCTGGCGGCATGTAATTCATCCTGTGTGTATATGTTACTCTTATATATACGATCACTAACAAAATTAGGGCCCATATCCTCGATTTTCCAGCAATATTCACAACCAGCAGGGCGTTCTCCACATTGCATTTGTCTACGTTGTTCTTTTTTCTCAGGGGTATTATGTAACAATTTAGGATTTGCTTCTACAGCAACAGGATCTATTTTGTGTGGCAGTGGATGATGGCAACTAGTAGTCATGCCAGAACCTAACCAAATAGTAGCGTTGTACCATTTAGCACCGCAAAACGTAGGAGACAATTTGTCAAGTACTTGTTGTTTATAAGTTAAATCGTCCCAGCCCTGGTCTGTTTTTTTGTTATTCATTAAAAAACCCTTTTTTTATTTCTTCTAGAATATCTTTGCTACTTGTCATACCTACTGGTTGATGTACTTTACTAAATTTTTGATGGTACCATGGTACACTAGGAGTAGTAAATTCATTATACACTAATTTGCCATTATGACCAAGGTATAAGTTGTTTTTCCATTTAATGACGTCATTATTATTATGCCATTCCTCCCAGGGCGGTAAGTCTGGATATTGTATACAGTTGTATATTTCGTTTTTAATATCCACCTCATTTATATAAAGTTTTTGAAGTTCAAAATAGGTATCAGAGTCTGTGTTATAATTTTTTCCATAATGCACTATTTCTATAACGTGACGGCCATCTGATAAATCACAATCAATAGATATCGATCCGGGTTTGTAAAGTTTATGGTTAGCATAAATTTTTCCATCCACAAGTACTTTTATCAAGGGTATTCCCGACACAGTAAAATCAAATCTAAAATTAGTACGTTCCATTAGCAATTTTCTCGTAACTTACCTTTAACCTTTTTAAATGACTGTCCGCATTCCAAACATGGTAACCTAATTCTACTACATGCTCTTGTAACTCAATACGTCTGCGTATACGTTCTTTTAAAGTTAACTCGGGATTGTCTGGCATAAGCCAGTTTATACCAACGCGATCTCCGGGTAGACCCAAATGCATTAAACCTAATTCAGTCATTTCATTATATAAGGGAGTACCCTCGTCTACACTTAGCGTAGCACCCAGGTTTAGACCAGTAATTGTACCGTTTAAAGCATACTTTCTAAAATTAGTAAACATATCTAATGTTTGTTGATGATCCTCTATACGCTCTGTAGGATATCCGCAAATCATACTAAAAAAGCAATTTAACTGATTCTTGTCTAGTTGATCAATTACAGCCGCTAGTTCTGCCGTAGTAAACTTTTTACGCATATGTTCTCTAACACGGTCACTTCCAGTCTCGACTCCTATCATGACATGAGAACACCCAGCCTGTGCCATTAATTGATAATCTTCTGGTATTTGTTGTTTTAAGTTTCTAACTATGAATTGTCCATTAAATCTAAAGTAAGCGTCTGGTAAATTATTTTTTTTATAATATTCAATAAGTGTAATCAGTAAATCCCTAAATGCTTTCATACTTCCATTAATTAAGCTATCAGTAAAGGTAAATTGAGTTACCCCGTGCTTTTCATAGTTTGCAATCATTTCTTGTGCTAATACATGCCCGCTACGAAATGTAAATTTTTTCCAATGTTCATGTATATCACAAAAAGAACATGCCCGAACACATCCACGACTTCCGTTAATAGGAAGTAACTTTTGGTTATTATCATACTGATAATTTAAATCTATTAGATCATCATACACTGGAAATGGTATAGTATCTAAACTTAGTTGTTTAAAATTGTCATTATTGATACCTGGATATTTCTCGTTTCCAGATAATAATTCTACAAGTGCTAATTCACCATCGCCTCTTATAAAATAATCTATTTGTTTTAAATTAAGCATTTCAGCACCAAAGTCATTGTATATGCTGGCTATGCCATTTGTACTAATACCGGCCCCACCTATAACTATTTTACCATGGTATTTTTGTTTCAATTTTTTCGTAAACAGTCTAGTAGCTAACTGACACATCATAGTAAAAACACTGATACCAACAAACTTAGGATTTATTGCTATAACATCTTCTACCCATAAATCCAGAATCTTATCTACTTTAGCTTCTATCTCGGGTTCATTATGCATAGCTTCGCTAAAATAATCAAAAAGTTTAAGATAATCGTCGCCTGCTTTATTATATAGGTCTAAATTTAGGTCTAATATTTTACAACTAAACCCAGCATCAATAACACTACCCATAAGCTGACTCGTACCAGCTGGAGGATATTGCAAACCACTTATAGGAATATTAATAAGTAAAATATCCATATTATCCATACTTTTCTTTATATGCCTCTTCGAATCCTGCTTCCCATTGATAGCACTCTGTATTATACCACATTCTTCTAAAATAGTCATTATACATGTCTAGCACAGTCATGTCTGGCCAAGTATCTGGTATTAATTGACCCTTTGTTATCCAAAATATTCTATTGTATTCTCTATTTGTTCGCAAGGTATCTACACTCGTTCCAAAATTCTATCATTTCAGGAAATGTTTTTTCAAAGTTAGTTCCGCGTCTACGGTCGTGTTCACTAAAAAACCTATAAAAGTCCGCTCTTTTGTGCTCTATATTGTTTGTGCCTTTTTGCATAAACTGAAGATCACGACGCATCTTTAAAACTTCGTAATCTTTAAAGCCGTGCATTTCGTCCAGGTTGTTGTTCATAAAGTTTATACAATCCCACAAGCATTGCTCATATGCTTTAGGAAGTATCTGTATGTTTTGCCAGTCTGGTGTATACAATAGTGGAGTATCAAACCAAATACGCTGATAAGTCTTTGTATATGTTTTACGCAAATATAATATGTATTCAAGTAATTGCTCTAATCCATTAATACTTAAATTGTTCATTGTTATAATAAATGTAAGACTTGAACGCTCTGGAACCTCCCGAACAAAACGCTCAACCCTATTTATGGCAAGGTCAAAGTCCAGTCCGTGACGTATGTATTCTGCTTGTGGACCCCAGGTATCTAAACTAACAAACTGCATAAAATGTTCTACGGTACCTGGTGCCTGTGTTAGGCGTTTTACATAGTCCAAATACTTTTCAAATACACGATCGTCAACACTAAAGTTGCTTGTAACATTTAGGTGTAAGTCTGACTTTGGATTTTCAAGCACATAATCAAACACTCTATAGGTATTGGGATCCATTGTAGGCTCACCACCTGTCATACGAAAGTGTTTTAGGTCTTTATACAAGTCTGGCCACCACCGCCAGAAGGCTTCCCTATATGGATTGTTTTCTCTATTAGGTATAGGCTTACGCTCGCCTGTAAAGTGTGCTGGATCATTATGTGGTGTGCGGGTAGGATAAGCGCCGTGTTCTTTGGCTTCTTGTTCCCAGGTACTGCTGAACTGTGGACTACAATAACTACACTTCAAATTACATGCATGATTAAAGTTTACTTCCACATAACTGGGGTTAACATCTGCTTGTGGGTTTGCTACTATATCCTCAAATGCTTCCATAGCCCAGGGCTCGCCACTACGATAATGGCGGTCACTTAAACTACCGTTTTGTTCTATGTTCCAGCAATAGTTACATTCAGTGCACTTTATGCCATCAATCATTTCAGCACGCCTTTGTTTTTTATGTGCTGTATTGTGCAGGGCACTGGGATTATCTGCAAGTGGCTCAGTTGGTATGCGGTGTAGTGGAGGATGATAGCAACTGTTTGTGTGCCCAGTAGTTAGGTGTAGGCTTACTTGCTTCCATTTAGCCAAGCAGAAACTGCCGCTAACACCGGCTAGTCGTGCTTTTGCTAGTTCTGCATCTGCTAGATAATCACTCACTTCTTATCTCGTCCAATGCCTTCGCCTCTTATCTCGCGTAACTTTTTACGATTACTTTCCAACCTGTCTAGTATTGTGCTATAATCTATTGGATTTGATAGATATTTTTGCAAACTATTAAAAACTTTATCTACTCGAGTATAACCACTTACACTATCATATGATTTGTCTAGTATGTCTTCAAATATATCGAATCCTAATCCTTTTAAATTTTTCTCATATTCAGGACTACCTATTATCAAAAACAATCTACCATAAGCAATAGGCCTAAGTGTTTTTTCCGACATAAAAAAAGTATCTGACGCAGTGCTTGTTTCACAAACAACTTCTATACTTACATTTCGGTAAACATTCTCCCAAAACTGTATGTCCTTAACATTTCCTAAAATAATAGGCGGTTTAATATATTCGCCAATATCGCTATAGGGAAATAGATGTTTAATTGCTTGCCATTTGTCATTATGTTCACAAATAAATTGTGTAAAATCACTTTGATGTTCGGAAATAGATTCAATATCTAAGTGACAGGTTCTAATACTATTTTGTGCACTACTAATACTAAATGCATAAAGACGTTCATTTGTAGCCCTTCCTATTAGTAGAGCATAATAATTTTTTTCAGGAATAGTTACAGTAGTAGGCATAAAATCTGACGATTTCCGCCAAATATTCATATCAGTTTTATTAAATACATGCTTAAAAATTTTACTTTTTACAAGTCTGTCAGTAGACCTAACTGTTATTCTATCATAGGGTATAGACAATTTATCTGCACACTCTTTAACTACTTCTTCTAGGCCAGACTCTACAATATCAAAACCCTCATTGTATTGTTCTAGAACAATAGGATAACCTTTGTAATGAATACTCGCTATTTCCAATGCTAACAAATGTAAATCTCTAGTATGATTAGCGCCTAAATATTTTCTAAGGTCAATTACCATCCCTCCACCTTCCTAATAACTTCTATTTCTGTAGTCATAGGATCATATGCATGATAGGTTTGACTATAATAGTGTTTGAAGAATTTACTTTGTTGTGGATTATAATCTACAATAGGAAGTTCTAGTATGCGTCTAAGTTTTGCACCATACTCTGTGAAATTACTATCCAACCATTCTTGTTCACGTTCCCACAAACGGTCTAGTGCAGCAAAGTCTCTTACTTCATGCCAGTCCCAGTCTGTGAGCATAAGCATATAGGTGCCTTGCCTAGCACCATACATTGCTTCAAATCCGTAGTCCGCATCAGCACCAACACTCTGCCAGACGCACAATTTATCAAAGTTCTTAGCGTGTACTTGTTGCTTGAATTCTTCCAGTGTAGGCTTGCGTCCTTTGTTAAGACACATCTTGACGCCTTCTCTAAATCCTGCTCTCCATGCATGTTTAGCATCACCGTTGGGATAGGTAGTGCTGTACACATTGTTCATGGGCAGATACTTGTCATCAAAGCAAAACTCTACAACAGTTTCGTCAGTCCCATCAGTTGCTTCATGAGTTTGCATACTGTTGACAAACTCTCTTGTCCAGCAACTTAGTCCACCGTTGCCATACATAAGTCCATTTACTGCATTACGGGCTTTCCAACGAAACACACAATCACTATACTCAGGCTTAATATCTAATTGAATATCAAAGAAGGATTCGTCTGGTATATTGTCACCATCTATAAGAACAAAGCGTTCTGTATCACTAGCCGCGGCTGCTGCCTTATGTGCTGCATCACTGCCTTCAACGCCATCTACTCGCTTTGCCCAGGGTACAATGTTTTGTATCTGAACCCAGAATTCTTCCTTTTGTGGCTCGTCATAACTTAGATAAATGCAGTCTAAGTCTGCAATGTCTATTAGCGATCCAGCCACTCGTGTAACCTTGCTACATTAGAATTACTATCTGTAAGCACACGAATACCACGGGCATATATTGTACGATCAAGTTCGTATTCATCTTCCAAGGATTTTTCACAGAATTCCTTTAGTTGTGTAAACAATGCTTGATTATCTTCTAGTTGGTCCCTTGATATTAAATCACCCTTTTGCACTATATGTGGTAATGGAACAAATACTTCATTTTCCATTATTATACTCCTTAATTAATCGTTGACGTTCTTTTTTAAGTTCTTCTTTTTGTAGATCACTTAAATTAACATCTAAATTTGTATTACCTATATCAATATTAAAACTAAAACTCCAGCGTTCACCCTTGCTACGGAAAGGATGGACACTATGTGGTAACCATGCAGGGAAAAAGTAAATGTCTCCTACTACAGGCTTTCTACGAAACATATGTATTGCACCAGACAGTGGCCGGCCGTCCCAAAAATTTATCATACCTGCACTTGGGTCATGATCCTCTCTTAGCCATTCCTCTTCAATATCTTCAGGAAGTTTTAAGTATCCTACTCCACTCACCTGTCCTACATGATGATGCGGTGGATTAAAGTCACCTGCTACACTTATATTACCCCAAACACCGTGTATGCTTACTACTAGATTAATGTGTTTAAGGTTGTCTTCTACCATTTCTATATGCAGGGGAGTAGCAACATCTTTCTGACATTCCCATATACCATAGGTGTTTGCTAAGAATATTTCACTTGCGCCCTGGTTAATGCACTCTTGGAACATTCTTAGGTTGCTGCCCAAATGTTCAGCAAGTATATTGAACTCTCTCTTGTTATTACCTGCTAGAGTCCATGCGTTGTCTTCGTGCTGTTCTAGTTCTTCCTTGGCACGTTGTTGTTCAAAAATATCACAAAGTACTTTTTGCAACTCTTCTGACATTTTTCCCTGTACTATACTTGGTCCGAATGGCCTTACTACTCTAAAGTCGTCGCTTGGCTGTGCCATTGGCATGTCACTAACTGTCTGCATCTATTTCCCTTTTGCAAAAGTATGGATTGTTGTTCGCAATCTCTGCTGGTGTTGCTGTCCAATACACATGGATACTAGTATCTATTTTTACAAGTTTTCCATCTACTACACGCATTTTATCTGGACGTATTTCTGTCTCGTCTGCAATGACGATGTATGCATCTTCCCACGCCTCAAGTTTGTTTACATGTTGTTTGTCAATTACTTCACCAGTATCTTTATTATAGCGCAACCTAACTTCAAGTTCAATTTTCTTACGAGGATTATTTAAGTTAAGCAGGGCTTGTTCTAATTCTGTGCTCATATCTGTCTATCAATTCTGGAGTGCAAAATGTTTTGTCATAGTAATGAAATGGATACTGTTGTGCATAGCCACCAACTATTAAGTCAAAGTTATCAGTAAGTGTCCAGGGTACTGCATCTTGCCATTTCATACTGGGCGACCAGTTGTTTATTACTGGCTTCATGTGTGTAAATGTTGGATAACTAAGTGTATTTACACAAGGTTGACCAATACATGATTGAGCAATAGCATATAAAACATCAGTATCAGGTTTGTCATAGATACTATACTTAAGAACGCTGTCACGTAAAACAGGCCAATGTTGTATCGCCGTTTCAATAGCACGGCAGAAGTCCATACTAGTCCTACTGTACCTAAAATATGAAAAGCCGTTATAAGAATCATCAAGATTGTTGGCATCAAAAAACTTCCTATAATATCGTGTTTGAGCAATGCGTCCCTGGTAATCTCTTACCTTGTTAGTATAACATACATCCTGCAATCTGCAACCAGGCCACCAGTGATCCAAACTGCGTGGTATAAGCATATCACTTTCTACTTTGAATGTTTCCTTAAAAGGAGTTACACGCATTATCCAGGCTTCATTATAAAAAGGCTCTGTGCGTGGTACTGTAATAATATGATCAAACACTCGTCGCTGTTTATCTGTAATACTATCTAGTGATTCATCGTCAACAACTACAGCAAACCTATTGTGCTTGCAAGTTGCTTTGATGCTTAGAGCAAGCAGGTAAGCAAGGTCAACATAATTCGTGTCTGCACTATTTTGTGCAAAGGTTAACCAGCCCTTGGGTTCGTCCTTTGGTTGCATTACATTTTTTCCTTAGAAAATGCCTTTTTCTTTCATATAATCATATATTTTTAAATGTCCATGTCTGTTCATATGAAGACCGTCTGGACGAAAATATTTCTCTATCATAGGACTAGATTTATTTTTATACGCTGTTAGATAATTTCTATGATTGAAACTATCATCTGCTAAGAATTTTAAAAAATTTTCATTCCTAGAAGTTACTTCTTTTACACTCCACATTTGATTGATGCATCTAGGAAAAACTTGATCGGGTATTAGCCAAGTTGGCAAATATTCTATTACAGGAATTAAGTTATTATATTTTTTTATTGATTCTAAGTTAATAGGAAAACATCCTCCTAAGCAATGAATTCTTTTATTAGTTTCATTTAACTCTTTGTATGCCTGATCTAATAGAGTTTTTTCTAGTGTCAAAAAATCCTCAATCGAATCAATCCCTTTATAAAAAAGATTTGATTTTGCCCTGCATTTATTCCATCTTTCTCTAAGGGGATCACTTTGAAACCATATAATTCTATCATATATATTGGGCTGTTCTCGTATTAATACCACTTGACTATAATTATCACCACCACCTTGACCTATATTTGTAACTGTATGGCCATCGTTCTGTAAATATTCAGTTAAACCACGATGTAGCACTACATACTCGCGTTCTGAGTTTTCTCCCCATTCGCCCTGACTCCAACTGTCACCTGCTATTAGAATATGCATCCATTGCTCCATATATTTCTGGATCCTGCAAACAGGCTTTGTTCATACAGTGTAGATTTACTCCTTTGAGTTTAACAGCATTAAACTTATCACCATCAACATAGCGTATCTTTAGTTCATCATCCTTTACTGCATATATACTATCCACAGTGCTTAAACTTGCTAGTGGGTGGTTAAAGTATGTGCCACTGGAATAGCCATTCATAAGTTGGTGTGCTATAGTTAAACTAAAATCGTTGCGATATTTGCCAGCAGTAAATCCCCAAAACTTTGCATAGTAACGCCAATTTGCTTGTACATTTTTCATCATTTCAAATATGTTATAGGCTAGGTCGCATTTGCGGAAATAAACGACCGTAGCCCATAACATTGGATGGCCAGCTCTAGTCATCCAGCGATCATGTTTAAAACTATCCGTGGAGGTGACGTCCCAAACTTGATCATAACATAAAAACTCGTTGTTGCTACCAAAATATTGTTTTAAATTGTCGTTGAATGTGAGATAGTCTACATCTATTAGTAGTGTTTCATCATAAGGACTTAAATCATATGCAAGTGTTCTATCACTATTATACCAGGGTACAGTAACAACTTCGCCTGCATGCCAGCGAAATGCTCTAGTATTGCCTGGACGTGCTTCACCTATGTGTATATGTGTGTCTATCCCTAAATGTTTTTCTACAAGTTTTGCTGCTAAACGAGCAAAACCAATGTAGTCTATTGTTTCATGTGGTGTGGCAAGTAAGAGTGCACCCCTACCCATTTACTCGTTTCCTCAAATCACTTGTACTAAAGCGGTGTTCTCTTTTATTAAAATAAAGTTCTATACCTCGTTTAGCGCAAATAGCTCTGCCAGTGAATCTTCCGTCCTTGTATTCTTCTCCTATAATACGAACATGGATATTGTACATTAACAATATGTCTTCTAAATCAGCTTCAGTAGCATATGGAATAATTTCATCAACATAGCTAACTGCTTTTAGTTGTGTATAACGCTCTACTACTGTTTGTACTGGTTTATTCTTTTCAGGCCTGTCAATACTAGGGTCTATTTGTAGCCCGCATATTAGATAATCACATTGATCTTTAGCTTCACGCAACATTATTACGTGACCAGCATGCAATAAATCAAACGAGCTACAAGTAAAACCTACTCTCATAGTTGTTCTACACGCCTAACTTTTCGCAGTTCTTCATGTTGATTGTGCCAATCATTCATAACTTCGTACCAGCGTTCTCTACATTTTGCGAGCATATCCGCAGTATCATCTATACGCACAGGATTGTCATAATTGTCTATGAGATATAAGATATGCTCATCACCCCAGGTACTGAGCAATGCCATTAGTTCAACTGTGATGCGAAATTGGCCGCCGCTATGTGTAATAGTTAAACGCTGTTCTTGTTGTTCTTTAAGAGCCAGACGTTGGCGATTATGATCCAGACGTTGGCGAGCAAACTCTTCATAGGATTCTATTGTCATGTTGTCAGTATAACAGGGGCTTTCGCCCCTGTCAACTTATATAAATTTAAATATGAAGTTTGACCCTAATAATAAGTTTAAAATATTAACCGATTGTATTAGTTACTGTTGACCAGGTTGGAGTTCCCCATGAAGCACTAATATAAGTAGTATTTGGTCTCTGGTAATTGAAATAAGCATACTTTGTTCCGTCTACTTGGTCAAGAACATTATAAACATTTTTGTTATAGCCGGTTTGGTCTGCTGCATCATCAACCCATTGCCATTGGAAATCCATAGTAGTTGCAGTTCCTGCATTTGGTGCTAAAATTGAAAAATCAATACGGTTAGCAGTATATGGACCAGTGTTTTCATACTGTCTGAACACAACGCCGTTTGGACTATCCCAGTAACCTGCGTTAGTTGTGTTAATGTTTACTGAACCACTACCACCACTCTTTCCGCTTGTGGTATTGTACATGTAATATGTACCAACTTCACTGGCAAGGTTGTTCCATTCGTTTGCTTTACTATCACTGGTATGGCCTGACAAGTCTGTTGTGAAGTAGCAGCGTCCGCCTGCGTTCCAGAAATAACGAGCAGCGTTTGCACTAGCAAATGTAAGTCTTGCTCTTGCTGTGAATGTGCCCTGGAAGTTACCAGCGTTTGAAATTGTTCCTGTTACCGCTGCACTGTAACCAGCTGCCACACTACCAACACTGGTTTGTGCGTTGGTAATTGTTGTAATGTCACCAGCCATAGTGCTAAACACGCTAATTGTGTTGCCTGCGCTTGGGTTACTAGTAGTATCAATAGTAATACTGCCATCTGTACCATAATGATCACTAATTGCTCTAATAGTGTTCATAAGTGATGACCATTGTGCCGCTGTTACTGTATTACCAGCACTAACAGTGGACAATGCAGTTTGTCCTAAGCCTTTATTTCCGGAGCCAGTGCCCCAAATAGCATTAACACTATCTACAAAGCCATTGTAGTGTGCTGCTTCAATTGTACCACCTGCACTATATGCCATAAGTTCAATTCCCCTGCTTTAATTTATTGTAACGAAGGCTTCGATTGTGCCTTCATCCTCAGTTGTTTTGGTTTCGATTGCACGACCAATAACGTTAAAGCTAGTTGCTTCTCCGGGTTGTGCTGCTCTTGCTAGACCATTTCCTGCACTAACAAGTCTCTCACCTTTATTTATTAAGCCTACTACTCTAACTGGCACACGGCCCGCAACAGCAACTGGTGCTGATGTTTCGCCACGCAAACCTGCGTTCATCATATAGGCTGGTTTATGGCTAATTACGCCAAATACTTGATCACTTAGCTCTTCATTTACTCGAGTAATTTCTTCTACACCACCAAGAGCAACAACTGTTCCTGCTTCATAGATCGCATCTGCCTGGAAGCGTTCTGCAACGTCAGCGTATTCTGCTGAACTTGCTGTACCTGAAAATATACTTGTTGTTAGTGTATTAGTGCTAGGATTGTAAGTAAGACCGGTATCAGTCTCTATGCCTTGTCCACCAGTTGCACCATCAACGAACGTAATGTACACAGTTTCGTTTGTAGAGTTGTTTGCTGTTGCTGTAACATTTGTTGCTGTAGTTGCAGTAGTTGCTGATGTTGCTGATGTTGCACTAGTTGCAGTATCTGCATTACCTGTCAAGTTACCAGTTACATTACCAGTAAGCGTTCCTACAAGGTTTGTAGCAGTAATAGTTCCACCATTTGTAATACTGTTAGTACCTAAATTAATAGGACCAGCCATTGTGCCGCCAGCTAGTGGAAGGTAAACTGAAACGCCACTACTTACTTGGCTATCAACATATCCTTTAGTAGCAGCATCTGAACTTGCAGTAGGTGTAGCAAGTGCACTAATTTTTTTGCTGCTAACATCTACTGTACCAGTACCATTAGGAGCAAGAACAATGCTACCATTTGTATTTGTATTTGTTAATACTGGATTGCTACTACCGTTAATTGTAATTGTTAAATCACTGTCAACACCAACTACTACGCCAGTGTCATTTAAAATACTAAGTACGCCGCTTGTGCTGTCACTTGCATTACTACGCAAATAGTTTGCTGCCGCAACACCACCAAGAGCGTCTGCATCGGTTGCTGTACCTTGTAGTTTAGCACCTGTTACTGTTGTACTAAGTTGAATGCCTGGTTTAATTGTAGTAAACCCGCTTAAAGCTGCCTGTGGAGTAAATTCTGTATCTTTACTTACTGTACCAACAACGACGTTACTAACATATAGTTTTACAACTACATGGTCAGCAGCAGCATTATCAGTTACAACTTCAACAATGGCACCTGAAGTTCCTGAACCGCTAGTAAATGCTGGACCAATTGTAGTAAAACTACTGCCGTTATAAACTTTTAATTGTCCGTTTGTAGTATCCCACCAAAGATCGCCAGTTACACTGCCAGAAGGTGTTGTAGCACTTGCTGTACTTGAACTGACGGTTTTGAATGCACTACCTGTATAAACCTTAAGTAGGTTATTTGTTGTATCCCACCACATTTGACCTGCAAGAGGTGAACTTGGTGCGCTAGTGTTAGCGAAATTTTCGAGCAGTTTTACATAGTTTTCGTTAAGGAATTCACCGTAACCTGCATAGTTTTTACCAATTAGAACTAGATCTGTTGAGGTATCAATTGTACCATCTGAAACAGTTGCTAAAACAGATCCGTTGGTTTTATTTACTGTATATGCCATTGTTTTTAAATCTCCGCGGACTTTAAATTATTTATCATGCTTTATAATGTAGGTACATTATAAACCACTTAGATTAGTCAAAGTTTGAATTCTAATAGTATAGTCTATTTGTATAAGTCTATTCAAACTTTTTTGTACTGGATGGAAAATTACATGGGTTAACAATTTTCCTGTGTTAACTGTGCCAATCCAGCTCTTAAGACCTAGTTCATCGAATGTATATGTGTCATTAAAATTACTAGTATTATCAAATGCTTGTTGATCGTTAGGCTCGCCGTAATCAAGCAAGCAACTAACAACGATGTCAGTATATACTTGGCCACTCACATGACTAACTGTAAGTTTGTTTCTACCTGCGTCAGTATTCAAACTTGAATTATCATCCACAACTTTATAATAGGTTTGGTTATAAAGGCTAGCGTTCTGCCCACTGCTATTAGCAGGCAAGTATGTAATAACACCTGTAGGATCAACGTTTGTACCGCCGTTACCAAATGCCATTTCATGAATAAAGCCTGTTGTTTTATTTGCTACACTAAGAGCAAGGGCTTCACTCATGTTTTCATAGTGAATAGCATTTCGTTTGTTTACAAATTCCTCGCCTGAATCAGGATCAAAGATACGAATATGTCCTTCCATTAGGACACCTCCCTTTTCTCTGAGGGGAGACTCTGGCTGGACTTGTTGTTGTTTTACTTCCATGTCTTTATCTTCCTGCATATTATATTATACCTTTAACATACATTCAACAAGTTTTTCACCTGTATCTGTATTTGTTTCTAATGCTATACCTACTCTATCACCTGTTGATGCTACGCTAGCAACTCCATTATCGTCAGCTCTAACAACTTGACCTTTTTCAACTGGACCTACAATTCGTACTCTAACTCGTCCAACTAGCGCAACTGGTATACCACCTTCTTGTTCACTGTTCATTAAATAGGCCGGATTTTCACTAACTACGCCAGCAGGTACATCTATGCTATTGCATTGTGTAACTTCAAACGCTCCGCCTACTTTTAATACGGTTCCTGCTGCATAGCCGGCATCTGGAATGTACATTTCTGCCAAGTCAGCGTATTGTGCAGTGGTCGCTGTACCACTAAACACACTGGTTGAAAGTGTATTTGTACTTGGATTGTATGTAAGTCCAGTACTGTCAACCTCAATGCCTTGAGCACCACTTGTGCCATCAACAAAAGCAATATAAACTGTTTCGTTAGTTGCAGTATTGTCTGTTGTTGTAACATTAGTAGAGGTAGTTGCTGTAGCACTGTTACCAGAACAGGCTGCTGCGGTAGTTGCGGTTGTAGCATTGCCTGATAATGCGGCTGTAATAGTACCTGCACTAAAATTACCACTACCATCGCGGAAAACAATAGTACTTGCTGTATTTGCATTTGTAGCATTTGATGTAACTGTAAATGTTGCACCTTCTGAAGCAGCACTACCACTGAGACCGTTACCGCTTACTGCACCAGCAGCAACATAATTCCCTGTTGTGTCTGTTCCCAAAGCAACTGAGTTAGCAGCGATTGTTGTAGCAAATGACAAGTTACCTGAACCATCAAATGTACCACTAGTACCTGTAACGTCACCTGTTAATGAAATTGTTCTGCCTGTAGCCCATTTGGTTGCTGTAGCGGCATTACCACTTAGTGCACCATTAAATGTATCAGCAGTAATTCTACCAAGTGAGGGATTATATGTTAATCCTGCATCATGATGAACTGCCGTAACAGCACCACTTGTAATATCTCCAAAATATAGTTGCTCTTCAGCATTTGTTGTTGTGTCACTAGTTGTTGTAGCGCCAGCAGCAGCCCAACTTAATGTGCCAGAGGCATTACTAACTAGTGCATAACCACTTACTGCTGCATCTGCATTAGGAAGTGTCCAGGTTATATTACTTGCTACAGTTGCAGGAGCCTGGAATGCAACATAATTGCTACTATCTGCATCGCCAAAACGTAAATCACTTTGTGCAGTAAGCAATGTGTCGCTTTGTAGTTGTATAGTGCCTGTGCCGCTAGCTGCTAGTTCTAGACCTTCATTACTGTTGATTGCTTTAATTTCTGTGCCACTGATTTCAAGTGATCCAGTTTTTAAGTTTTTAACTTCAAAGTTACCGTATTCAAAGCCCAAACTGCCTGTGTTGATTGTTCCTGTGGGTTCTGGTGTATAGTTTCCTACTGCTTTCCAAGTTCTTTCGCTTTGATCCCAGTATATACCAACGTGAGTATAACCATACTTTCCTGTGCCGTTGTTTTCGTTTGCCCAAAAACCTGCATCTCTTGCAATTGGTGCCGCAGTGCCTGACCATACATCACCTGATGTGTGTCCAGTTGTGGCTGCAAACTCTATGGTAATATTATTGTCTAGACTTTGTTGCGATCCTGTAATACTAACACCTGTTGCTTCTGTTGTGCTAAAGTTGTCTTTGGACCATTCAAATGTGTCAGGTGTGCCAGTACCATCAATGCGAACATAATAAGTTGTTGAGGTTGCACCTTCAAAGTAACCTTTAAATGTGCCGTCATCAAGTCCGCTGCCTACAAAGTTTGTGCCACTATCGCCAATAGCATCACCACCGTTTAGGTAAATGAAGCTATCTGCAATACTAAGGTTTTGTGAATCTACTGTGGTAGTTGTACCTGTAACTGTTAAATCACCACCTACTGTTAGGTTATTAGTAACAGTAACATTGTTTGGTAGTCCAATAGTAATTTTATTGGGACTAACTGTAGTTTGGATTTCGTTTGCAGTACCCTCAAAATCTATAGTGTCACCAGTTGAAACTGTATCATTAGAACCACCATCTGCTTGTAGTGTAAAGATTGTAGTTCCACTTGACAATGCACTGTCTACATAGGCCTTTGTTGCTGCATCTGTGCCTGCTGTTGGAGTAGCCATGTTGGTGACTTTGTTAGCACCCATATCCACTGTTTGACTTCCAGCAATAGTTAATCCATTTAGTGTGCCAACACTTGTAATGTTTGTTTGTGCTGCGGTACCTAGTGTGCCTATAATAGAGGATGATGCTGACACAGTAGTTGCTGCAACTGTATCAATATATGCTACTGACCATTCATTGCCACTTGCGCCCAGGGTGTAACTACTATCCGCATTAGGTTCTAAAGTGCCATCAATTAATACAGAACCTGTGCCATTTGGTTTTAAAATAATGTCACTGTTTGTACTTGTATTTTCAATAGTGTTTGCTGCACTGTTGATCTTAATGTTGCCAAACTCTGGTGAACTAGCCAGTGCAATATTAATGTAGTCTGCGTTTTGTGTTAATACTACATTGCTATCGCTAGTAATACTTCTCATCTGGAATGTAACGCCAATTTTTGTCTTAAATAAGCCAACACTATCTGCTACAGCCTGGTTTTGCATTTGGTTTGCTTCACCGCCTGCTGCACCAGGAAGTTCTGCAAGTTCTAGTCTATTATTAGCAGCAACCCAAGTTAGTCCATACCCGTCTGTTGTTGACCCAAGGACAACATCGCTTAAATCATCTATACTTGCTGCGGCAATACGAGCATCTGCTCTAGCATCAGTATAGTACATTGTACCGCTGCTGCCTGTTGCGGCTGGATCCTCCGGCAAGTCTGCTGTATTAACCTGATTAGCGCCTGTACCAAAATCAATATGTGTATCGTTTACGCCATTAGCATCAATAGTAATTGTTAGTGTATCGCCACTTTGTGATGTAACAATACCACTACTACCTGTTACTGTCAATGTATCGCCTAGATCTATAGCATTGCTTCCGCTGTTAGCAGCAACAAAAAAACTACTGTTACTAATACTAGAGTTAGGAATATTTGCAAGTTCAATAATACCTGTACTGTTATCATATGTAACACCACTTGCTGTTGTAGCACTTATATGTGCACGAACTTCACTCGCAGCCGGGCCAATATATGTTATGACACCTGTTGAGCTGTCATAACTTAAACTACCATCTCCGCCAGTGTCAGCGACACTTATGGCTGCTCTAGTTCTAGCATCAGTATAATAAAGATTAGTATTTTCTGTTATATTTGCGGTTGTAATGGTTACAGCATTGCTATCAGCAGATAAACCATTTATAGTTTTGATATAATTTGTTTCAAGAGCAGTGGTTCTTGAGTTTAGATCAGTGAAGTTCCCGTCCATTTGTGCATGGGTTAAAGGTTGACTTCTACTGCTTCTTAATACTATTGCCATGGCGTTATCTCGTTCATTGTTATTCGTATTTATTGTGGTTTATAATCTAGTATTATAACTCCAACTCCTCCACGTATCCTGGATCTACATAGCCATCTTCTATATATTTTGGACTATTGTTTTCTGCTATAAAGTTAGGCAATGCTGCTTCGCATGCTTTTAAGAATGCAGCGTTTACACTGACACTGCTTTGCAAACCATTGCCATCTGCTGCACTACTGTTACCAACAGTGTACCAGGTTTTTGTATGTGTATCAGTAGCAGGTAACCTTTGATTATCTGTTGTATCGTAAACCTGAGTTCCTTTTAGATGAGTTGGTGCCCAGCGAGTCCCCATAGTGCTGCGTCTAATGTTTGTAACATAGTTGTCTTCATAACTGATTTCCCAGTATGTTATACGTTCGTTACCAACATAAATTACACCTGGTTTATCGCCTGTTGGATTTGCAAGTGGTAGTTTGCGAGCATCCTCTACATAAATTTTGGTATCACCTGCGAGTAAGTCTTGTGAAAGTTGGGTTTGTCCGTCGTTACAAAGTCTAAAGTATTCGTAGTTACCCAACATATCGTTAACCATTCTATAACCTATAGTTGGTTCTATTTTGTTTTCACTAAAGTGTGTAACTATGATTTCACTGTTTGCATTTACAATTTGACTGCTTAAATCTATTCTACCATTATTATCAATAGTAAATTCACCTGCATGTAATCTTATACCATCAAGTGTTACCCAGAGATTGTTTCCGCTTGTAGGTGTTCTATCAAGAGTATACTTGTTAAGAGCAAGACCAGTTAGTGCTTCAGCGTCAAAATCTCCGCTATCGTATCCTACTTCATCGAACTCATCAATTGATGCAACTAATTCACTACCCTGACCAATAAACACCTTTGTTTGTATTCTTAAGGGATCGTGATTGTTAAATGATGTTACATAAACTTTATCGCCTGTAACAAAACTTACACTTGGATCTATTCTTAAATCACCAGCATCAATATAAAACTCATTTCTATTTTCTACACTAACAATTAATGTATCACCTGAATTATAAGCACTAAGCAAGTTGACTTGATAAACGGCAGTACTAGTTGCATCAACTGTCTCTGTAATTGTATAATCTTGTATGTAAGCAAGATTTTGTGTAACATTGTTAGTCTTGTCAAGTCGTGTTACGCTGATGTCACCAGTACTTGTATTGACTGCTGTTTCTTGAGCAGTGTGTGGTACTAGATATGAAAGTGTGCTGCCATCTAGAGTGTAATATTCACTATTGGCTGGACGCAATCTTTCAGTACCAAGTTCTACTATAATATTACCAGTAAGCGGATTAGCAAAATCATCGTCAAATGCTTGATCTAAATTGTAAATGTATGTACCACTTGTTAGTGTAATTTCCTGGGTTTGGCCATATGTAAATGCTGGCTTATCTTCACTTCTGTTGCTTACAAGTACATGTATTACTGCACCATCACTAGGCGCTGAATAAAAAGTTAAATTAACAACTAAATTTTGCTGAGACGTTGTAACATCTGTAGGAACGCCGTCTACTAATACTATTAGTTGTGTAAAGCGTCTATATTCTAAACCAAGTGTAAATTGTAATGTGCTGCCGTCGCCAATAATAACTTCTTCATGAGTTAATTTTTCTCCAGTAACACCATAACCATAAATTCTAATGTTTGTTCCACTAACAGGGGTACTTGCAAAACTTATTGTGCGATATTCATAATCTACTGTAAAGTTAAATATTCTTGTGCTGCCTTGATATACCACCAAGTAATCAACTAGTTCTTTTCTTGTTTGAGATCCGTATGAAAATTTGTTGTTAAGCCCGTCTGCAATATAAGTTCTGCTTACTGTTTTAAAACTGTTACCATCGCCGAGGAAGTCATCACTTGGGTCAGTGTATACTTCCATGTCAAGGTTGTCAAAAACAATACCAGGCACAAACTCTTCTGGAGCATGACTGTTGTAGACATCAACAAATTTGCCGCCATCTACATCTATATCCTCTGGTCTAGTTCCCAGTGCTAGATCACTAAATGTACTTTTTATAACTGTATCTAAACCACTTACAGTAGTCAATCCATCAGTGTCTATTTCAAAATCATCAAAAGCACCAACATCCCATTGTGAACTGTCGAAACCAGGCTCTTTATCGAACCCTAGTCCACTAACCTTATTAGCCAAATACCCTGTTCCTGGCTGTAGTAGTTCTAGATCATCGCCTATCATACCCACACTAGGGACATAGTAAGCACCAATACGATCTGCTGCACTGGTTAGGTTTTCATCAGCATATGGAACAAGCACTGTAGCACCTGTAGTATCTTCTACACTAAAGGTCGTACCAGTCGTAAACCCGCCTACTTTATTAACCTGATACACTTCCTGAATCTTTGTAGTAGTATTGTAATAAGCAACTAAATCATTATTGGCATAAGTTGTGCTAGCAGCCCAATCTTTAACAGTCGTACTATATGTTATTCTATCAAATTTTAGTGTTGTATCAAACTCTCTAACCTGGTCATTTTTAAGTCTAGGTGAAAGTTTTAAGCCAGTGCCTTGCCCAGTTATAGTAATTGTTGGATTCTTAGTATATCCGCTACCCTTGTTAGTCATTGTTACTCTAACAATGCCGCTGCCATTTGTGACAGCAATAGCAGTAGCCTGTGTACCACCAGCAACATCAGGTGCACTAATTGTTAATACAGGATTGTCCAGGAATCCAGTGCCTGCACTAACTATAACAATGCTATCAACATAATAAGTGTAATTTTGACTCCAGGGTTGGTTTAGGCCCTGTGTTCTAGTTATTTCATCTCCACCATAGTCTCCACTTGGCTTACGGAAATATTCCAGGCTGCTATCATAAAAACTATGCAAGTCAAAGTCAGTTACATCGCCATTCCAGTTGTCGACGCCATCATACTTTGCTACATATTCCCTTATAGTTGTATGATAAGGTTTGACTTCATTAATATATTCCTCAACAAAAGTGCTATTGTCTAACTGATAGGTTGGATACTGGTCTAGATCTCTAATTTTATGAAGTACTCTTATGAAACTAGTTTTTAACAACCAGTCAGGATTACCAACATTGACTTCATGTAATGCATATTCAACCATTCTAAAGAACAGTATGTTAGCATTGAGTGCTAGTTCACCTGTAAATATTTCATTAAATACTGCTGTTGCTATCGTTCTTACTTCTTGGTGTGGAACTCTATCAAAGTTTGCAAATTCAAACACACCAGTATCGAAACCAATAAAACTGCCAGTTTCTATATTGTTAAAATCATACACTGTATCTAATATTTTAATTGTGCCTTTTTCAATAATAACTTCTGTCCAGATAGTACCATTGTACTGGAACAGACTAAAATTACCATCATCATTGCTTAATACTTTGGCAATGTCACCACTAGCAGCACTTGTAAGTGTTAATAAATCTGGTTCTGTACTTACTGTATATTTTGGAATAGTTGTATTATCAAAACCTGTAGCATACCAGGTCACATAATCCCAGTAACGAGCAGTATTATACCCTTGAACCCTTGTTAGGTTCCATGTACGAGTATTATCGGTTGCAATCTGTAATGTATACAAGGACCAATTATCATTATTAGTTTCGTCCTTTTCTACAAGAACTTTATAACCTGCAGGCAAAGTTAGGACTGCTAAAAAGTCTCTTGTTTCTACATTTGGTACTTTTTTGTCATATGTAAGACTGGATGGCTGTGGATCGCTTGCAAACAAACTTGTAAGAACAAATTGTCTTGCAATAGGTCTGCTTGCAAATATATTATTGCAATAATTTACAAAAGTTTTAAGAGCTGCTTGTCTATTAACAAACATTGTTTGTCGTGGACGAATTGCTATGCCGTATCTTTCTCCAGCACTTAGCGTTGCATCAGGAACTACTGCTCCAGTTTTGTCAGCACCTGCTAAACTATCAATAAGTTTTGCTTTAATGTTTGCTGGCAATATTTGAGCATCATCTCCTTCACTTACTAATTCAAATTCGCTGTGAACAATGCCTTCATTTTTTACTACATCATAGTTAATACTTAGAACAGTATTTCTATCTGCCCAGGAATTGGACATATTGTTCATAACAAAGGCATTTTTATCTATAATGCTAATATATTTTGTACCCGTACTCATTGGATTTTCAATAAGTTGTCTTACACCTTCAGTACTAATCTGTCTGCGTTCGTCGTTAGGGAATGTAGTTAAGCCTGTTACCCAATAGTAATATCTGGTAACACTAGTATTTGTAATGCTGTTATATTGTAAACTTACACTGTATGCACTGTCGTCTGTATGCTTTGGAGTTCCAGGTAAACCACTGGCAACATGTAGGCTAGGAGGTACTGTACTTTCTGTCCATTCGTAAATATCAATGCTACTGCCAGGGAAGAATTGATTCCAGTGTTGGCTTCTATATTCTAAGTCACCTTGCTCATATTCTATGACTCTACAGGTGCTCAAATCCCACCATAGTCTACCAACTTTTTCATCATTCCAATTGTTATTTTCAGCATAGGTTACTTGATCCTGAATTGTACTTACATTGTATACAGCAGGATCAATAGGAAGAATATAGTCTAGTTCGCCTTGTGCAATGCCAGGCAATTTATTTTTGTAAATGTCAACAGTGTCTATAAAGTCTTGTATTTCATTTGTGGTCTTATCATAAGTAACAATTCTGTTAATAACATCAATATCAACTTTGGGTGTTTGTACACGATATTTGTTCCAGGTATCAGTATTGTTTGTATTCTCAAATAAGTAAAAACTTCCTGCGTTTGATAGCCATATATCATCTGCAGGACTGCCAACAAATATTCTGCCTGCATTTATTGCTACACTGCCACCGAACTCATCAAGTGTTCCAATATTAATGCTTCTAAGTTGTTGTCCAAATGCAAATTTTGGCGGATTGGCACTGCTTTGTGGATTACTAATTGTATTGCTACTGTCAAGTAAGTCGTATACATAAGCAGCTCCACTTTGTGAAACTTTATCAATAAATTTAGTGCTGTTTGCATCAAATGTAGTTAGTGGCTCGTCATATGTTACGCTAGAAGTGTTAGTATCTATGTCAAACTCTGCTGGCAAAAGTGTAGTTGCTCTGTCACTGCTAATTACTAATCGTTGTTTGCCTGCACCATCAACTGGAATAAACTTATCCATTTCCACTACACGACCAAAATTTTCATTCTCGCCAGCAAAAGGATGGTTTATCTTTTGTGCAAATTTAAATGGTCTAACTTCTGCTAACGCTCTAAATGTTGTGCCAACGCCTGGTCTTACTTTGAGTTTTTTGTTGGGTACAGTACTTGTAGAAGTAATTTTAACCTGGCCATTTGTAGTAAGGGTTGCATTTATATTAACTAGGTCTGTGCTTGTATTAATAGGAGTTGCAAAACGAGCAGGGTCAGCACTAGTATTAAAACTCATGGTAACTTCAAAATCATCTACGCTAATACTATCAAATTGTGTAGTAAAAGTTGATTTGTTGGTGCTCGTAGTAGTAACTTCACCGAATCTTAAACCTTCGTCTATGAATACAAAAACACTTCCTGTATTTGGGTTTGTTTCGTCTTCGCCAGGACTACCCACAGTTGCTATAGCACCGTATGCATCTAATGCAACACTATAACCAAAGTTTTCATTATCTTGTGGCGTTTCACCACTAACAATAGCATCTTGTTGAGTAAATATTTGCATTTCAACAAAACTACCAGTGTATACTCTAATGTTAGTTCCCAGAGCAGGAATATATCTAAAACTGATAGTATTGCCTACTACAGTATATCTGTTTTCACTACTATCACTATCAAAACCACCAAAGGAGCCTGTTGCAAGAGACTGTTTTACACCATCTACTTCTATGTAAAAATTGTCTGGCAGGGTTGTGGTTGCTGTAAATTCATGTGATGTCCCATTGCCTGTAAATCTTTCCACAATGTGATGGAACATATATGCACTGCCTGCATCAGTTTTGCCATCTACATCACTATAAGGTGCACCTACAATTAATGTTTCACCTGTAGTATCAACATCTAAACTAAAGCCAAATTGGTCTCCTGAAAGAGTAGAAGATCCTGTAACGCTTCCCGAATAATTAAAGTAACTTTGTCTTCGAACTACTAAACTAAGACTTGCAGCAGGCGCAGTTGTAAATGTTAATGTAGTTCCAGAAACTGTCCAATCTTTAAATGGCAAGTATTCTTTGCCATTCCCATCTTTAATGTAAAGTTGGTATGAATTGTCTGCTGCTGTATCTAGTGTAAATGCTGTAGTGCTATTATCGCCAGTAAATGTTTGGCTTGTAACTTTTGATGATGCAACTTCTACAAGGGTATATATATGAACTTTATTTTCGCCAGGAGCACCAACAAACAAATATCTGTCGTCTTTACTAATTGAGACACTGTAACCAAACTTAGCAGCAGCACCTGGACTTGGAAGTCTTATACTTTGTGTAAGATTGGTAAAGACACCTGTGTAATCACGCTTGTACATGAATACATAGCCAATGCTACTTTCACTACTTGGCGCACCTACTGCTAACCATTCCGTACCTGCTGCTACGGCGAAACCATAAGCGTCTATACTGGTTCTAATGTCTTGGGCTACTATAGATGTACCAGGATTAAATACGCCATTGCTATCCCTGCTGTAAGGGTATACCACGCCAACTGATTGTTCTGGAGAGCCAACAAACAAACTTAAACTGTCATCAGTGATTGCTAAACTTGTACCAAATTTACTATCACCTACAGATTCAATATTGTATGATACATTTTTATAGTTCCACGGAGTGCTCTTTTTAAATGTAGCCCAGTTCTGATTCTCATCATAATCTACCCAGGCAAGTTCGTTTTCTTGCCAACCATAGGGAGGTGTGAAGGTTGCAATATTACTTGTGTTAGCGAATCTACTGCTTGTTAATTTGTAAATTGCAATTACTAAGCCAGTTATTTCATCTATTTCAACATCATCATCTACTCTTATTGTAAATTGGGTAGATCCATATGTACTATGTACTTGTTTAGCACCGCCAATTATTTGGTCTGCACTTTTAATTACAATATAATCATCTTTAACTAGGGTGTGTGTTCTATTAGTAGTATAGGTAATAAAACCTGTACCTGATTGGTTTAAACTTATAATTTCGGCATTTATCTCTGTAACACGATAAATGTCCCAGTCTAGATTGCCCTTGGCATTCCATATTGTTGTGCCTCTGCCAATTGTAGCAATATTAGCAGTAATTTGATCTAAATTGTTTTCTAAATCAAACACAGTAAGGTCGGCGTCATCTATACGGACATGTCCCGCACCAATTATGTCTGTTTTCTTTACATTGCTTGTTCTAGTATTAAAAATGTTTTTATCATACTTGTTTGGAATCTTTAGCAGGTCGCCTGAGTAATATGCTAATCCCAATCCTGACCCAGTGTCTCCTGCATTAAGCAATTCTACTGTTACTTGATTTTCCTGTGCACGAGCTTCATCAACAATAAGTTCAATTACCTGGTTGCTGTCTATGCTACCAAATGCACCAGCCCTAAAGCCCCATTCCTCAAAAACTTCTATCTCTTGGTTTAGATTTGTTAGTTCCGCAGTAGTTAATCTATCAATAACATTCTTGGTACCTTTGTTACGCACCATTCCCTGATAGAACTTAACCTGGCTAACATCGTCTAAGCCCAATTGATCTAGATAGTCTCTAGGTCTAAAACCAATTTGACCCTTGGCAGCCTTATCTGTGCTGCTTTCCAAATTACTTTTATCAAAGTCGTAAAAATCTGTAAATCTATCTGCTTTCTGTGTTATATTAGGCAATAAACCTGTTTTCATATCAGTTACTGGACGCCAATTGTTAAAGTTAAACTTTGTTTCCCCAGTATGATTATCTACAGCAGCATATAGTTTTTTGTTATGATTTACAATGTCGCCTTTTTTATAGTCAGTATTTTCTACCCAAACATCAAATTTGTTTGCATTGTTAATAAAGCCTGGACTATGTAGTGTACCGTTCCAAGGATTACTCTTGAAACCAACAAACTTAATTCTTGCTTGTCTGTTACCAAGTTCTGGTTGGTAAATTACATCATTAAAGATAGTTGTGTTGTCTACAACAAGATAGTGTTCGTATTGAATAGGGTCTAATTGAGCACTATAGATCTGATTTGTATCTGCATTAACCGTAACTACACTCAAGTTATCTATTCTACTTACATTGTATTCAGTTGCTCTAAGAGCCTTATTGCTTGGATTTTTAATGTTTCCTGTTTTAGCAAGGTTATCAATAGTAGTAAATGGTCTATTAACTCTTATTTCGTTATTAGCTGGACTAATACCAATTACGCTATTAACTGGCCAGCCCTGTTGATCCCATAATAAAAATTCTTTAATAGCAAGCGCAAAGTCTTTAGTCTCATCATTGCTATTTTTATCCTCAAATATAAATCCTTTTGCAACAAGATAACGCTGATAGGCTACCATGAAGTCACATAGTTGTTGCTTTGTTGGTATTATTGTACCATAAGGAATATTACTAATGAATTTTTGTGAGTCTTGATATACTACAGTAGTAGTATTACCAACTGTAACTGTAATATTGTTTGGACTCTTTAGGCTTGGTATAATTTTAAAGAATGGATTATCAGTATCAAAACCAGTAACCTCATAACCATTAACTCTCTTTGTTACATTTACGCCACTGTATGTAATTCTTTCTAGCGGTGTACTTTTGTTTAAGTAAAGATTTAAGTTTTCGTCCGGCACAAAGATATTGTTACTAGTACTACTTGGAGTAGTGCTTTCAATTATTAATTTGCATTCTGCTAGGTTTGTATAACCTGCAATTGGATGAACTAGTTTTAGTTGTAAATTTTGAACTCTTGTTTGTAGATCGCCAATACTTAAACTTTTAAATTTAAGATAACTTTCTAGGAATTGATTATACCCTTCTACGCGGTTAACGCTAGTAGTTGTGCCTATAGTTGTACCATTAAGTTTGTAATCACTTATTTTATGTCTATAAGATTTATTTTTCTGTAGTATTTGATCATAACCAGTGTTTTTTTCAACAAGGTTAGCATCCCATAATAGTGCAAAATATTTTGCTGGACGTTTTAGGGCTGCTAGAATTTGTACAACAAAAGGCCATTCACTGCTACGTTTCCATGCTGCTTCTACAGGCGCAGTATCGCCAATTCTCCAATCATTTGCGGTGTTTGTTTCAAAACTTCCCTGGGTCAGAAATTGTCCAGGAGGTATGAGTTTTCCTTGATCATCAACTGGGATAAGGTTTGTAAGTCCTGGTCGCTTCCATAAATCATTTGTTGTATAGGCGGAATCTTCATCTGCACTCTGAAATCTCTTACCATCTTCTAGATCCTGCCAGAGTACATAGTTACCTCGTGTATAAGGTGCTCTACCATATCGTGTGTCCCAATAACTTGGCTTTTCATAAAATCCAATCATCTCCCAGGGAGTTAAATGTGGAGTTTCAGTGTCATATAGCCAACGATATATTGCACGCCAATATCCTGGCAATCTACTATTTTTGTCTTTTGTAGTTGCATAATTATAATTCCAGGTAAATTGATTTTCAATTTGGTGCTGTGTATTTGTTATATAATCTAGTTGATTTTTGTGTGCCCAGGTAGCAAAATACTTTCCTATTATATTATTGTCTAGTGCAAAATCAGCTAGTGTATCTCTAAAATATCCACTGGATATTTCTAATATATTAAAAACATCAGGATTGTAATTAGTTTTAATATTGTTATAAACTCTGGTTTCGTATTCAAGTATTATACGGTCACGCAAATCTTTATAGGCTACCCAACGGCTACCATCATGACCAACTATAACTGGAGTATAATTTTTATATTCTTCATAAGCGTCAGTGTCTATAGCGCCATGTGCCTGATTAGTTGAGGGCATATAGAATATTCTATCTGTACCTTCAAACTTATGAGGATGTGATTGGCCAGCGGAATCGGCCGCTGCTGCCGCTGCACTAGTTGTATAAAGTGGATAATACCAGCCAGTTTGTCCTTGGCTACGCTGAACATAACGACTATCACTGGTACCATAAATTTTAAATGGACCAGTACCTGAACTTGTGCCAGTCTGATAAGTGTCATCAAGGCTTATGCTTGGTTGAAACTTTGGATATAAGCCCAGTTTAGATGGTGTAGGGGGTACAAAACTACCATTTGTATTAGCATACTCAACAATTTCTATAACATCACCTACTGCAAGATCGATCTTATCATTGAGTGTTACACTTGCTTGTACAGTATCAAAGGTATAGTCTTTGCCATAAACTAGTTGAGTCTTTTTTCCATCCTCGTTTAGATATACTAGGACACCCTGGCTACTAACACTTGTTAAATCAAATTGTGTAGTAAACTCAAATGTTCTTTCTGTAGTTTGGTCAAGAGTAATATTAGTTACAGTTTTTTCACTTCCCCAAGGTAGCATATCTGTATAGTAAAATGGGAAATCACTGCTTTTACTGCCAACCATAAAAGTTAAGATTGTATCAAGAGCCCCGCTTGGATTTCTGAGATCTATATCTAGTTTGTCCAGATTATCTAAGAGCCTGTTTTTGAATCGTGTGTATTCCTCTAATGAATACTTCATGCTGCTAACAAATAGATTATCATCCATTGTTAACAAGTAGTGAGCCAGGGTACCACCTGCACTATGTTGTAGGATTTTACCACTGTAATTTTTGTAAGTTAAGTCTCTAGCATTGTTGGAACCTAAACTTTTCCCAGTAAATCCAGCAATGTTTCTTGTTATCTCAATAAAATGGTTTCTGCATTGACCTAGTGTTAGTGTCTCAAAATCTGCATTATTAGCATTGTTCTCTAGGTTACTGGCAACTTCATAAAATCCCAGTGGGTTTACAGTGTCACTGTATACTCTTATAAGAACAACATCATCTGTTGCCAAAGCACTGTTAAATGTAACATAGAATTTGTCGTTTTGTGCTAACTGACTATATTTGTCTGCTGTTTGGAATGTACCATTTACAAATACTTGTAGTGTGACATCTCCAATTATTTCCTTGGGCTCACTGCCAATTTCAAAAACATATTTTTCTGAATCGACGATGTGCTGTATTTGCTGCCACTGTCTACTTTCATGTTTTACTTTAGTCCAACCATTATGTAAAGTTCTGGTTGTTCCGTTATATTTGTGGGCGTGCCCGCTTTTTATAATGACATTTACACTGCCTGTACTACTGGTGTACTGGAATTTGTCAGTTATGTAGTTGTTTTCAAAAACAATGTCACCAACATTAGCAATGTTTTTGTAAGTTAGACCAAAACCTAGGATTGTGTCAGCACTTGCATTATTATTTCTTTTGTAACTAAAAAGTTTATTGCCAGTAAAGTTTGTGCTGGCATATTTTGTTGTGTCACCAAAACTTACATGATCGCCATCAAATACATCAAATAATGGTTCTTGATTTAACTTAGTCTTTTGTTGCGCTAGTTTCCAGATATTATTGCCTGCGCTGTCCGTTGTATAGTAAAATACTTTACCCTGGTTAGTCGAACCTAGACTACTTAAAACGCTATCATTGATACTAACTGTATCAATTTTTACAAGGTTAATAATTGGAGCAGTAGCAATGTTAGCATCCTGATCTATATGATCTACACGATAAATGTTTTGACGGATATCAGGATCTGCACTAAAGATAATCGTAACACCAGGTGTTAACTCTATTCCGTCACTATAGTAACCTAGTGTGCCATTAACATTACTGAAAGCATCAGTTTGTACAGTATCAATAACTGTGACTGGTGTTTTGCTCGTTATGCCCATGTTAAACAATTTTAGGCCACTGTCAAATTCTATAATAGGACGTTTTGCTCTTGCCGCATCATCAATAATTGTATTAAAATTATTATAACTTGCAGTAGCAGTAATTACATTACGGTGGAACCAACGATTACCGCGGCTCCATGCATTGTTATCACCACTGCTACGATTTATAACAATATAATCTTGATTTACAGGACTATTAAGAGTGGATTCAAAATTGCCCTCATCATATAATGTACTATCATAAGGAAGATTCGCACTCTTTACATAACTTTCTGGTGTTACTAAATCATCTACAGCAACTAATTTTATAGCAGATCCCACTCCCTCAACATAATACCTATTATTTTGATATAATGCCGGAGTTACACTGGTGTCAAACTCTACCTTAAGACCGTTTGTAAATGCTACACCGTTAGGGCTAGTATAAGTCTCTCTACCTAGAACATCATTTACAAGGTCTATAGTAGAACTTGCACCTTGATCAACAAGTATAATTTTACCGTTGCGATTAACATCTGCACCGTCCTGATAAAAAAGTTCACTTTGACCAGCAGTTATATTAGGAATTAATCTTAAGAAACCTTCTGGATCTTTATAAAATTCTCTACTACCATATGCAGTACCCTGACTGACATAAACTTTGTTTCCCTGCGTAATACTTTGAATAAGGCTTAACTGAATTGTGTCTACACCATCTACTGCATTCACATCTAAACGGAACACACTGTAGCGTTGTTCATGTGTTAGAGCAGTAACAGGATCAAATGTTCCGGCACTGCCCTCTACAGTACCGCTATCATAGCCTTCAGCGTCAAAATTTGCACCCTGGTTCCAACGAGTCTCGTCCAGGGTATCGTTTATCATAATTATATCTTTGCCATCGAGTTGTGTAAGATTGTCTATGCCCGTTGGATATGATGCAAGAAAAGCACTTAGTGTTTGGTTATGCAACTCACTGTATGTTAGTTCTGTTGCTAAGTCAACTACTGCATCAGTAGTCATATCTGTAAAGTTACTCTGAGCGTCTGCTAGTGGAACTCTAAATGTTACTGTGCCAGCGTCTTCGCCATTGTTAATTACTCCTAGCACTTCTCTTGTACTAATATTTTTCTGTTGGCTATCTATTCCTGACAAGCCACGCTCTGTTTGAATCCAAAAAGGAATGCCAGGTTGATCTACTCTAAAAGTATATTCACCTCCTCTAGCAAGATAAAGAGTAGGATTAACACTAGCAGTTGCACTGTCAAATCTGTATACAGTTTCACTTGCTGATCTAAGTACGGTATAATCTTGAGTAGAATCTACTGTGCCAGCAAAAACATTAACAGCGTCTGGACCTGAGGGTAACCAAAAATACTCACCGTAGTTAATTAATTTGTCAAAGTCAATAAAACTACTCCAATTATAAAATTCTTGTCTGTATAGTTTGTCCTGATTGGCTGTTTGTCCGTTATTGTAATTAATTGTGTTTAAAGCATCAATAATACTACTAACACTCTTGATGTCACCTGTACTATCCTGATAAACTACACCAGGCTCTAGCTGATAATTTTGTCTTGTGTTATTAATTTCAGTAAGGTATGTGTCTTTACTAGTAAAGTTTTCAGCATTTTTTCTACCAATAAATCCACTGAATTTTCTTTTTGTTTCCTCACTGATCAATTGATCAAGTGTGGCATTTAAAAACTTAGTGTTTTTAGAGGTTCTAAAAACTTCAGGTAAAAGTATACTACTTTTTCTCACGGCCATTAGTAACTATAACCTCCTGCACCAGTAATTCTTGTAGTACTTCCGCCTACACTTATATTAGTAGTTGTTTCCACAACTGTGTTAGCACTGCCAGTAGATACACTTTCAACTCTAGAAATGTCAGCAGTTGAATTAATGACTGCACCACTTGCTTGTAGTTGAGCAGCAGTAATAACATCAATTATTTGTACATCGTTTACTGTTGCAGCACTAATAAAAATTTCGTCTCTACTACTTGCAATTTGATATAAACTACCAAAACCACTTGTGCTATTTTTAGGAACAATAATTATACTTAATACATCTGGAGATAGTGTATTGTGTAGATAGGCACTAAGTTCACTAAAATAGAAAGTGTCACCAAAGTCCCAGTTATCTAGAGAAAAGTAATTGTTAATTGCTTCTACTACTCTTGCTTTAATTTCATTATCACTTACAAGTGTGCTAGTGTTTTTAACAATTTTAAAGTTTGCTTGCAATTCTGCGTCTGCCTTGTCGCCAAATAATGGTCTGTAGTTTACGCTATTGAAAATAATAGCATCACTTACACTCTTGTAAGTTTCCAAACTTCCATAACTATCTCTTAATTCGTTAGTGCTAGGTTTTACTGGTTTGGTTACACTACCAGTAATATCAGTAACATAATTGCGATAGTCTGTGTCATACTGTCGTGTTAACAAATACAAATCAATAATGTTGCTTGGTGCAGGATCAATGCGTCTATTATTAGGTGCATTGTGAGTATACTGGAATAGTATATTAGATCTGCCTACCTTTGTAATATATTCCGTTGTTTCTGTTAAAACTTTTGTGTTAGCACTGTTAACACTTAGGATATAAAATTTTCCAGTTGAACTGGTATAAAAAACTTGTCCAGCACTATAGGTTTCTTTAACTGCGTTTGCCGCAGTTAGTGTAGTATAATAACTTTCTACTAACGTATTAGAAACAGGCTCAAGTCTAGTATAACCATAATTGTCAAGGAAAGTTTTGTAAAACACTATTTTGGAGGCACTGTTAACATTTGGTCCAACTACTTTGTCAAAAACATCAGGATCATCAATAGCGTTATCGCTGTCTTGATCCGGAAAAGTAATTTTTATACGTTCTGTTAGTACAAAACCGTCTGCTTCTACAACAGTATCATCTACATGCATTACATAGTTTTGTGCAAAGGGACTATTACTATCTGGCAAACTGTTAACTTTGAGCATAACAATTTTATCACGGATAGTTTTGCCAGTACGTGGATCAAAAATCTTTAAGTCTTTATCAAAATAAAAACGGGTTTCTAAATAACTTTCAAAAATGTAATCTAATTGTCTGTATTTTACAGTATATGTTTCGCCGTCGTTGGTTAACAGGAAGTACCAACTAGCATCTAAATTGTTACCTGAAGTATCTCCAGCATACTGTGTGCTAAAGGCAGTGGATTGGTTAAGGTTAACGCTGTTAATAACAGTCCAGGCCTGTGTATCCTGATCATAGCGTATACCCAATGTTTTATAATCACCTATATCTGCTATTAATGCCTGCCTAACTGCACTGGTTAAACTTGTATTCCAGGGAATAATAATTGTATCTAATTCTGCTAGGTCAGGTATAACTTCAGTAAGTGTAACAGGACCCAAGCCACTATCCAAATTACCAGTTCCCTGATTTGTGCCATCCTCAACTAGGTTACTACAAGTTGTCCACAAATATGTTTTAGTGTTTAAATCGCCGGCGCTGCCTACTATAAGATTGTTGTTAACATCGAACACATATCCAGTGGGTGCATTAAATTTTATTAAACTACCTTCCTTAAAGTATTTCATGTTACTACTTGTAAAAGTAGATACTTGTTGTGGGTTTCCACTGCTATTTTTAAAGTAACCAGTACATACGCCAGTACCTATAGTTGATTGTTCCCAGGTAATACTTAATCCACTTACATCTATTCTTGGTTGTTTATCCAAGAAATAATGTAACATGCTTTTACCCTGTATAATTCGTTCAAATTGTGTACTTATTACATTACTAATATCACTGTCTGTAATAAAGTCAAATGTAAAGGTAGGAAGCAATGAATCTTTGTAAATTATTCCGTCTTCTGCAAAAATGTTTGTGCTAGAATATTTTCCTGTAGTATCTCTAACATCCAAATATCTACTAATACCACTGCTTGTACGGTTAACTGCCTTACTCTTTACTACACTGTTAAAACTTGTAAATGGTAAAATCTGATAATCTTCGCCAGTTACCATACGATCCTGAGTATAATATTGCTGTTGTGCTCTTGCTTTAATGTCGTTTAGGTTTTCTCTAGCAATAGCATTAGCAACAGTTTGTTTTAAACTCATGTTAAGAGTTAGTGTTTCAACCTGTGCACTATGGCTCAAATAGGGCAATGTAATTGTTACATTGTTCATATCCTGTGGACTTATTTTATATGTGAAGCCATTTCCTGTTCTAAAGTAACATCTGTAGTTGCCTTGTGGAATATCACTAAATACACCGTCGCCAAATACAAGGCTTATTCTGTCGCCTGCACGGCTTTGTACATTGTACAAACTCTTGATGTTTTTACTTAAACTATTAAAGATAACATTATTACCACTAATAGCAGGAACTTTTGTCCATAGTGTTTGCTCATTGCCATTACTGTCTAGTTCATACAACCAAATATCATTATTGTCAACACCAGCAACATCTATTTCTACAACACGATTTGGTAATGCTTCATCAATACTAAAGTCTACAGTCTGTAGATTGCCCTGTTTAAAGTAAAAGAAGTAACCAGTATTGTTACTGTTAAAACCACGTGCATCGTTTTTGTAAATTGTATTAAGTGTGCTACCTGGCTTTGGTGGAACTTCATACAAAAAGTCTGTTCCACTATAAGTTCCATTAACAATTTCAAAGTTAAATGTCTGGCCGCCTACAGTATTTGAATAATCAAAAATACCCACTGTGTTGGGTATAGTGCTTAAATTATATTCTTCAATTTTAATGCCGCCAACTGTAGTTCTTAAACTAGGAGCACCAAAACGCTGTGTCTTTACAGTTGCACTGTTCATTACAGTTGTAAACTGCTCTAGGAAGTCTGGGTTTGTTTCGTCTGCCCAAAAAATTTCTGTATTAGCAAGGTTATTGCCATTACTATCAAATATGTTTTCTGTTGTTTGAACACTGTCTACTTTCAACATACCTCGAGCAATTTGTGCTCGTTTGGGTGTATAGTTAAGCATTCTAGCAAGGCGGAGAATACTATCTCTTCGCTCTGCTGTTTCTAAAAAGTTTTCTCTAGCATTTAAATCTGATCTGAAGCTAAGGCTTTGTGCAATATATGCAATAAGATCTATGAGCGCAACATACTCTGAACTTTCAATAAAATCGTTAAAGTCTTCAGGGTAGAACTCTCTGAGATAATCCACCATTGCTTTACGGATAGTCTGAAAGTCATAGCTCTGAAAGTCTATTTCTTTAAAACTTTCATAGACTTTTGTCCAGTCTTCCGTAGCAAATAAGTTACTTGATCGTGTTGTATGCGCCATAAATGTAAACCTTTTTAGTATTTATGAGTTATTTTATATGGGCATATTAAGTAACAGTACCATCTTGTCTGTTAAAATTAATTAATAGGTTTTCGACCTGATTTGTTTTTACATACAATAACTCTATTTGGCACTGTATTCCATGTTCATATTCTACTAATACAAGGTTTTTAAGTGCTACTCTAGGATCGCTTTTTATAGTGGTAGTAACTTCCTCAATTAATAAATTCTTTACTTCTTCAGTAAGGGGTTCCATTACCAAATCCATAACACTACTTCCGTAAGCAGGATTCATAATTTTTTCACCCTTGCGTATTGCAAAACTGTTAAGTAGATCTCTTTTAATAAGGTCACTGTCTACTAAGCGGGAATTTTTAAACTCACCTTCTAATGTGCTAAAGCCACGATATAAACTCATCTCTATCCTCCTAGTACTTAATCTTTCCTGCTCGTACTTGTCTATAAAACTCTAGTACAAAGTCCTTGCCACGCAAATCTGTTTGTGCTTTAAACTTATTTAATGCTTGAGATCTTGCTGCTCGTCGTGTTGTTAGATATTCAAGTGCATTTGCCTGTCTTTCTGCTGGACTAAGATTATAATCTACCCTATAACGAGGTGTTGACAATGTAACTGATTGCAAATTTGCTTTTTGGTTTTCCCAAAAATAATTAAGCATAAAATCAGGAGATTTATTTAATTGGTCCAGTGTACCTGCTTGGGCAACAGTGCTATATCCTTTTTGAAACCAGGGTATAAGTTGGCTGGTCATATCAGTGTCGTTAGTTGTCTGATATACGCCCATGCTAGGCCTAGGAGATATATTTTGTCCCTGTCTAAATTGTAACACTGCGCGACTTCCAAATCCTTTTGCTGCTACCAGTAAACCTGCAATGTCTGCTTCAGGATCGTCTGGCTGTATACCGCCGTTCAGACTAAGTTCTTCATACAAATCTCTTAGTTCTACAGTGTTTAAATTTTCTTGAATTTGGGAATTTGCATAAAAGTCTTCTCTGCTTAATATGTTAAGTTTCCCAGTCCATACTCTTGGGTTTGCTAGTTCTCCATTGAACACTGCATAGGATTTTACAAATCCATTTTTCTTTAGTATGTTTATATTAGCACCATATTTTCCGATTGCTCTACTTGTTGGGTGTTGATATCTAGATTGGCCTGCACTTCCAATAAGATCTACAATGGCAGTCTTTATTACTGCTACTGTCTCCTCGTGTAACTTTTCTATGGATACTGTCATAATTTTATCCTTTTAAGTGAATATACTTGAACCACTAAAATTATTTACTCTACTTTTTACTGCACTTAACCCCTGACTGCTAACCTTAACTGGCTGCTTGGGTTTTGCTACACTAAGATTGCCACTATCAGGAACATCAGTTACTGAAACAGTTCTTAAAATAGTTGCCTGAGTAACATTTCCATGTTGATCGTAAGGTTCATGAGTTGGCACGCGATCTACAGTTGTGTTAATTGCATCTTTATCTTTTACATAAAACCCTAGGTTATCTGTTTTAACGTCATTTAACTTTTTAATTTTTACACTGTTTTGTTTTTTAGCAGGAGACGCACTGCCATTCAAACTTATGAGACTTGCTTGTAGATTCATAGGGCCACTGGATTGTATATTAGTGCTAGAACTGCCTGACATGTTTAAAACACTGTCGCTTTTAATATTAATACTCTTACCACCATAAATCATACTATCGCCATCGCTGTACATATTTGCGAGTTTTTTGCCTTCTAGTATTAAACTTCCGCCACTAACCATCTGTATTTGCTCGCCAGCATGAAACTTTATACTTTCATCTGCATGAAAATTCATGCTATTGCTACGCAAATTAATGTTGGTTTGACTGTATATGTCCAGTTGGCCATTGCTGTCTATCTGTACCCAAACATTGCCCTGACTATTACTAATATAAATTACACCTTCAGTGTCGTGTAGTAATACTTGATGTCCGGCGGCACTACGCAAACGCACAAGATTGTTATTGCCTTCTAAATCGCCATCATCCATCACAAAGGCATGGCCATGCTTTCGTGCTATTTTGCCTTCTACTGCTCGAGCATCTGCGTTAGACAAATCGTCACCACTGGCTAGTTTGCCTATTATATCAGGTCTGTCCTTAATATCAACACCGTCTTTGTCTGTTTTTCTACCTTTAGTACTAATACCAAAAACTTCCGTAGGTGTTTCACGCATTGCGTTACTGCTAGTTAAGCCACGCACTTCGTCTTGATCTAGGCCTTGTACTTTTAATTGTATTGCTCGATCTACGTCTACCCCACGCTGTACTTTGTTAAAATTAGTTAGTTTGTTTACATCGTTGTCTTTATCGTTAAATTCTAGGCCTGGTGCTTTGTTATGTCTTACTAAAACCTCTGTGCCAGCTTTTTCAAAATTACTGGTCATTGCACTCTCAGGAAGTGTTTGCATCATATATACATCTGGAGCACATGCAAACCAGAAGCCATCCTGGTTTCTGCCTTCTGGGAAAAAGCAAAGAACACTAGTGCCAACATCAGGACAGGGATAAATTATACCACCTGTGTTTTTAACACTTGTAGCATTGTTGCCACTGCCTTGTAATTCTGTACGACTGTAAAAAGGAGTTGCGTATCTAACCTGACGCCACTTAGTGGGATCGTCCTCTAGTCTTTTACTATCCTGAGTGCCAGTATTTCCAAAGGTTGGCACAAATACTTGCAGCACACCCATAGCACTAGGATGGGCATTAGTCTTAACTATGCCTAATACTATACCACGCTCTTCTCTTATTCCTTTGGCACGCTCAGTTTGGTAATCAGCATCACCACCGCTACGTCCACTAGAATATTGTCTTGCTTGAGTTGGGCCAGCCATTTAGTATCCTTTACAATTATTTAAATAAACTTGTTACATCTAATCTATTAAAAACACTAGCAGGTGCTTCCTCTTGAAATGTTTGTACAACATTTTGAGTCAACTGTTGTGGACTATTAGTGTTTGCAATAGATTCAAATTTATTAGCTAGTGCGCCTGCATCAGAACCATTTAAAACATTTGCAACGCCTGTGCGTTTAATTACGGAAAGCGGATCTTTACCAGCACTTATTTGTTGGAATGCATCACTAAAAGTGTCTATTCCAAATTTTCTTTCCATAGCAGCTACACTAGTTTCATTACGCCCAACTCTGCCTTTTACAGGCTGCATTTTGGTGCGGAAAGCAGATAATACTTGAGTAAATACTCCGCCCTGGAAACTAGACTTTACACGCAATACTCTATACACACCATTAAACTGACTACTACTATATTTTTCATCTTTAGTCAAATCCATTAAGCCTGTTACAGGGTCATAATCTGTAGGTGTTTTTAAATTAATCTGTATGTAAGGCGGAGTTAAATCGTAATTAATTGTTCCGTCCGGCATAAAGGGAGTATTAAACACCTTTCCTCCGTTGCCTTGTGGTTGATAAAGAGTATCTGCACTTGGAAAATATGCTGGATCTCCAAGTATATCCAGTTCAATGTTTACTAGATCAATACCACTATGCATAACAGTACTAAAGAAATCTTTCTTTCTTTTGTTGTCTACAGTTTCATCATTGACAATGCCCTGATCTTGAGTTGATACATCCTTTATCTGAGCATGTATATCCTCAACATTTTTCTCATCAGCACTGTCCGGTGTTCCTGTTCCCAGCGTTCTCCTGTCATAATATGCAGCATTAAAGTCAAGTTTAAGTCTCTGAACTTCAGTATTTTCTCCACTAAAGATGTAATTGTAAACTTTATGTACACCAGAGCCTTTAGGTGCAGATTTTTTAGCCCAGGGAAAGTCTTCATAGTGTACTGTATTTAAAATTACATTATATTTTACATGAAATTTGTATCTGCCATCTTTAGAGTCCCAACCAATAAACTCAGTAATTTCTGGAATAATTTTAAACCACTTTAAACCTTCACTTGTTGCACCAGTACCTTCACTTGATTCTTGATTAATTAAATTTCCATCTATATAATTACTAGCAACAATAACATAATTAATTAGACTAGTTATACTAGTGCCAGCATTAATTTTAAACAAATTGTTATTTTTATCTACAGAAACTTTTCCCTGCACTGCACCAGCAATAGTTTTATAAGCCTTTTCATTTGCTTGTGGGGTGTTAAGAGCGTCGAATTTTTCTGATTGCACTTTAGAATTGCCAATTTCAGGTGCAAATTCAAAACTAATTTTTTCCTCAATATTAGCCGACGCAGGAGATGTTTGTCCTGTTTTTTCGTCTTTGATAGGTTTTGTTTTTTCTTTGTAAAAATTGTTCATTGCATCTTGGAGAGTGGTGTTAGCTTCTCCAAAGACTGTTTTTTGTGCAGCAACTTGACCAGACTGGCCAGAAAGTTCATCAGTTACAGTTTTTTGTTCAGTTACCTGCTTCTGAACACTTGCTGCTCCAGTAAAAACATCTTTAACTGTACCAGCACTAACCTGTACTGTTACTGGGATAGTACCGCTAATACTGTTAAACACATCATGATGATAGGGTATTGCTTTGCAATAATAAGTTGACCCGCTCTCAGTTACATTAAATCTTAGTCTAGTAATCTTAATAGGAATGTGCTTGGGTTTTATAGCACCTACTATTTCTGCTCCTGTATCGTCATAACCTTTAAATGTGAGCCTTAACATATAGGGTGCGTTAATATAATTTTCTTTTTCTTCTAATGCAGTTGTTGCTGCATTTTTTAATCTTTCTAACAGAGTTACACCATTGGGTTCTCGTATTTCAAAGGTAACTTCTATAGCATTAGTATTGGTTGACCTTTGACTAGGACCTGTTGCTAAATTAGTAATATTTAGGTTATCTATAAAAAAATCTAGATTAAAATCTTCCGATATATCTGGTCCTAAGCCACCACTTCTTACTACAGGTACTGCATGATTAGCAAGTATACTACTTACATCTTGTGGAGATTGCAGAACTGAAACATATCTTTTAGGACTTAATAAAAAAAGTTCAATGTTATATGTAAAGGATGCAAAGTCACTAAGTTGATTTAACCTAGGCTCTATTGTAATATTGTCAATATCACTAGTAAGACCTGAATTGGTACCTTGAGCATTAGCAGGCAAAGCATTTCCCTGTGCTTGAACAGTATTTGGTGCTGCTGATGGTGCAGCGACTTGTGAATCTTCGCCTGCGCCTATGTCACTGTTTGTGCCTGCGTTGGATGTTATAGTCGTACCTGGCACAACAGCAGATTGAGCAGGGCCAGCTCCGGGCTCTGTACTACTAACTGTAGCAGTGCCTACTTGACTTGGTGTTGCAGTTGGAACAGAACTGGGTTGTGCTGTACCGCCAGTAGTGTTTGGCAAAACTTCACCAGCTGGCCCAGCAGTAACATTTGTGCCAACAGTTCCGGTTCCTCCAGCACCCGTTACTGGCGGAGTTACTGTTATTGCAAGTGGCGCTGGTGTAGTTGCAGGGTTTTGTAGTATTTCTACAGGCTCAAACACTTCTCCGTTTGCTTGTAAATTGAGTAAAAATGCTCTAACACGGTTTATTTCATAAACATAGGATTCCAGATTACTTAAACTACCTAATTTAAAATCATCCTCGAGAGAAAGAACTCCTGGACCACCTACAAATTCTTTTCCTCCAAAATTAAGTTGTGCCATGTTAAACTCCCAACACGGAATTTAATGTAGCCTGTTTAGGAAGATAGATTTGTGTTCCAACCTTGAAGTCCCAGATTGGGTCTTGCATTGCGTTAGGATTTCTAACCATAAACACCCACCATAGATTAGGATTGTTATACAAGTCATAAGCAAGCAGATCTGGTCTATACTGATATGTAGAAGTTATAGTAAACAGTACATCATCTTGCTTGTAAGGAATGCTGCGATGAGTGTAGATGTCTAGGAAATTTCCAAACATATCTGTAACGCCATAAGGGCTATCTTGTCTATATTCTACTGCCATTATGGTAAAGTTCCTGGTCCTGATTTGGATCCAATTAGTGCACCAGCAGCATAATCGTCCAATCCAAATTCCAGCATCCTTTTTCTGCTGATTACTGGTAATAGTTGTACTGTTACTAGTATGCTGGTAGGCACTCTAGTTGTAGCATTAATGCCACCACCGCCACTACCAGCTCTAGCATCTATATAATCCACTGTAGGATCGAAATCCTGGTTGATACTAGCTAAAACAACAGGTACACTGTGGAACATATGTGGACCATGTGCACTAAATCGTAAAACAGGGGGCGGCGTGCCTCTGTTTTGGTCTTGTCCATAAAACATTTTTGTAACAGCTCTTAAAAAATTAATAACTGCAAGGACATATTGTGCTTCTTGTGGTGTATTAGCGGTAAAGGTACCTGCACATTGGATAGTATCAACACTACTCATCGCATAACTTTGACTATGATAGTTAGCATGACTAACTTGGTTAGAAGTATAGTTTGCGCTATAAGTTACGTTAATACTTGGTGTATATGGCCAAATAACGCCATCTGTTGCTCTTAAAGGAGCAAGTAATGTATTGCTAGGATCTCTATAAAACTTACCGGATAAACCAGGACTTAATGCAAGTCTAGCACGAATATCCTTTTCACCATCAAATGTAGCCTGAGAAAAGTCTATGTTAAAATCACTGTTTGCTGCGCCAGGAAAAAGAGCATTATTAATTAGTCTATTGGCCTGGGCTCCCAAAAATCCTCTAGCAATTTGGCTCACAGTTCCATCACCTGGAATTATTTTGTTAAGTCCAGTGTTAACAATGTCCTGCGTTGCATTCTGTACCTGACCGGTCAAATTTGTAAAGTCTAGTGCCATAAATATAAGATACTCACAATTTGCTATTTGTATTTATTTGTTGTATAATAGTAGTATATTAAACAAGGACAGAGTATGCGTAAACGCAATTATTTAAGCAATCATGACTTATTAATAGAAATCCACAAGAGCAAAAGCACATTTTGTAGTTTTATCAATGAAAGCTATCAACAATTTGATATTATTCTAACTAATGTAGACAAGATTAATATTAGAACAATAGCACAAGCAAAAAGAAATCGTGCTGATAGACTAGCAAAACAAGCATATGAGCAAGCATATAACGAAGGTCAGAAAGTTAAACAGGCAGATTTTGCCGTTAATTGGAAGACTATTCCCAAGACTGATCTAGTGTTTAGGATTATGACTTATGATCATGTTCCACTACAGCCTGGTCGCAAAAAGACCATTAAGACTGTTGCTGACTCACATATACAACTAAACTTTCCACCGTTCCAGCACTGGGCATTTACTGAAGCAGATGAACTCATTTGTGTAGGAAAAAGCCACTGGGAAGGTGGACTGGACAATGGTTGGTTTAACAAGGATCATGGCCAACTTACTAACAAGTTAGTCAGACAGTTTATGAAGTTAATTGAGAGATATGCCCAACGTAGTAACTGGCGTTACTACACCTACAACGATGAAATGCAGGGCACTGCACTGTTAAACATGAGCCAGATGTGCTTGAAGTTTGACGAAAGCAAGAGTCAAAACCCATTCGCATACTATACCGCAGTTATAACAAACAGTTTTACTCGTGTGTTAAACACAGAGAAAAAGGGCCAGAAAGTAAGAGACGACATACTGGAAGCAAATGGCTTAACGCCTAGCTATACCAGACAGAATGAAAATCAGGAATACATCTTAGCGCAAGCAGAGGAAGCATGACAAATTTATTCAAACGTGCAATATTCTTTACGGACATACACTTTGGATTAAAGTCAAACTCAAGAACACATAACCAGGACTGCTTAAATTTTATAGACTTTGTTATCAAAACAGCAAAGGCTAGAGAGTGTGAGACCTGTGTGTTTTTAGGAGACTGGCATCACAATCGTGCAAGTCTAAACATAAGCACCTTAAACTATAGTGTTCGTGCATTTGATATGCTCAGTGAAAACTTTGCACAGGTAGTATTCCTACCTGGCAATCATGATGAGCATTATCGTGACACACGAGAAATGAACAGTGTTATCTGGGCCAAGAAGTGGGACAATGTAAGGTTGTTTGACGATATTACCCAGGAAGGAGATGTTTGTGTTATGCCCTGGCTGGTTGGCAAGGAGTTTGCACAGGTTCCCAAGATTGAAGCAAAGTATATGTTTGGGCATCTGGAACTTCCTAACTTCTATATGAACGCTATGGTGCGTATGCCTGATGTTGGTGAACTAAAGCGTGAAGACCTCAAGAGTGAAACCGTGTTTACTGGACACTTCCACAAGAGGCAAAATCACAAAAACATCACATATATTGGCAATGCGTTCCCACACAACTATGCTGATGCCGGCGATGATGACCGTGGTGTTATGATACTGGACTGGGGCAAGGATCCTGAATACATTGCCTGGACAGATGCACCCAAGTACAGACGTTACCTGCTTAGTGAGATACTGGACAATCCAGAAGCAAAACTAAAGTCAGACATGTATTGTAGAGTAGAACTGGATATTGATATTAGTTATGAAGAAGCAAACTTTATCAAAGAACAGTTTATGCCTGAATTTAACCTACGTGAACTAAGTTTGATCCCACGTGTAAGCGATGAAGAGCATGCACAATCCTTTGAGGGTGAAGTTAATTTTGAGAGCGTAGATAGTATTGTAACCAGTCACTTAACACAGTTAGACAGTGCACAATACGATAAAAATTTAATGTTGGATATCTACCAAAACTTGTAGTATAATAAAACATGCTCAAATTAGTTGAAAAGAAAGACATCAATGATGTTAAAATTTAGTAATACTACATTTTGGCAAAATTATGAAAGTTTTGATGCACAAGTTGGCAGTAGTAGGATGAGGTGTTCTACAGATGCAGTTTTACTATACGATTTATTTTTAAATTTTAAGTTTAAAAATTATTTGGAAATAGGAATACATCAAGGACTAACTTCTGGCCTAGTTTATGAATCCAATCCAGGCATTAATATTACAGGAATAGATATCAAACTTCAGTTAGAGTTGTTTGCATCACTTTATCCTGCCTGTAAAAGAGTAAATTATTTACACGATAGTACAACTTTCGACTTCACACAACTTGGCAAATTTGATTTAATACTTATAGACGGCGACCATACTAGTGAGTTTGTATTATCTGATATTAAAAACTGTGTGCCAATGCTTGAAGACACCGGAGTACTTATATTAGATGATTGGGAACTTCCAGACGTATACATGAGCCGAGAAACTTTGTACAATCTGGGACTTCAGCCATTTTTAAGACTTCAACAATGTGAATTGTGGCATAAGGGAAATAATGATAGGTCCGAGTATTTAGATGGACTATTTTCCAGCAAACTTGCAAATTTTTTGACTATCGATACCTTGACTGAATATCATATTGAAATAGTAACAGTTAAAGGCCTTTACTGTTTCAATGAAGAATTGCCATTAGCTAGGCAAATCTTATCATATTACGATTTGTAAATTAAAAACTGGATGCATCTGTATGTTTAAACTGAATACACTCACAGTAAAGAACTTCATGAGCGTGGGCAATCAGACCCAGGCTGTTGACTTTGACCGTAGAGACTTAACTCTTGTGCTAGGTGAAAATTTAGATCAAGGAGGTGATGACTCTGGTGCCAGGAATGGCACGGGTAAAACCACAATCATCAACGCACTAAGTTATGCTCTCTACGGCCAAGCCCTTACAAATATCAAGCGTGACAACCTTATCAACAAAACCAACGGCAAGAACATGCTGGTTACAGTGGACTTTGATGTAAATGGTGAACGCTATCGTATTGAGCGTGGGCGTAAACCCAATGTACTAAAGTTCCAGGTTGGTGACGTCGAAGCAGAAGAACAACAGGGCGAAAACAGGGAAACACAATCAGACATAGAAAAATTGCTTAACATGAGTCACGAAATGTTTAAGCATCTGGTTGCTCTTAACACATATACACAGCCGTTCCTAAGTTTGAGTGCTAACGAACAACGTGCTATTATTGAGCAGATGTTGGGCATTACGCTGTTGAGTGAAAAAGCAGAGCGTTTAAAAGAACAAAATAAGCAAACAAAAGATTTAATCACTGAAGAAGAATATCGCATCAAAGCAGTACAGGATGCTAACAACAAGATTCAGGAACAGATTGAGGCTATGCAACGCAGACAGCGTATGTGGATAGCAAAGCGCGATACTGAAGTTACTGAACTGGAAAATGCTATAAACAGTCTAAGCCATGTTGATATTGAATCTGAACTACTGGCACACACTGATCTTAAACAATGGCAAGAAAAGAAAGCAGTACAGGATCAACTTAACAAGGATATAGCACAACTAGAAGCACAGATGTCAAGGGCGTCGAGAGAGCTAGAGCGCACAAACAAAAGTTTGGAAGCTGCTAAATTGGGCAAGTGCGGTAGTTGCGGTCAGAGCACAGACCACTTGGACAGCCACAAACAGCACATTGCTCAAATAGAAACAGAGCATACTGAAGCTACTGCTTTTTATAATGATTTGCAAGCAGAAAAAGATGCACTGATTAGCAAACAAGAAACACTGGAAGCACGACCCAATACATTTTACGATGATGTAACAGAAGCACACAACCACAAGAGTACACTTGCTACACTGGATTCACAGTTAAAGAGCAAGCAAACAGAAACGGATCCTTATCAGGATCAGATTGAAGAGATGCAAACTGCCGCAGTGCAGGAAGTAGATTGGGATACTATAAACAGTCTTACAAAAGTAAGAGAACACCAGGACTTCTTGTTAAAACTGCTAACAAACAAAGACAGTTTTATCCGCAAACGCATTATTGATCAGAACTTGCAGTTCCTTAACACCAGATTAACATACTATCTAGGGCGCATGGGCTTGCCTCATACTGTTCGCTTTATGAACGATTTGGGTGTAGAAATACAAGAACTGGGCAGAGACCTAGACTTTGACAACTTGAGCAGAGGCGAGCGCAACAGGCTTATCTTAAGTTTAAGTTGGGCGTTCCGTGATGTATGGGAGAGCTTGTATCATCCTATCAATCTACTGTTTATTGACGAAGTTGTTGACAGTGGTATGGATGCCAGTGGTGTTGAGAACGCACTTGCATGTCTCAAGAAGATGAGCAGAGATCGTAACAAGAGTGTGTGGTTGGTTAGCCACAAAGACGAGCTTGGCGGTCGTGTTAACAACATACTCAAAGTTATCAAAGAAAACGGCTATACTAGCTATGACACTGATATTGAAGTTATTTAGACCAAAATATCTTGATTTTAAAATACAAATCAATATATAATGAACATGTTATGGCATCACAAAGGCAAACTAGTAGAAGAAATACCTGAAGGCAAAATAGGGTTTGTATACCTTATAACAAACTTAGAAACAGACCAAAAGTATATTGGCAAAAAACTGGCTCAATTCAAAAAAACTAGACCACCCCTCAAAGGCAAAACTCGCAAAAGACGTACAACAGTGGAGAGCGATTGGCGTGACTACTGGGGATCGTCCGAGCACCTGCAGGCAGATGTAGAACGACTTGGCACAGACAAATTTACAAGAGAAATACTATTCTTTTGTGAAACCAAAGGCGAAATGTCATACTTAGAGGCAAAAGAGCAATTTGACCGCCGTGTATTAGAGACGGACGAGTATTATAACGGTATTATTAATGTAAGAGTAGGCGGCTCAAATATTCTTAGACAAAGGCTACTAGAACAGGCAAAACAATCCAACACTTAAGGCTAGCGGGCCAGTTATAAATCCGCTGTGGAAAAAGCAGTTAACACCTGCACACGCAACACATCGATCGACACCCCTCTGGGTGAGCCAACAATAGAATTGGGCTACTGGTTGATGTAGGTAGAATGTTGGCTATCGAAACACCGCACATTACACATAAAAACCAGATGCACTGGAACGAAGCACTGGGTAGCGAAAGCGATGTCGATGTAGGTTGGGAAAGGTCAGAGCCCATTGTGTAGCGGAAAACACCTACTTCCGGGAAGGCTGGATAATGACGGGAAATGTCACCAGATTGGACGGAGCCGAGAGTGGTTCCGTCTGACTGAAACTTCAGGGAAATATAATCTCAAGTAAAAAACAAATACGAACGATAGTGAGTATTTGGATGAACGAAGTTCATCCCGTGAGGTTAAAAAAAATTAAAATAAGTTATAATTGCCCTTAAAAAAGATGTTAAATAACTTACCTTTGGAATAAAAGGGCAAGGAGTAAAAATTATGAATAAAAGAGATGTAGTGGAATTAGAAAGCGCATTTCTAGAATTTTGTAAGACAGCTCAACGACTCGGATATAAGTTCTCCCACGGAAGTACACTAGAAGTACATCATGAAAGTGAATCCCCACACAACTTAATGGGTAGAGTAAAACTTGACGCTAATGATTTTCTTAAAGAAGATTAAATAAAACTTACGCCAGTTTTTTTGGTCGATTCCAGGTTTTGCTCAACAATATCTTTAATCAGTTTATAGTTAGATTGATCCATAGCCATAGCTTCATTGTATGTAATGCCACCACGCATCCACCAGCAGTATTCTAGTACTCGCTTTTTGATGTTACTGGCCTCTTGATCCATACTTTCTAAGAACTTGACGATGTCCTGGATTCCCATGCTCAAGAGGCTGATTCGAAAAAATTTGCGTGATCAAATGTAAATGACTGTGAATAAGCATGCTGGCAATCAGGACATGTAGTCTTGATTTCCTTTTCAGGCACTACTTCCTGTGTACTAGTGTAATGCTTCTTAACTTTGTTAAAAATTCTAGCGTCAGCATTTTGTAAAAAGTCTGTGATTTGCTGCTGATCTGTTACCTGTATATCGCCTGCTTTTACATATTCAACAGCATTTAATACATTTGCTAGATTCATTTTAGTTAGTTTTTCGTATATTTCGTTAAATTTTTGCTGTCTAACTTCAGATGACAATGTTTCATCAAGTATAACATTTGCTAACCTCTGGTTCTCAAAAGTTTCAATGCTCGTATTATTGAGAGTATAGTAGTTAATAGGCTTTAGTTTAAACTGTAAATCATCATGTTGGATTAGCTGCTCGTATAGATCCATCTTTACTGGCATATCTAAAAAGCCTCTAAGATCTATACCATACTCGTTAAATTCATTACACTGTGGACAAGTACTACTATACTGCATTGACTCACCATAAGTTGCTACTCTAATAGCAATCAAACATGTATCTAGATCAACAACTGGCATTAACCATGCGTTTTTGATGTTAGGAATACAACTCTGTATTACATTAACAACTGCTTGACCGTTAAGTAATGCATCAGGATTTTGTAAACTTAGCTCGTCGTAGCTGTTCATAGCAAGCACTGGTAGCTCACCGTTAATAGGCATCTCTAGCGCACCTGGGCCGTAATACTTCCCATTGCTGGGTAATTTGATGTAAATCTGAGGTGACCTTACATATTTTAGCAGAGGGTTTACAGATTGAAAAGTTGAGTTTTCCACTAGAATACTCCTAATAAATAACAATGTATAAATGTGGCATAGTGTATTTATGTACGCATATAATTGGTGATTTTTTTATATGGCTGTAACCGTAGACATTCCTGGCATAGGCCCTATCATTGCTTCTAATGCTGCTGAAAACAGTACATTGCAGGCTCTTCTAGAAGCCACTAACCGAGTGGCCCAGCGTCTAGGCGCACAACGAGTAGAGCTTAGTAATTTTCAAAGAGCTGCAGACGCAGCTACTGGCGAAATTGGCGGGTTAGGCGCTGCCGCAGCAGGTGCTGCTTCCTCTACAGAACGTCTCGCTGTTAAACAACAACAGGCTATAGTAGGTTTCCAACGTAGTTTGCGTAGTGCAGGCGCTAGCTTTAAAGGCATATTTTCAAGCGGTGGTGATTTTGCTAGTGGTATAGAAAAAGGTATGAGCACCCTAGGAAAACTAGGAGATGTAGCAGGCGGTGCAATAACTGCAGGATTAACTGCAAGATTTGGCGGAGCTGGGTTAGCAGCAGGCAAAGCATTACAGTATTTAGGTGCCGCTGCTGGCGGTGTTGCAGGCCTATTTGTTGGCGAAATCACCAAAATGGTCAGGGGTTTCGAAGATCTTATTAACAGCGGCGGAAGTTTTGGCTATAGTATGAACGCTTTTGCAGATGCCGCGGCGGAAAGCGGGCTCAGTGCAGCACAATTTGGTAGGGTAATGAAGGAGGCTGCACCTAGTTTAGCGATTTTTGGCGGGAACACTAGAGAAGGCGGTAGACAACTTGTTAGATTTATGGGTAATCTCCGCGGAGAAAATATTGCTCTAAGCAAGAGCATGCGACTAATGGGCGTAGCCTATGATGCTCAAGGAATAATGCTTGCTGATTATACTGCTAACCTTGCAAAATCAGGGGTTGCTATCAGCAATGTAAACACAGATGATGTAGTAAAAGGATTTTTTGAACTAACAAAGCAGCAGAGACAATTTGCTCAGTATAACGGTATTACACTAGATCAGCAGCGTGAACTACAAAAACAAGCAAGAGAAAATGTGAGCGTAGAGGCAGTTATACAGAGTCAAGGTCTTATAGGCAAAGCAGCAGAAGAATTTAGAGCCAAGTATGCTCAAATAACCCAACAATATGGCGACTCAGCAGGACAACTGTTCTTGCAACAAAAAGAATTTGGTGGTGCTGTAACAGAGACTGCCGCTGCTGTAGAAATGATGAATCCGCAGTTAGCCAATATGACTAAAGCTGCTGGTGCTACCGGAGCGGATCTAGCAACAATGCAGAGAACAATGCTAGATCCTGAAACTCAGCGCAATGCCATGAGAGAAATGGGACAACTTGCAGTCCTTGGTGTTGCAGGTGTAAATGATAGCCTTGTTACCTCTGCTGGTGAAATGATGATGAAATTACGTGACGATTTGCCCAAGCAAATTGGTGATGTAATGACTAAAATTGCTACTGATATGGGCAAGATGATCCAGGATGTTGCAACAAATACAACTGCAAATATAGGTTCAATGTCTGATATGTTTGTTAGAACTACTAGCGCAGTTCAAGACTTTAGAAATGCCCTTACTAGTGCTACAGCATATGTTATGGATTCAGGAGCTTTCCAGGGTGCTATAGGAACTATTGTTGACGGCACAGAATGGTTAGCAAATCTATTAGCGGGAAGAAAAAAATTAGAAATCCCGCAATCCTTATACAACGAAAATTACATACAACAACAAGCAGAGCAAGCAAGTAAACCTCCTAGCCCAACGAATCCACAAGCAGCATACTTACAAGGTTGGGGTGAGGAAGTAAAAAATCATCTTAAAGATATTAAAGATAATCAAACTAAAGGATTTAGGCTTACTCCGCGTCCCACAACAGGAGAGCAAATTAAAAGAGAGTTTGAAACAAATCCATATTTGAAAGGATACGGCAAGCCAGATGATAGCGATAAAATGCTTAGGCCTGAGGATCGATCTAAAACTTTCCCAATTTCTCCTCAACCAAGATTAGATTCAAATACAATTGGAAATCTAAGTCAAATTTTGAATCAGAATCAAATAGACGGGTTCGAAGAAGCTGGTAAAGATCGTATTACTCCCCAGTTCGCTAAAATGATGGATGAGTTTAACCAAAAACAGCGAGCTGCTGATGAAAAACAAAAAGAACTAATAGCTGCCACAAACAAAACTGGCGAATCAATAAATCAAAGTAATCAGCAAATGGCAAATTTAAGTAATATCCTTAGAGAAGGTTTAAGGTCAATGAATTCTACGCTAGAGGGCATTGAAACTAATACGGCATAATTTGCGTAAATAGTATAAAGGTGCTATAATATATTATGAGTTGGAAAAAATATTTCAAGACTGTTAATGCTAGTCCGCTAACCAATGCTGGTGGTGGCACTGGATCTGATTTAAAATACAGTCATTATGCAAGCCATTTGCCAGAAGTTTATGTTGGTCATGCAAACCGCATTACACGATATGCTCAGTATGAAAACATGGATGTGGACAGTGAAGTTAATGCTGCACTGGACATTCTAGCAGAGTTTTGCACACAAACTAATGTAGAAAACGGCACCGTTTTTGATATTCACTTTCATGAAGATCCAAGCGAGAGTGAAATAGACACCCTTAGAAAGCAACTTGTTAACTGGAATAACCTAAACGAGTTTGATAAAAGAGCATTTAAGATCTTCCGCAATGTGTTAAAGTACGGCGATCAGGTGTTTATTAGAGACCCAGAAACCTTCGAATGGTTCTGGGTAGACATGACAAAAGTTACTAAAGTTATCGTTAATGAAAGCGAAGGCAAAAAGCCAGAGCAGTATGTTCTTAAAGACATTAACCCTAACTTCCAAAACCTTACAGCAACACAACTTAATTATAGTGATGATTTCCACAGATCCGGAGATCATAAACAGAATGGTTACATTCAGCCTAGCAACATTTATACTAGCCAGAGCAGTAGCCAAGGTAGATTCGACCGTAGTGTAAACGAAACTGCTGTAGATGCAGACCATATGGTGCATTGCAGTCTTACAGAAGGGTTGGATGCTAACTGGCCTTTTGGTAACAGTATACTTGAAAATATTTTTAAAGTTTACAAGCAAAAAGAATTGCTTGAAGATGCTATCATCATTTACCGCATTCAACGTGCGCCAGAGCGCAGAGTATTTTATGTAGACGTTGGTAACATGCCAGCGCACATGGCTATGGCGTTTGTTGAGCGTGTTAAAAACGAAATTCATCAGCGTCGTATCCCCAGTCAAACTGGCGGCGGCTCTAACATTATGGATACTACATACAATCCATTAAGCATCAACGAAGACTACTTCTTTCCACAAACAGCAGAAGGTCGTGGTAGTAAAGTTGAAACATTGCCAGGTGGTACTAACCTAGGCGAAATTGATGACCTCAAGTACTTTACAAACAAACTATTCCGTGGTTTAAGAATACCCAGTAGTTATTTGCCAACTGGTCCTGATGAATCACCAGGCGCATATGTTGATGGCAGAGTGGGTACTGCACTTATTCAAGAGTATCGTTTTAACGAATATTGTAAAAGACTACAGCGTTTAATTAGTGAAACTTTTGACCGCGAGTTCAAAATGTTCCTTAAATGGAGAGGTTTTGAATTAGACAATAGTAGTTTTGAATTGCGTTTTAACGAGCCACAAAACTTCAGCAAGTATCGTGAAGTTGAAATGGATGGTGCTAGAATTAATACATTTACTAGCCTTGAAGGTTATCCATATTTGAGTAAGCGATTCCTAATGCAACGCTTCTTAGGCTTAACTGAAGAAGAACTAGCAGAGAACAGAAAACTCTGGAGAGAAGAGAACCTAGACGATGCTGAGGCAGAATTGCCAAACATGCGTAGTGTTGGTATTACTCCAGGCGGTATAGAAACTGATCTAGAAAACTTTACACCACCAGATATAGAAGCGGAAGGTGGAGAAGATGAAGCGGGCACAGAAGATCTCGGAGCTAGTGCACCTGGCCAGCCTACTGGCGCACCACAGAGTCCTATTCCTGGTACACCGCCGCCTACAGAAGTCCCAAGTACATAAATATATTTGGAGACAGCAATGTACGTTAAAGATTTTATTAAAGAAAATACTGCTAAAAATGAAGATAAACTTCATGACCAGAGCAATGATTCTAGCAAAGCTGAACTAACAGATACTAGAAAAACTAGACTTACACTAGAACAAATTAATCGTTTGCGTGTGCTTAACGACGTAAAAATTGCTGAATACCAGGAAAATATTAGAAAAATTAAGCAACAATTTGCTGTTCCTGTTGAACAACCGCAATAATCTCCTTTTTTGGCTCAAAAAACGCACTTAATCATATATAAATAAAGTGCATAGTTAAATAAAATAAATGCCTTACAAATAAAGGAGCCATATCCTATGAGCGATAAATTTAATGAATTGATCGAGCTTATCATTTCTGAAGAAACTGATAAAGCAAAAGATCTTTTCCACGAAATTGTTGTGGAAAAAAGCCGTGAAATTTACGAATCTCTCGACGAAGAAGAAGTAGTCGATGAGGCGGAAGAAGAAGAAGTTTCCGAAGAAGAAGAAATTGACGAGAGTGATTTTGATGAAGCAGAGCTAGGTGGCGATGCTGCTGATGACATGATCGACGACATCGAAGCAGACGAAGAAGGTCTTGCTATCGAAGGTGAAGAAGAAGAGGAAGAGCTCGAAGATCGTGTTGTTGATCTCGAAGACGCTCTTGACGAACTCAAAGCAGAATTTGAAAGAATTATGGCTGGTGACGATGATGAACCAGAAATGGACATGGGCGACGAAGAAGAAGAGTCAGACATGGACATGGATGATGAAGCTGAAGAAGAAGACGAAATGTCTGAAGAAATGGTACGTGAGTACAAGGAAAAAGCTCCAGCACCAGTCACAAGCGAACAGGGCAACGGCGCAAGCGGCCCAGTTGCTAAGAAAAACGATATGGGCGGTTCCGCAAAAAACATTGCACAAGGTGGCGATGAAAAAGGCGGCTCAGCTCCTAAAGTCACAACTCAAACAGATGCAGCCAATCCAAAAGGCGCAACTATGAAAAAGGCTTAAGGTAGGGAGATTATATGAACTACCTCAGAGAACACCTTACTTTTGATCAAGCTCGTGTAGTAACAGAATCTGCGAACGATGGTAAGGATCTCTACATGAAAGGCATTTGTATTCAGGGCGGGGTTAAAAACGCAAATCAGCGTGTTTACCCCGTTAATGAAATTTCTAATGCCGTTAAGCAGCTCAATGATCAAATTACATCAGGCAATAGTGTGCTTGGTGAAGTAGATCATCCAGACGATTTAAAGATTAACTTGGATCGCGTCAGCCATATGATTACAGAAATGTGGATGGACGGCCCTAACGGCTATGGAAAACTAAAGATACTACCTACTCCAATGGGTCAACTAGTAAGAACCATGTTGGAAAGCGGAGTAAAGTTGGGTGTTAGCAGTAGGGGCAGCGGTAATGTTGCCGAGTCTACTGGTAATGTATCTGACTTCGAAATTGTCACAGTTGACGTTGTGGCACAACCCAGTGCACCAAATGCATATCCTAAAGCCATCTATGAAGGCTTACTTAATATGCGTAATGGGCACAATGTCCTTGAGATTGCCAGAGAAGCAAATGGCAATGCTAAAGTACAAAAATACTTGAAAGACGAAATGGTTCGTCTTATCAAGGACCTAAAGATCTAGGAGACGAAGATGCTAGATGCTATCAAACCATTATTAGATAGCGACCTGGTCAACGAAGAGACCCGCAGCCAAATTGAAGAGGCGTGGCAATCCAAGTTGGTGGAAACCAAAGAGCAGGTCAGAGCAGAGCTCCGTGAGGAATTCGCTCAACGCTATGAGCACGATAAGAGTGTAATGGTTGAAGCCTTAGATCGTATGGTAACTGAAAACCTAACAAGTGAACTAGAACTTATTCAGGAAGAAAAGAAGCGTCTTGCAGAAGACCGTGCTAAGTTTGTAGCACGTATGAAAGACACAACTGGCAATTTTGATAAGTTTTTAGTAAGTCAACTTGCAGAAGAAATCCAAGAATTTCAGGCAGACAGAGCACAGCAAGCAGAACATGTAGCAAAGATAGAAGCCTTTATTACAGAAGCTCTTGCTAAGGAAATTATTGAGTTCCAGGAAGATCGTCAAGATGTTGTTGAAACCAAAGTTCGTCTTGTAAAAGAAGCTCGTAGCAAGTTTAACGAAATGAAATCAAAGTTTATTGAAAACAGCAGTAAACTTGTTAAGGAAGCAGTTGCTAATAATCTAAATGCTGAGATCAATCAATTACGTGAAGACATCGAAGCAGCCAAAGCCAATAACTTTGGTCGCAAGATTTTCGAAGCATTTGCTAGTGAATTTAGTGCAAGTTATCTAAATGAAAATCAAGAAATTAAAGATCTAAAACGTTCATTACAAGAAGCAGATCAAGCACTAACTGAAGCAAAAGCTGCAATCGCAGAGAAATCACACATTATTGAGAGCAAAGAAAGTGAAATCACAGCCATTAACGAAGCTGCCCAGCGCAAGGAAGTTATGGCAGAACTCATGAAGCCACTCAATAAAGAAAAAGGCGCAGTAATGCGTGACCTTCTAGAAAGCGTTCAGACAAGCAAGCTCAAAGCTGCTTATGATCGTTATCTTCCAGTAGTATTAGACGGAAAAGCACCAAGAGCTGAAAAGACAATGGTTGCTGAAAGCCGTGTAGCTAGAACTGGAGACAAAGAAGTTAAAACACCACAACCTGTAGAAGTTGACACAAGTAACATTGTAGAACTTCGCAAGTTGGCAGGCTTAAAGTAAAGTACTAGAGGAGACAAAAACAATGTCAGACGTACTATTAGAAAGCCGTTGGGGCGAAACAAAAGATGCTCTTCTAGAGGGTCTACAAGGCAATCGCCGCAGCAGCATGGCAGTTATTCTAGAGAACACAAAGAAGTATCTCTCAGAAGCTGCATCAACAGGCGCAACCGCAAGTGGTAACGTAGCCACACTCAACAGAGTTATCTTACCAGTTATCCGCCGCGTTATGCCAACAGTTATCGCCAACGAAATCGTTGGTGTTCAACCAATGCAGGGCCCAGTTGGCCAGATTCACACACTACGTGTTCGTTATGCAGAATCAATCACTTCAACAGCAAGTGGTGACCTCGGCACAGACACAGTAGCAGGTGATGAAGCTCTTAGCCCATTCAAAATTGCTACAGCATATTCAGGCACAACTTCATCAACATCAAGCACAGGTCGTGCAGGTGCAACAGCGGCTATGGAAGGTGACGGCGGTAGCCAGATCAGCATCCAGATCCTCAAGCAGCCAGTCGAAGCTAAAACACGTAAGTTACAAGCTCGCTGGACATTTGAGGCAGCTCAAGACGCACAGAGCATGCATGGTATTGATGTTGAAGCAGAAATTATGGCTGCTCTAGCACAAGAAATTACCGCTGAAATTGACCAAGAAGTTCTTGCTTCACTCCGCAGCCTTGCTGCAACTGAAGAAACCTTCAACCAGGCAGCAGTAAGTGGTACAGCTACCTACGTTGGTGACGAGCATGCAGCTCTTGCAGTTCTTATCAACCGTACAGCAAACAAGATTGCTCAGCGCACACGTCGTGGTGCAGGTAACTGGGCAGTTGTTAGCCAGGAAGCACTAACAGTTCTACAGAGCGCAAGCACAAGTGCATTTGCTCGTACAACAGAAGGTACTTTCGAAGCACCAACAAACACCAAATTTGTCGGTACACTTAACGGTGCAATGCGTGTTTATGTTGACGGTTATGCCGGCGACAGCAAAGCAGTACTCGTTGGTTACAAGGGTTCAAGTGAAACAGACGCAGCAGCATTCTACTGCCCATATGTTCCGCTAATGAGCTCAGGTACAGTACTTGACCCAAGCACATTTGAGCCAGTTGTTAGCTTTATGACACGCTACGGTTATGTAGAGCTATCAAACACCGCAAGTTCACTCGGTAATGCCGGTGACTATGTAGGTGAAGTTGCAATGCAAAACATTAGCTTCAGCTAATAACTAACTCATAAGTTGAGAAAGGGAGGCTTTATGCCTCCCTTTTTTTTAGCACCATCCGTTAGTATAATCTTTGTATTGTAATTGTAAAATTTTATAATATTGGCTGTCTGTTATTTTAGGTTTAGGATCTGTTGCTCTGTGGTTAACTACGGTCTGTGCACCTAAAAGACTAGCAATTACTGCATTATCTTTATAATTAAAAACATCTGTGTAAAAACCAGGATTGGGACCTAGCCTTGCAGTGTTAGTATTACAATGTTCTCTAACACCTAAACTATTTTCATAATAATAATCAAAATTATGTAAAAATTCATCTAGTGTAGGTGGCCCTATCCACAGCGCATCTTGAGCTCCGGTAGGAGAAAACATTGTGTGATAAAATCCACTAACAAATTTATCAACTGGATCTCGCCAAACTGCAATACGTGTATCACATTCTGCAAGTTGATTTTTATATTCCTCAAAATTTAAGGACTTAAAATATACACCAGGAGCATGTTTACTAAATGTATTGTATGCTTGAATTTCTGATGGATCTGCACCCCATAATACCTGTGCAATGTAACTCAATATACTTGTACTTGCACACTTTTGGTTGCGTACTATACCCCATGTATGATTTTTATAGGAAAATTTTAACAGGCTCATTCTATAAATACTTATGCTTATAAATTAGGCTTATGCGGCCCCACCGCGTACCAAGTAGAACTTGGATTGGACTTCTTGAAAGGAGAAAACAAATGGGTAGACCTCTAAGAACAGCAAAAACAGTTGATGGTAATTTTCACGTAGGTGACATTGGCGCAGATTCCGGTACAGGCGAACAAATTCAAATGATCGCATATGTTACAGGTGGAAGTGCAAATAATACATCAAGTATTACACAAAAAGGTACACATCGTTTTCGTGTAACAACAAGTGATGGCACTGAAACTTGTACACTTAAGGCAGTAGCAAGTGGTTCACTTGCCGAAGGTGAATGTCAGCTTACAGCCACAGACAGTGCGGCCGGTACATACTTTGTTAGTCGTGTTTCAAACAACTGGATTGAAATTGGTGCTTTAGGCACAGGTTCACAAGTTGCAGTAGGCGACCGTGTACAGTGGGTAAATGACCAAACTTCAGCAGTTGCTATCGATACCTCAACATATGCTATTGGTGATGTAAATCAACCAGGCAGATTCCAAGTTGTAACAAACTAATTTTTTTGGTATTGACAAATATAGAGGGCTACAGTATACTTTACTGTAGCCTTTTATTATGACTGAATTTGCTTTTATTCTAGGAAACGGAAAAACTCGCCTGGCATTTAATATTCCAGAATTGCGTAGCCGCGGCGTGGTTTATGCATGCAATGCTGTTTATAGAACAGATGAAGTTGATGTGTTAATAAGCACAGATCCTAGTATTAGTAACGAGATAATTGAAAGTGGGTATCCAGATACTCATGTTCATTACACTAGAGAACGGAATATAAAACCAGGGGTAAAAAGTAAAGCACTGGATCCACGCTGGCAAGGATATAGCAGTGGCCCAAACGCATTAGCACAAGCATGTAAAGATGGTTATCCATATTGCTTTATGATTGGAATGGATTTAGTAAGTGACAATTCCTACATAAACAACTTGTATGCTGGCACTGACAATTACAAAAATACTGACAGTGAGCCAACTTATCATGGAAACTGGGAAAACCAAATAACAGAGATAATCCAAGAGTTTAGTACGACTAGAATAGTTCATGTTAATCCCCTGTTAAAATATACGCCTGAATCCTGGAAACTGTATGCCAATTTTGAAATACATACAGTGGACAAGTTCAAAGCTATGATAAATATTTAAAATTGTATGAACAGGTATGACATATGTCTAGAACTCAGCGTGTAACAGGTGATTTAACTTTTGATCCTACAGGCACTATAAACTTAAACAGTAATACTATCATTACTGGAGACCTAACAGTTTCTGGTACAACTACAACAGTGTCAACTACTGATACTGTAATCAGTGACAGAGTAATTACTTTAAATGATGGTGAATCAGGTGCAGGTGTTACAGGAAGATATAGTGGTTTAGAAATAGATCGTGGATCACTTGCTAATGCTGAAATAGTTTTTGATGAAAATGATGATCTGTTTAAAATTACAACTAATGGCGGCAGCACATATACTCCAATTCTTACAGGTTCATCAGGTTCTGGTCTAACTGCTGTATTAGATGATACAAGTCCACAATTAGGTGGCAATTTAGATGTTAATTCCTATAACATTGTAACAGCAGCAGCATCTAATGGTGATATTACACTAGCTCCAGATGGCACAGGCAGAGTAGTTGTTAGTAGTGCAGCGGCCACCGTAGAAGAAGAATTAAAGTTGGATCAATATCTTAGATTAGTTGACCAGGGGGGTGCTCCAACTCAGATAGCAAGTTCCACTTTATTATATGCTGCAACAGCAGGCGGTGGCGGAACTGGACTCTTCTTTGTAGATAGTAGTACAAGTGACGAACTTGTAAGTAAAAGCAAAGCCATCGTTTATGGATTAATATTTTAAGGATTTAATATAATGGCTATAGCGCAACAACTAGTTTCAAATTCAGCAACTACAATATATACATCAAGTGGCAATAGTGCTACTACTGTTATTTTCTTTATGAATGATGACGCTAGTGCAAGAACACTAGACGTTTATGTTGTGCCTAACGGCGGCAGTGCAGGCACATCAACACAGATTATTAAAAATTTAAGTATTGATGCTGCTGATACCTATATTTTAAACATTGAAAAAATTGTGTTATCAAATGGTGACACTATTCAAGCAACAGCTAGTGCTATTAACAGTATCTATGCTACAGTAAGTTATGTAGGTATCTAATCATGCCTAGATTTATTAAAGTAAAAGATCCAATTTTTAGTGTAAAGGCACTTGACGGCGGCGGGTTAAGTGTCCCAGCAGGAACAACAGCAGATAGAAGTAATGTTCCTATAGCTGGTGAACTACGTTTTAATTTAGATACAAGCAGTTTAGAAGTTTATAATGGAACGTCATTTGTCAGTGTAGCAAACACTGGGTTTGCAAGCATTACACAAGACAGTTTTACAGGCGATGGTTCAACTTTAGCCTACACAATGAGTACAAGTGTAACAAGCAACCAAACACAACGCATTGTTGTTGCAGTAGGCAACGTTTATCAGAATCCAGCTAGTGCTTATACACTTAGCGGAACAACTATTACCTTTACAAGTCCTCCAGGCGCAGCAGAAACTATTACTGTTATTCACGGATATGATTCTGTAACATCTGGATAAAGTCCAATATAACATAAATAAACTTAACAGCACCCTGTCACCTCGGATGTTAGCATGGTGAGCGCAAGATAGCGGAGAACAAGTATGGCTATTAGTCGTATTGGAGGCAAAGCTCTAAGAGCTAATTTAGAAAGAGATTCCGATCTTGCGTTTAATACCGATACCCTAGTAGTTGATTATACAAATAGCCGCATTGGTATTGGTACAACTAGTCCTTCCCAATTATTTACAGTAGACGGGCAAGGTCAACTCACTAGTCTTAATGTTACAGATTTAACAAATACAAGAGTTATCTATGCAGGTGCAAGTGGTGAATTGCAAGATAGTGCGCTACTTACATTTGATGGCAGTGCTCTTACTGTTGATGGTTTACAACTTACAGATAATAAAATTACTGCTACAAGAAGCAATGATGATATTGTTCTAGTTGCTAGTGGTACTGGTAATGTTAATGTTAATAGCAGCAAGGTTGTAAATGCTGCTGATCCAACTAGTGCACAAGACCTTGCAACGAAGGCATATGTAGATAGTCAAGTAAGTAGTGGTATTGTTGGTACTGGTATGGAGATTACGCTAGGAACTCCAACAGATAGCAGTTTAACAAGTCCAGCAGCATATACGGGTTGGACAAGCAGCGTAAAAGTAACAGATGCTATTGATGATCTCAACGAAATGGTTGAAAATGTTCGTAACAATACCTTTGTTAAGAGTGTAGATTTTACCGCAGATCAAACAACAGGCGGTGCAGGATTAGTAGTAACACTTACTATTACTACTGTGGGCAATCCTAACAGATATGATATTACCTGGGGGGATGGAAGTGTTACCACAGGCACAACAGACAGCACGCCAACACATACATACAGTACAAATGTTGGCTCACCCTTTGATGTAACGGTTAGAGCATACAACAATGGCGGTAGCGGCACTGGTAGTGAAGCAAGTAAAACTAGATCAAGTTATATTACCATTTACACTGCAAATCCTGTAGTGAGTTTTGCAGCATATGCAGCTAGCAGTGGCGGTTCTCCTATTACACAATGGGACGATGGCGATACTGTATACTTCCAAAACAATACAACAAACATTGGCGCAGCAACAATTCAGTTCACCTGGGACTGGGGTGATGGATCTAGCGACGATGTAATTACAAATGATAGTTCAGCAGGCGGTACAGCAGGCGCAAGACTTGCTCATACATTTACAGCAAGCACAGAACAAGAAGTAACAAGAACAGTTACACTAACCCTAGACAGTCACAGTACAGCAACACCTGGTGTAACACCAACAAGCGACACTAACAATTATAAGATTTATGATACTCACACCCCTACTGTAACACTTAGCAGTACAAGTGGTATTAATCAGGAAGGCACTAGCGGCCATCCTGTTACATTTACAAACACAACAGAATCAACTATTGGTAACTATGCAACATACGGCATACAATATCAATACCAGTTTGGTGATGGAACAAGTAATGTAACAGTAAATGCTGGTACTGGTGCAGCAGGTGACAGAGGTGTTGGGCTTACCCATACCTATGCACTTAGCAGTGCTAACCAAGCAAATGGTGTTGCAGTTGACTATACTGGTACTTTAAGAGTTATTAGTAATCATACAAGTTCACCGTTTATAAGCAGTACATTTACCGTGCACGTCGAGCCTGATGTGCGAGCAAATATTGCTGCTACAGCGGTAACAGTAAGTGATGGTAGCAGCGATAATCAGTATACAATTTATGACTTTACTGATTTACTTGGCAACAACCGTGCTCTAGTTCGTGCTACAAACACTTCTCAAAATGCAGATGATTATGTATACAACTGGGCAGACGGCAGCACAAACGATACACCAAGTGAAGATGGATCAAGTGCTGGTAGTATTGGCGCTACACTAGATCATGATTATGCAGGTCAAAGTGTAAGCACTTACAACCTATCCTTTACAGCAAATGGAACTCCAGATATAACTGCACAAACAGATGTAGATACTAGCATTACATTTACTTTAAAAGCAACACCAAGTGCACCTGCAAACCTAAGCACAAAGAGTATAACACTTAGCGATGCTGCTCAAGGCACATTACCAGTATTGTGTGCAGGATTTACTGACAATACGGGCGCAGCAAGTACACTGGCAGCAGGCACTGCTCTTAACACATCAACAGCCAGACGTTACACTAGCGGTACTATTGACACAAGTACAGTAAATGATGCATACAATGGTGCAAGTGGTACACTAGCAGCAGAAATTAATGCTGTAAATGATGGCACAAAAACATTTACTACTACCACTGGGGAAACAGGAACATTTACAAGCCTTGTAGTTTCACAGCAAGTTGATTACAACAGCATCAATGGAAGTTACCCAAGTAATTTTTACCAGGTGTTTGATGCTAAGATTACAAAAGCATTATCAGGTTATAGTGTGGGTCTAAACGCTCAACGATTAACACATGACGCAACAGGCAATACAAACTATGTACATGTTTTGCGTGATGATGTTACATTAGTCCCAAATATTGCTGAAACTGGCACACTTACAGAAAGTTCGGGTGGTAGCAAGCGTTATATTTCAGGTATTCCTTATTACAACACAGGTTCGCCTACACTACAACTTGCTGGTACAACAATAGATGATTTGACAGGTCAAGCATACACTAACCAAACAAATATCGTTGAGATTGACAGTGGCACAAATGCCGAAGGCACAAGCAGCGCAGCAATTACTGGACAAGATTATACATATGCTAACATTGATGGTGCTAGTAGTATGCTTACAGGTGGTATTCCAAATGTAGACACTGGCGTGAGTTCAGCATATGCTATTGGTAACTTAAGTATTCCTGTAACAAGCTCTAGTGTAAGAACAGTTGAGCAATTACAAATTCGTGCAAGAAACGCTAACGGCATTGGTAGTTATGCTAATATTAATGAAAAAGTTCAAGTGCATACCGCAGCGCAGAGCGGTATTAGTGAAATTGCTATTGCAGTAAGCGATAGTTTAGGTGCTGGATTTGATGACGACGGTGTTCGCATATTTGACTTTAATGCAGCAACTACAGATACACCAACATTCAATGGTGCTACAAACTTCTACACAAACAGTCCTTATACTGAAAGTGCAGATCCAGGTGTTGAAGGAACCAAAGAAGCAACTATTAGATTGGGTGTTCTCAAATATGATGTAACAGATTATAGCACAGGCTTCCTGCCAGTAGGTCCAGATCGCAGTGCTGATACAGGAACACAATACTTTACATTTGCATTCCGTAGAACTACAATGGCTAACTTTGATATTAACATTACAAGCAGTGGCATTGCAGGACTTTGGATTGCAGCGCCTGGCACTGCTATTGACAGTGCAAGTGGTCTTAATGGTTGGTTAGATGCTAGTACAACTTACGGTGGTAGTGGTGTACCAGGAAGTAATACAGGCAGTGGCGGTAACGGAAGTAACGGCTGTGCGTTTACTTCAGGTGATAGAATAGCAACAAGCACTTCACTCAGTGGAGGTTACACAATGACATTAGGTAGTGAAAACGCCACCAATGCAACAGGCAATGTTGTGCTGGTGCGTATTGCACTAACAAGTGGGCAAAGTGTAACAGCACTTAGCGTAGGAGTTGCAAGTTAATGGCTATTACAGACACCCAAAAAGTTGACTTCTTATGGAAAAAACTAGGCTTTGGTGCAACTAAAACAGATACTAATGCTGCTAAAAAAGCTCCTAACGAAGCTATTGCAAGTCCACTGTTACTACGTGGCGATAAAGTTTGGAAACAGGCAAGCAGTATTCCTGCTATTCAACCGGGATCAAGTACTGGTGTTGTAACAGTTTACCCTACAAGTAGTCCTATTGAGTGTACTCTTGACGGTACGGCAACAGCAAATAGAACTTGGAAAACAGGACAAACAGACTGGATTCCACCAGAAATTGCTTCAACATATCAGGCTAAAGTTTATATTCATACCAGCGGATCCGCTGGTACCGCAGCAAGCGGTGGTACCCAAGTATTTGCAACTGGTAGTGGCAATGACGACGAATGGTATTTTGATTATCAGTCAGGTGTACTACACTTTATTGGAACAAATCTACCAAATGGTGTAAGTTTTACAGGCAAGAGTGTCTATATTGCGGCTGCAAGATACACCGGCACGTTTGGTGTTGGTGCTGACGCTAGTGAACTTGGTGCCTTCACATTTACAGACAACAGAATAAAAACTACTGTTACTAACGAAGAAATAATTCTTGAACCTGCTGGTACCGGCTATGTTGCTATTGATAGTACCACTGGACTTATTATTCCAGTAGGAACAACAGGTGAACGTCCAACAGCACAGACTGGTATGATACGCTTTAACAGCACTGATAGCCAAGTTGAAGTTTATAATGGAACTAGTTGGGTAGGTGTAGGCGCAGTAAACACAGTTACTTTTGATGAATTTGATGGCGACAACAGTACTACGGCATTTACCTTAAGTCAAACAGCCACAGCCGGTTCTGCCCTTGTAAGCATAAATGGTACCGTTCAAGAAGTAACAAATACCTATTCTATTAGTGGAACTACATTAACATTTAATGAAGCACCTGCAAGTGGCGATAAGATACAAGTGCGTAACTTTTTTAGTGGCCAATCTGTAAATTTAAGTTCTGCTTCTATTGCTGACGCAGATAACGATACCAAAATACAAGTTGAAGAAAGTGCAGACGAAGATACTATACGCTTTGACATAGCTGGTACAGAGAAAGCAAGTATAGCTGCAAGCACTACTACAGTAAAAAATGATCTTGTTGTAGAAGGTGCAATTAAAAGTGATACATTTTACTTTGTAAGACGCACTACTAATACAAATATCGTGTATCCAGGTAGTTATGGTAATGTTACTATTGATTATGAAGATGCGGCAGTAGATTACGGAAGCACAGATGCAATGTGGAGCAGTACAACAGATAGATTTACTCCTACTATAGCAGGCTTGTGGTACTTCCGTGCCAGTGTTGATGCATACAGCGGCGCAACACAAGAAGGTGGTATTTCTATTAATCTCAACGGTTCTGCACATAGTAGCACAGGTAGTATTGGTGCTATTAGACCTCAAATTACAGCACACATTTATATGAATGGTTCTACAGACTATGTAACATTTTCAGCTTATACACAGAGTTCAACCACTCGAGGACAAAGTGCTACTGTTAGTTTCTTTGAAGCATTGCTAGTAAAACAAGCAGAATAGCATAACTAACTTAGTCAAACACAAATAAACCAGTTTTTACAACTAATTTTATAGTTTTCTTACCACGCAAAACTTCAAGTTCCACCTTTTGATTGGGTTTAACAGTATCCATTGCAAGCCCAATATCTGCAGGGAAATTTATATCACGACCATTTATTTTTAATAGTATGTCATTCTTTTTGAGTTTGCCTGTTTTGTCTACTGGTCCGTCTTTTAGTATTTCCTCGATAATTATTTTGCCTAAATCATTATCTACAACAAATGCAATACCCAGTCTTCCTCGCTCAACTTTGCCATCCGTGATTAAAGTATTAATTATATAATTAACATTGTTGCTGGTAACACTAAAATTTATACCAATGTTTCCGCCCTGTGGACTTATAATAAAACTGTTTACGCCTACTACTTCGCCATTTTCATTAAAAAGCGGTCCGCCACTGTTGCCCTGATTGATACTAACATCTGACTGAATAACTTCTTGCCAGGTATTGGTGGATCTCTTTTTTGTTGCACTTACAATGCCCTGTGTTACTGTCCATTTTTGTCCAACAGGATGACCTATAGCAAATACTTGGTCGCCTTTTCTTACCTTGTCGCTATTACCTAAAGTTAGTGGATCAATTTTATTTAATTTTTCTTTGCCGTCGGAGTTAGACATCTCCAACACTGCTAAATCACTTACTTCGTCAGCACCTAAAACTTTTGCAGGGTATTTTTTTAAATCGTTATGGAAAAATATATATGGTCGGCTGTTTTTTTCTTTACTGTCTACTACATGTTCATTAGTAACGATGTATTTTTTATTGTTTACTGAAACAACAAAACAGCTACCTAGGCTATTTGAACTATCCTGATTTTTATTAAAAAAATCTTTAAAAGGATCTTCTTGATTTTCAGGCTGCTTGTATTCTTTAGGACCCTCGATTTCTTTTGATGGGCCTTTAGATTGGAATTCTACAAGACAAACACTTTTTTCTGCTTGTTCTATAGCATCTGCAAAACTATGTGCATAGACATTACCTGATGGTAAAAGTACCGAGAGGCTTACCGCTGCTGGCATCAATTTTTTCAACATAATTGTTTACTTTCCTTGCAAGAGAGCTTCTTGATTGTGCCACTTTCTTAGTATAACACTTTTTGCAGAAATGTAAATCAGAACCGGATTTAAATTCTTTACTGGTTCTGTAGAAAATATCGTTGCAACAGTTACATTGTAAAATATAATTTGTTATAGTGCTCTTAACTTTTTCTTTTTTGCCGTTTCTGGTCCTAGTATAATGTCTTGACTGTTTTTCCGCTCCAATTAACATAATAATATTTAGCACACTGCTAGCTTGAAATGTAAATAAATATAATAAATGTTCCAAGGAGATCTATAATTATGGCCAAACAAACGGTAAACATTGGTGCGGCAGCCAACGATGGCACAGGCGATGCATTACGCACTGCTTTTGATAAAATCAACGACAATTTTAATGAGTTATATGCAGTTACTGGTGCGGGCACAGGTCAAAATATTGCTATAAGTGGTAACAGTGTTATTAGTGAAAATAGCAATGGAAATATCATTCTTGACCCTAATGGGACAGGCCGTGTAGTTTTAGCAACATCAGCAGAACTAAGATTTACTACACATACTGATAATGCTGTTCTATATGTAGATTCAGACGGTGATGTACAGTTAAGTTCCGCTCTTACTTTTAATGGATCAACTCTAAGCACAACTGGATCCATTAGTGTTAATTCAAGATTAAAATTTGAAAATAATGTTATAAGCACACAAACTACAAATGATGATATTGATATAGATCCTGCAGGAACTGGGCTTGTAAACTTTAATATTGCAACACAAACTACAGTTGGCGCAGCAGGCATTGCAAACGCACTACCAGCAACTCCAGAAGGATATGCACAGTTTAAAATCAATGGTACAGCATATGTTATTCCATTTTATCTAGTAAGTTAAGGAGTTGATTGATGGCTAAACAAACTGTCAATATTGGCACAAACCAAGACGATGGTACAGGCGATCTACTCAGAGTTGCCTTTCAAAAAATAAATAGCAACTTTACTGAACTTTACAATGAAGTAGGTGGAGACAGTTTAAGTAATTTACGCTTTAGTGGTAGTACAATTACAACTGACACAACGAATAGCAACCTAATTCTTAATCCAAATGGAACAGGACAAGTAAGAGTAGAAGGTAACAGTTTATTTGTTGGCGATATTACAGTAACTGGCGATGCTACTATACAAACAGACCTAGCAGTTACTGGTAATACAGCATTGACTGGCACATTGACAGTAACAGGAGTAACCACCCTTGGAACATTGGTTATTACTAGTGTAAGTGCAGGAAGTGGAACATATACAGGAAATTTAACCGTACAAGGTAATACTGATCTACAAGGTAATGTAGACATAGGCGATACCTCAACTGATACTGTTACTGTTACTGGTAGATTCGATAGCAGTTTAGTACCAAGTATTACAGAAACAAATGACATAGGTAGTAGCAGTTTACGCTGGAGAGACATATACGCTCAAGATGGTAATTTTAGTGGTAACATTGATGTTACTGGTAATGTTACTATTGGGGGTAATATTACAATAGGCGATGCTAACACTGATAGTATAACAATCACTGCTGATCTTACTAGTGATATTATTCCCAATGCAGGTAGTACATATGACATAGGTGCTATTGGCAAAACATGGCAAAATGTTTATGCAGATGGATTTACAGGAAATTTAACTGGCAATGTAACAGGTGATGTAACTGGTAATATTACATCAAGTGGAGCAAGTTCATTTAGCGGAACTGTTGATTTATCTGGCGCTACTGTTAGTAATGCTGCTTTTAACTTAACAGGCGATCTAACTGGAAATGTTACTGGAAACATATCAAGCAGTGGTACAAGTACTTTTGCTACTATAGATATTAACACTGCTATGACTGTAGGAACAAGTGTTACACTAGATGCATCTACAACTTTCGATGCTGGCGCAAACAAACTTACTAATTTATCAGATCCAACCTTAGCACAAGACGCTGCAACCAAAGCGTATGTAGATAGTGCTGTTAATTGGATTCTTGTAGATGATACAAGCACTGCTACTACTATTACTGGTGGCGAATATCTAGCAATACTTGGTGGCAGTGGTGTTAGTACAGTAACAACAAATGATACTCTTACTATTAGTAGTACTGATACTCTTGCAACAGTTACTAGTAGAGGTAGTAGTACTAGTACAGCAGTAAACTTTACTAGTGGAGTCACGGCAAGTCAACTTATAGTAGACAGTATTACTATAAACGACAACAACATAACCACAAACACGACAAATGCTGACCTTATGCTAGTTCCTGGTGGCGTAGGGAATGTAGTAGTAGATAGTAGTATAAGGCTTACTCAACAGGGTGGAGATCCACCTGTAGACTCAAGCAGCGGTTATGTTTATGTTAAAGATGATTCTGGTGCAGAAGTGCATGTAATGGACGGTGCTGGAAACATAACTAAAATTTCTCCGCATAATGATGCTGGCGAATGGGAATATTACAGTGTTAACAAACGAACTGGTAAAACAATTCGTATCAACATGGAACGTATGATTCGTAAACTAGAAGAACTTACTGGCGAAACTTTTATAGAGACTAAATAATATTAGTTAGACGCTCGTTTCTAACACCATCCCCCCTTCTACATGCCTATCGTTACGATGTTTTCGGCATCGTTTCCTGCTGGCTATGCAAAAAACCCTTAAAATAAAATAAATAAGGTTAGAATATGTAAATCATATCTTATCCGTGGAGGGAAAATTTAATATGGCCATAACACGTATTAAAACCAACCAGATTACAGATCTTGCAGTTACTAATGCTAAGATTGCTAATTCTACCATTGCCGGCGGTAAATTAGCCGACGATCTTACATATGGCAGTAACCTTACTGTTTCTGGTAACCTAACAGTTAGTGGTACAACCACAGCAGTTAGTACAACAAACACACGAGTTGATGACGCTATCATTACTTTGGCTCAGGGCACATCCGGTGCTCCAACTGAAGATGCTGGTATCTTAATTGACCGTGGTAGTTCTTCCAACGTTGCTTTACTATGGGATGAATCAGCAGATCAATTTGTTCTTGCTGATGTCGGATCAGAAGACGGTGACACAGCTGGAAACGTAACTATTAGCTCCTACAGCCCACTTCAAATTGGCGAACTTACAGCAACAGGCGCAACGGCTGGTAATGTCCAAGTTGGCGTTACAGGAGACAACGAAATTGACACATCAAGCGGCAACTTAACCATCGACAGTGCTGGTGGTACTATTACACTTGATGACAATGTTACTATTAGTGGAACATTAAGTGTTTCAGGTGGTAATTTAACAACAAACGTTACTGACACACAAGTAATGTTTTCAAGCAGCGGCGTTATTTCTGGCGCAGCAACCCTTACCTGGGACGGCACAGACCTAACAGCAGGCAGTGCAAAAATTAGTGACCTTACAGATAACAGAATTGTTATTGCTGGTGCAAGTGGTGCTATTGAAGACGACGCAAACCTTACAATGGACGGAACAACCTTTAAAGTTGGTGGTGGCTATGGCTCAACAGGCTTTAGCATTACAATGGAAGGTAACACAAGCACAAACGGTACACTTACCGTAGACGGCACATCAACACTTGGTGTTATTAATGCAAGTGGACTTGCTTCACTTGATGGTGGTATTGATGTTGATGGTGCTTTCACAGTAGCAGACACATCAGGTAATGTTGCTACAACTGGTACACTAGATGTAGGCGGTCTTGCCTCACTTGATGGTGGTATTGATGTTGATGGTGCATTTACTGTTGCAGACACATCAGGTAATGTTGTTACCACTGGTACATTAAGTGCAGGTGCAACTACATTATCAAGCGCAGCGATTAGTGACTTAACAGATAATCGCATTGTGTTTGCAGGTGCTAGCGGTGAACTAGAAGACAGTGCAAACCTAACTTTTGATGGTACTACATTTGAAGTTGGTGGTGGTTACGGTGCTACTGGTGTTGATATCGCTATGGATGGTAACATCAGCACAAACGGTACACTAACTGTTGACGGTACTTCAACACTAGGTGTTGTTAACGCAAGTGGTCTTGCATCACTTGATGGTGGTATTGATGTAGACGGTGCATTTACCGTAGCAGATACAACAGGTAATGTTGTTACAAGTGGTACATTAAGTGCTGGTAATACATCAGTTGCTACACTAGATGCTTCAGGTCTTGCTTCACTAGATGGTGGTATTGACGTAGATGGCGCATTTACAGTAGCAGATACAACAGGTAATGTTAATACAACTGGTACACTCACCGTTGGCGGTGCAACTACACTTAATGGTGCAGTTACATTAGGCGACGCAAGTGGCGACGCTATTACTGTTACAGGTACAGCAACATTTGGTCAAAGTGCAGACTTTGACGGCGGCTTTACAGTTGCAGCAAGTCAAACAATTGACGTTGGTACAAACAAAATCACTAACATGGCTGATCCAGTTTCAAACCAAGATGCAGCAACCAAAGCATATGTTGACTCACAGACATCAGGAACAAATACAACTGTTACTGACGGAAGTGCAAGTGATACATTTATCCTTGGTGACACAATTACATTTTCTGCTACAGCAAATGAAACAACAACCGCGGTTACAGTAGGCGGTAGTGGTCCAATTGTTACTATTGGTTTACCAGACGATGTTACAATCGGTGGTGTACTTACAGTTACAGGCAACTTGGTTGTTAACGGTACAACTACTACACTATCAACAACTAACTCAGTAGTTGAAGACAACTTGATCGAGTTAGGTAACGGCACAACTGGCGTTCCTGCTAATGACTCAGGTCTTATCATCGAACGTGGTGATTCCGCCAATGCATTGTTTATCTGGGACGAATCAGCAGATGTCTTCGCATTTGGTACTACATCAGCAGCCGCAAGTGCAACTGGTAATATCACATTTACAGATGCTGGTATTAGTGCAAGTACAGGTGCTTTCAGTAGTACACTAAGCGTAACTGGCACAACTACAGCAGGCGTTGTAAACCTAAGCGGTCTACTAAGTGCAGATGCTGGTATTGATGTTGATGGAGCATTTACAGTTGCTGACACATCAGGTAATGTTGCTACAACTGGTACACTAGATGTAGGCGGTCTTGCCTCACTTGATGGCGGTATTGATGTAGATGGTGCGTTTACCGTAGCAAATACATCAGGTAACATTGCTACAACTGGTACATTAAATGTTACTAGTACCTCAACTCTTGGTGTTATCAACGCAAGTGGACTTGCTTCACTTGACGGTGGTATTGATGTTGATGGTGCGTTCACCGTAGCAGATACATCAGGTAACGTTGTTACAACTGGTACATTAAGCGCAGGTGCAACTACATTATCAAGCGCAGCCGTAAGTGACCTAACAAACAATCGTATTGTTATTGCTGGCACAAGCGGTGAACTAGAAGACGATGCAAACCTAACATTTGACGGCACAACTTTTGAAGTTGGCGGTGGTTACGGCGCAACTGGTGTTGACATTGATATGTCAGGTAACATTAGTGCTAATGGCGGTATTACTGTTGATGGTACTTCAACACTTGGTATTATCAACGCAAGTGGACTTGCTTCACTTGACGGTGGTATTGATGTAGACGGCGCATTTACTGTTGCTGACTCAACAGGTAATGTTAGCACAAGTGGTACATTAGATGTTACTGGTACTTCAACACTTGGTGTCATTAATGCAAGTGGACTAGCAAGCCTAGACGCTGGTATTGATGTAGATGGTGCATTTACAGTAGCAGATACAACAGGTAATGTTGTTACAACAGGTACATTAACTGCTGGTAATACATCAGTTGGTACACTTGATGCTTCCGGTCTAGCAAGCCTAGACGGCGGTATTGATGTTGACGGTGCGTTTACTGTTGCAAATACATCAGGTAATGTGAGCACAAGTGGCACATTGGCTGCTGGTAATACAACAATTACAGGTACATTGGACGTTACTGGACTTGCAAGTCTTGATGGTGGTATTGATGTTGATGGTGCGTTTACAGTTGCTGATACATCAGGTAACGTTGCAACAACTGGTACACTAAGTGCTGGTGCAACTACACTTTCAAGTGCTGCTGTTAGTGACCTAACAAGTGGTCGTGTAGTACTTGCAGGTACTAGTGGTGAACTAGAAGATAGTGGTAACTTAACATTTAATGGTAGTACACTTGCTGTTACAGGTGCTATTACAGCATCAAGCAATGTTGACATTGCAGACGCCGGCTCACTAAGAGTTGGTACAGGCAATGACTTTACTATCAACCATAATGGTACAGACACAACTATTGCAAACGGTACTGGTATCCTTGCTATTAACGGTACAGCAACTAGCTCAATTCGTGTTAACGAAGCAGGCGCAAATGTTGACTTTGTTGTAGAAGGTGATAGTAACACTGCACTACTAACAGTTGATGCAAGTGGTGATAATGTTGGTATTGGTGGTGCACCAAATGCTAATGCAGTATTCCATGTTAACGATACTGGTGCAATGATTACAGCAACTGGTACAACAGGACAACGTCCTGCCACAGGCGTGACAGGTATGTTCCGCTTCAACACTACACTAAACACAGTTGAATATTACGGTAACAGTGCATGGGCAAGTGTTAGCTCAGACTTTACAGTTGCTACATCACAAACATTTAACGGTGACAACAGCACAGTAGCATTTACACTTAATGCACTAACTGGCGCAGACAGTTATTCAAGTGCTGGTGTACTTGTCATGCTAAACGGTGTCGTGCAGGAGCCAACAACAGTTTATGGTGTTACTGGTACTACACTTACATTTACAACTGCTCCATCAAGCGGTGACTTGATTGAAGTTCGTAAGTTTACTACAACTACAACAGTTAACGCACTAGCTGACGCTGATGGTGACACACAAGTACAGGTTGAAGAATCAAGTGATGAAGACATCATACGTTTTGATGTTGCTGGTAGCGAGATCATGAGACTGACAGGTTCCGCCTTACTACCAAATGTTGACTCAGATGGTACTACTGGTTATGACCTTGGTGGTTCAAGCAACAAGTGGCGTAGTTTGTATGTATCTAGTGGCACAATCCACTTAGGTTCACTACAACTTAAGGATAGTGGTAGCAATACTCTAGAAATCTTCCAGAGTGATGGTTCAACACCAGCAGGCACAGTAGTTAGTGACTTTGTAACTGGTAACCAAGGCGACGTTCGCTTTATGGATGCAGACGGTAGCAACTTTGTTGCATTCCAAGCTCCTGCAACTGTAGCAAGCAATGTAACCTGGACACTTCCTAATGCAGATACCGGAGTTGCTGGTTATTCACTACAAAGTGATGGCGCAGGCAACCTAAGTTGGGGTCCAGCAGGTGCTACAACTACAAGTGATACTACAACAAATGCTGAAGAACAACTTTACTTTGGTGATATCACAAGTGGTGCTGTTACCGCAGTTCACCATGACGCTGGATTAACATACAATCCAAGCACTGGTACGCTTACAAGTGATACCTTTAATGGTAATGTAACAGGTAATGTAACAGGTAATGTAACATCAACTGGTACATCAACATTTACTACAATTGACGTAAATGGTGGTGCTATTGATGGTGCCATTATTGGTGCTAACTCAGCAGCAGCAGGTACATTTACAACTGTTACTACTAGTGGTAATGGTTCAATTGGTGGTAACTTGACTGTTACAGGTAACTTAACAATTAATGGTACTACAGTTACTAATAATGCTGATAACCTAGTAGTTAATGACGCCCTAATTGAACTCAATAACGGCGCAACATCAAATGCAAGTGACCTTGGTATTGTTATGGAGCGTGGTTCAACTGGTGACAATGCGTTCATGGGTTGGGACGAAAGTACTGACAAGTTTATTGTTGGTACAACCACAGCAACAGGTGCTTCAAGCGGTGACTTAACAATCAGTGCTGGTACACTTGTAGCAGCGACTTTTGAAGGTGCTCTAAGTGGTAACGCCACAACAGCAAGTGCTTGGGCAACTGGTAGAACAATAACCCTAACAGGTGATGTTACTGGTACAAGTGGTGCATTTGATGGTTCAGGTAACTTGTCATTTGCTACAACCATTGCTGCTAACTCAGTTGCTCTTGGTACTGATACTACAGGCAACTATGTTGCTACAGGTGCAGTAAGTGGTAACGGTTTAAGTGGTAGTGCAAGTAGTGAAGGTGCAACATTTACTGTTACATCAAACGCTACTAACGCAAACACTGCTTCAACCATCGTGTTCCGCGATGGTAGTGGTAACTTTAGTGCTGGTGTTATTAGTGCTACATCAACTGCTGCTAGATACGCTGACTTGGCAGAAAAATATGCTGCTGACGAAGATATCGAAGCAGGTACAGTTGTAATGTTCGTAGGTGAAGGTAAAGTTGCAGCATGTGATGCAGACGCAAGTCGTGCAGTAGCAGGCATTGTTTCAACTGATCCAGCTTACCTAATGAACACTGCACAAGACGGTGTTGCACTTGCTCTTGCAGGACGTGTACCTTGTAAGGTAACAGGCCCTGTAGCAGCAGGCGACCTAATGGTTAGCGCAGGCAACGGTATGGCTCGTGCAGAGGCAAACCCAGCAATAGGCACAGTAATAGGCAAAGCTATTGAGGCAAATGAAGGTGGCGAAGGTGTCATCGAAGTATTGGCATTAATGATGTAATAACAATTACAGGCTTACAGAGAATAGGGAGGATTAGTCCTCCCTATTTTTTTTGGATAAATACAATATAAATTAGGATGTATCAGTATGGCTTTCACTAGACCTAGAGCAGCACAAATTGACTTCGACGTTACCAATATATCAGACCCGCTACTTAGACTTAACAGTGGGCAAAGTGGTAGTGCAGACAAAGATGTAGGTATTGTTATTGAACGTGGCAGTGATACCAATGTTGCTTTAATTTATGATGAAAGTGCTGATGAGTTTGTACTAGTTAATACTACAGAAGATGGAACTACCAGCGGTAATGTAACTATTAGCAGTTATGCTGATTTACAAGTTGGAACAATTAACACAGCCACATTAGAAATAGGCGGCACTGCCGTAACATCAACAGCAACTGAACTTAACTTGCTAGATGGAGTAACTGGAACACTAGTAACTGAAGCAGGCACACAAACACTAACAAACAAAACACTAACTAGCCCAACTATTAGTGATCCAACATTAACTGGTACCTTTGCATTTACCTCAGACGCAACTTCAACACCTGCAATGACATTAACAGCCAACAGTATCAGTGACGGTGTAGGTACTTTGAGAATAAACGGCGCACAAGCAGATATATTCCTAAACCCTGCTACTGCTACACATACCACTGTAACTTTTGCAGTTAACGATGACCAGCGTCTTGCGTTTGGTATGGACAACAACAGTGATTTCTATATCACAAGAAGAACAAGTAGCACATGGTATGATGATACTTTTGTATTGGATAGAGATACCGGTTTACTTAGTTTAGGATATGGCGCAACTGTCGCAGGCGGTGATTTTACTATTAACGATGCAGATTATCAAATCATACACGGTGACACAGCTTACAACCAAAAACAATATGTGTTATATGGAACAACAACCAACGCTACAGAAACAGAAATATTTGTAGGCGGAACAGCAAGCAGTCGTATACCAGTTGCAAGTAATACAACAGTTTTCTATGAAGTAGATATTGTTGCAAGACGCACTGACGCTACTGGCGAAAGTGGTGGCTGGCATTTAAAAGCAGTAGCAGATAACTTTAGTGGTACAGTTGCAGACGTTGGGACTGTATATGAGGTCCAGGTAGCTACAGATGATGCAAACTATGCTGTGGATGCTAGAGCAGATAATACTAACGATTCTATTGGCATATATGTAACAGGCGTAGCAGCAAAAACAATTAGATGGACTGCAATAGTTAGAACTTTTGAGGTAGCACAATAATGGCAAGACGTAATAGAAGTTTTTTCTTTGATAATAAAACTGGTAAACTACAATCTGATGGTAAGACACTAATTGACACAACCAGTTCAGATAACATTGCACAGGTAAAAGGCTCAACAGCAGGTAATCCAGTTCAGTTATTAGCAGCAGGTGACGACACTAACATTGATATTAGAATCACACCAAAAGGAGCTGGTAATGTAGAAATTTTAGCTCCATTGGAAATATTGACCGGTAAGCGTATTATTGATAGTGCTGGCACTAATGTTGAATTTGGCGATGATATCCATATGAACAGTAACAAGATTACAAATCTTGGTACACCAAGTGCTTCTACTGATGCTGCTACAAAAGGTTATGTTGACACTAACTACTTGCCACTTACAGGCGGTACAATTAGCAGCAATCTTACTGTCAGTGGAAACTTTACAGTCAGCGGCACAACTACAACAATTAACACAACTACACTTAGTGTTGCAGACAATCTTATTGATTTAAACAGTGATGTAACCAGCGGCACGCCTACTGAAAATGCTGGTATTAGAGTGTTGCGTGGTGATAGCAATGCTGTACAATTGCGTTGGAATGAAACATCTGATGTCTGGGAAATGACCACAGATGGTAGCACCTATCAAACTATTGGCAGTTTAGCCAGCAGTGATACAGATGATCTTAGCGAAGGATCAACTAACCTGTACTATACAGATGCTAGAGTTAGAAGTGCTATCAGTGTAACAGATGCAGGCGGCGATGGTAGTCTTACTTACAATAGTTCAACTGGAGTTATAACCTATACAGGACCTGACGCACTGGCATTAGCAGGCGGTACTATGAGTGGTGCCATTGCAATGGGTACTAATAAAATTACTGACATGGGTGATCCTACTGCGGCGCAAGATGCTGCTACTAAGGCATATGTTGACAGTCAAGTAAGTAGTGTGCCAACAGGCGACATCACAAGCGTTACAGCAAGCACAGGGTTATCTGGCGGAGGAGACACAGGTGATGTTACACTTAGTATTGACAGTACAGTTGCTACCCTTACTGGAACACAAACATTAACAAATAAAACCCTAACAAGTCCAGAAATTACTACAGACATTAGACTCAATGCACAAGCAGAATTAGAGTTTTATGATAGTGATAGCAGTCATTATGTGTCGTTGAGAGCACCTGCTACAATATCAAGTAGTGTGACTTGGACATTGCCAAATACTGATGGTACAGAAGGACAAGTACTTAGTACTAATGGTGCTGGTGTCTTTAGTTGGGCTGATGCTGGTTCTGGTGGTGGAAGCTCTGGCGCAAGTTATCCAAATTCAACATTTAGTACAGTGCCAGGAACTGATGGCAATTTTGACATGAGTTATAATGTTGCACAAACAACCCAAGAAACACCATTTGAAGCAAGCGGTACTGATGCCTTTGGTGTAAACTTGGGTAGTGTGTTTAGTTTAATGGATCCAGTTGGTAGTTTAGAAAGTATAGACTATGGTGATAGCGAGGCATATGTGGGCGCATAAATAGTAGGTTAACAGGAGTTTAAGATGCCAACAACAGTACAATTTAGACGAGGAAATACTTCCCAAAACGATTCCTTTACAGGCGCGGCTGGTGAACTTAGTATTGATACAACTTTAAATACTATCAGAGTTCATGATAATAGTACTGCTGGTGGGTACGAACTCACAATGAATAGTGCTACTCAAACTCTTACAAATAAGACTCTTACAAGTCCAGTAATTAGTAGTATCAGTAATACGGGCACACTTACATTACCAACCTCAACAGACACATTAGTTGGTAGAGCAACAACTGATACATTAACAAACAAAACACTTACTTCTCCAGTTATTAGCAGTATCAGTAATACTGGTACACTTACATTACCAACCTCAACAGACACATTAGTTGGTAGAGCAACAACTGATACATTAACAAACAAGACTCTTGCGAGTCCAACAATTACTGGTACTGCTACTGTAGCGTCAATGACCATTAGTGGTGATTTAACAGTTAGTGGTACTACTGTTACCAACAACGCAACAAACCTAGTAGTTAATGACGCTCTAATTGAACTTAACCATAGTTTAACTGGTGCTAATACAAATGACTTAGGTCTTGTCCTAGAGCGTGGTTCAACAGGCGATAACGCATTTATTGGTTGGGATGAGAGTGCAGACAAATTCATAGTAGGCACTACCACAGCAACAGGTGCTAGTACTGGTGACTTAACAATTACAAGTGGTACACTTGTAGCAGCGACTTTTGAAGGCGCTCTAAGTGGTAATGCAAGTACAGCAAGTGCTTGGGCTACAGGCAGAACAATTTCATTAACAGGTGACGTTACAGGTACTAGTGGCTCATTTGACGGCAGTGGCAACTTATCATTTGCTACAGACATTGCTGCTAGTGGCGTAAGTGCAGGGTCCTATGGTAGTGCAACTGCTATCCCTGTAATTACTATTGCAGCAGATGGTCGTATTACTAGTGCGTCAACTAGTGGTATTACGGTAGGCAACGGCACACTCACAATGAATGTAAGTGGTACAGGCCTTAGCGGTAGTCAAACATTTACTGCTAACCAATCAGGAAACGCTACTTTCACAGTAACAAGTAATGCTACAAGTGCAAATACAGCAAGCACTATTGTTGCTCGCGATGCTAGTGGTAACTTTACTGCTGGAGTTATTACTGCTACAGCAACCGCTGCTAGATACGCTGACTTGGCGGAACGATATGCGGCAGATGCAGAATATGAACCTGGCACAATAGTATGCTTGGGAGGTGAAGCAGAAGTTACGCAATCCACTAAAGCATTAGACAAAAAAGTAATTGGTATTGTGTCTACTGATCCAGCATATTTAATGAATAAAGATCTAGAAAACAGTGTTGCAGTAGCTCTAACTGGCCGTGTTCCATGTAAAGTAATTGGTGCAGTAGCAAAAGGTGATATGCTAGTATCAAGTGCTACCCCAGGACATGCAATGGCCTGGCATGAAGAAGGTGATCCACCCTATGGTAGCGTAATTGGCAAATCTATAGAAAACAAAGATTCATCTGCTGCGGGCGTAATTGAAGTTGCTGTTGGCATAAAATAATGTACAAATTTTATACTAGTGAATACGAGGGCGAAACAGTTTCGGATTCAGTTCACTGGCGTGACGGAAATAAAGATAGCAATGGTGTCTGGATTCCGAAAACTATTATTAATGAAGGGCACACCGATGTTGCTCATGTTATAGGCAATGGTCCGAGTAGACTTAAACACAAACTTGAGTTTTTGCACGGCCAAGTAGGTGGTGAAGGTGGTCCACACAGTGTAGGCCAAAGTTATGGTTGCAATCAGTTGTTCCAGGACTTTAATCCTACATTCTTATTTTGCGTAAATCCTGAAATATTACAGTGGATAGTGGATTCCAACTACTGTGAAGACAATATTGTTTACACTACTAGAAAAAATCTAATTAAATTTCCAGGTAAATTTCATCTTTATCCTCACTATGAACCCTTGTTTATGGGTCCTGCCGCTCTAAGACTAGCCTGTGCTGATGGTCATAAAAAGATTTTTATGATTGGCTGTGACTTTTATGCGCCAAATACCAAATCACATATCTATCCTGCAACTGCTCATTCCTATCTAGAAATGCAAGATACTACAAAATTAAGAGAAAAACTTATACGGCAGTTTATTAATGTTATGGAATTATATGATGATGTTGAATTTTATCATGTTATATCTGAACAAGTGAACGACCCGCATCATTCAATAGAAGAGTTTAACTGGTTAGATAATGTTAAATGTGTTGGATCTTTGCAGTATATTAATATGGCTGGACTAGGCGCCGTTCACCGCACCAAATAAGTCAGTAATAGTTGCTATTTTTTTCTTTATTTCTTCTGCTTGAATTGTATTAAATACGCCAGGATGTAATGGTTTAGGCCATCCTTCTATAGTTGTCCAAGCATAACCCTTGTGTTCAGTATTAAGTACAGGAATAAATTCTTCATCTACTATACTAACAAATGTATGATACTCGAAACCTTTTTTGTCATTAGTAAACTTTTCTATTGGAATAATTTTTATTGTAGGCCTTACATTACCAGTTTCTTCTAATGTCTCTCTTTTTAGAGCCTCAAGTATACTTTCTTTTGCCTCTACTTTACCACCTACAAACGCCCAGGTGTTTTCAAAAGTAGTTTCACTTCTTAATAAAAATAGAAATCTTTTTGTCGATTTAGCAAAGAATACAGTGCCTACACTTTGCTTTAAATTACCAGTGTCCATTCTCCGGCCTTGTATTCACCTTCATAACTCTTAACCCAGGTATCACCAGTCCATTTGTACTGTATGCCTGTATTGGTATTTGTCATATAGTGTACACCCGTTTCAGTGCTGCTGTCAAATACTACATTCCAACGAATTCCGTCATATTGTATAATATCATTTGCTCCAGCAATAAAATCATTACCACTTGAATCTTTCCATGCATCTGCACCGTCTGTATTGCTAGTGTCACCTATACCTTTTAATATAAGATATCTTTGACCATTAGCAGCACTGGCTAAGCCAGCGCCTGGTCCTACTCTAAGCGGATTAATAATTTTTAACACAGGATTTAGATCATTTGTTGGTATGGTATCAGCATCTACTGTAAACAATAACTTTGTATCGTCACTAGGGTGATGTGCAACTGTACCTATTATCTCGCCCGTACCAAAATCTATGCGTATTTGACTTATGCCAGCCTGTAATTCACCATATTGATTGATTACAGATCGCCAAGTTATATCGTCTGCTCCAACCTTTGCTGGAGGATCGTCGAGTATACTTCCGTCTACTTTGTTTGTTACAGTTTCCTGTCTTTCTAAGATAGTAATTGTATTTCCTAATAACAGTATACCAAAGTTCATTGGTGTAAACTTCATTCTAGTACCCAATAGTATGTCTCTGTCAATTACACCATCACTAATACTGCCTGATTCGTCGTATATACTAGCAATAATTTTTTGTACAACACCAAGTTTTTTAACTTTGGCTGGCGGTGAAAGCCATATAGGAACCCTAAATTGTAGTGTAGCAATATCAATTTGTTCATCCACGCCAACTGGTACTGCTCTACTTGACCAGGTAGTTTGCTCAAGTTCAATATAACTTAAACTTCCCCAATCCAAATAATTGTCTGTACTTTGTATTTCTAGTGCTGGATTAAACAATACTAGTATCTGTTCTAGTAATTGTAACTTTTGGTTTGTATTACTTGTCCAGATATCTGTAGTCATTGTAAGGTTATAAGGGACAGGCATATGACGTTCTACACTAAATGCATTGCCTTGTTGTGTAGTATACTCGCCTGTATTTGTGTCATACTTACGCATTCTTATATGGCGTTTATCTATGAAAGTAGGTTCCTGTCTGCGATCTGCACTGTATTCCATACCACTAACATAACAACTAATCATAGGACTTGGATTAATTTTATTTTCACTTCCATCTCTTATAAGGCTACTAACTATTCTAGTTGCGTCGCCATACCTAACTGGCACTGTTACTAGCGTAATATTTCCGTCACGGTCCTTGCCATATTCAACTTGGAAATTACTAAATGCTCTAATAAACTGTAGTAAGAAGCGTCTAATCTGCTGGTCATAAAAAAATTGCTGTGGCATTAGTCGTCTTCCCTAGCACTAAGTATCTCACTTAATCCAACTCGTTGTGGTATAACAACATTGTCGTCTCTAGTTGTTGTTGCTGTATTATTGATAAATGTATCTATCTGACGCTGCCCAGTGCCTGGAGTTAATTGTGTTCTTACACTATCTTCTACTTTTACCCAGCGTCTACCATCAAATCTAAAAAGTCTATTAGGCAAGAAGTCCAATCTCAATACATAATCTCCTTCTACTGCGGTACTTGGGAAACTGGTACCCATTGTTACACTCTCACCATTAGGAGCAATGCCATCACCAACCAAATATCCACTATATGCATTTGCATTTTTTGGACTAATTCTAGTGCTATCGGATGATACAAGATTGCTGTCAGTAGTAATGCCAGTAACATCTGCTGTATATCCTTTAGGTTCAAGTGGTTTTCCAGTTTCGTCAGTGGGTACAACATAGTATCTACTAGTATCGTAACCGCTTTTGGGAACTTCCGCTTCTGCCTGTTCAACAACCTTATTTGTAATTTCAAGCTCTTTCTGATAAGTGCTTAATAAGTCACGAAGTGTTTTGTCTGTACTTTCGCCTGTGTTCTCATCAATCTGTATTTTGTTTAGTATGTCATTGTATTCTTGACTGTCTACTAGGGGACCACATTTTACACGCCAGAGATGTGGCCACCAAGTTGGTGAATATCCTTCTGTAGGTCTTGTACCTTCCTGAACAACATAATACCTTTTTAGTGCTACTTCTAAACTAGTATCTAGACTATTATAGTCCTTGAGGTGTGGTAATTCCAACACATCACCTGCCATTAGCCTGCGTCCTAGAATACGATCCATATCCTGCAGATGGAATGTTATAAACAGTGTGTCATTCTGCAAAAACAAACCAAACTGACTCAAATCAAAGTCTGTATCTGCTACATTGTATATGCCTCTTAGGCTATAAATGTCTTGCTCATATTTGCGATCTCTGTTTTCTAAAAACAACAAATCCTGTATAGCAAGCGGATCGTTTTCAGTCACACTGGGTTGTGTGGCATCTTTTGTGTTACCTTGATCTAAAATACCAAGATATTTGTGTACATGAATTCCTGTGCCGCCTACAGTAAACATCTCTCTAATGTTGCGATCAAAGAATTTGAAATCTGAGGTGTGTGCACCCTCTTTCCACATGCTTATACGAGGCATAGAAAACTCCTACAGTTATAGTATTTAGTTGTTTTTCTGGTTGACTGTCTGGGTATCTGTGTTATTATAGATATAGTTAAAGAAAACAGAGAGAGCAATGACAATGACATACGAAGATGGTGTAATTGCTGCTACAACAGAAATTGCAAAATATGGTGTAGACTTGGAATTGCTCAACGATTATGTTGCTAACCCAGAGCACTTCTTCCATAAGATTCCAGGCACTATTGTTGGTGACTTCCCCAACTTTACCAAAGGTTACATGGAAACAATGCTCAAAGCAAAGTCTGCGTAATGGCTCATTCTAGCGAAATAGTGAATACAAAAGGACACCCATTTGTGGGTGTGCAATGGCCTGTAATAGGCAGCAAGGGTGATGTCTACACTGTCATAATGTTTGATGGTGGATTTCATTGCAACTGTGTTGCACGGACCAAATGCAAACACATTAAGAGTGTAGAAGCGAGGTTTGAAGATGGGCGGTGATTTTAGTTTAGCCTGGGATGCTATACAAATACTGGCTGTTATTGGTGTTAGCATAGGTGTTGTTTTAGCAGTTATAGGTGGTGCATTTAGATTGGGTTGGAAATATGCCCCATATGTATGCGCTGTTGCATTATTAATTTGGTTCTTTGCATAATCGGTTGACAATCTGTATATTTGTGTTATCTTATGTATAGTTAAACAACAAGGACCAAGCGATGATTTACTCCATATTAGAAAGCAAAATGCGTAACGCCATCGAGCTCGAAGAAAACCGCAATGCTGATGGTAGCATTAACTGGAACTTCGTAGATGCTGATTGCTACACGGACCTCATTGATTTCTTTAGAAGCACTACAGATTTCTATGAAGCTTTCAATGACATCGCAGACATAATTGAAGCAGAGTTCCCAGTTGATACAGCAGTTCAATTAGAATTTGCTGTATAGGAGGGTAAATAATGTCAAATGTATTTGACACCCAGCCAGGAAAATTGTTATCCTTGTCACAATTCCAGCGTGAATGGGTTGAGACTGTTGCAAATGAGTCTATAGATAACTTAGACACTGCTGATGTAATTAGCCTAGTTAAAGGCATGGAGGAATACTATGGCGCTAGCAACAAAGAAGCGTAAAAAGACCACTGCTCCTAGGAGGGTTAAAAGTGGGTTTGCTGCCATTGATACAGCACGAGGTTTCCGTAAGTTTCAACAAATTGCTCACATATATGTTGATAACAAAGAATATGCTCCAATTATAAAAACTTATATTAGAAAAAAGTTTGATAAGAAAACAGCACAATCTATTCTTAGCAATCCTGATTACAAATTTGTAAGCAGTAATATTGCTTCTTATTGTTATTACTCTCAACTTGAAAATGTTGATCCAGTGCCAGAAGAAACAGTGGATTGGATCAATACTAGGTTTGCTAATCTGGTTGAATCAGGTAAGAATGTTGTTGTAGAAAAAGTAAAAGTAGAAAAGGTTAAGGCTCAAGTTTACAAGCCAAGTATTCAGGAACGCATGGCAGAACAATTAGAAAATATTATTGCTGAAATAGAATCCTGGGTGGACGAACAACCCTCGAGTACCGTTCCTAAACTATTTGATTACCTAAAGAGCAATAATGTTGCTCAAGCACACATAAACAAAATTCGCAGTTTTTATGAGCCCGTAGCAGCAGAGTATCAGGCCTTAACGGAAAAAGACTGTCCAGAGGATCTTAAAGAAGGATACTCACACTATAGCAAAGCAGAAATTAAACAGATAATAAAGTTTTATGAAAGTCTGTTTAGTGACTTAGACGCTTATGCTAATCTTAAAAGGGTTTCAAGAGCCACTCGTAAGCCAAGGCTCAAGAGTGCAGACAAACAAGTAGCAAAACTTAAACTTAAAAAGGACGATGCACGATATAAGATCGTTAGCCTGGATCCCATACAAATTATAGGTGCAAGTGAGCTTTGGATTTTTAATGTAAAAACTCGTAAGTTAGGCAAGTATGTAGCACAAAACATTGACCCTACTGGTCTTGCTAGAGAAGGCAGCGGGTTTAGTGTTAAAGGGACTACACTCGTCGGCTTTAATGAAGAGGAGAGTGTACAAAAGACACTACGCAAACCTGAAGAACAACTCAAAGAGTTTATGGGTAGCGGTAAAGTAGCATTAAGAAAGTTCTTAGAAAATATCAAGGCTACTGAAACTAAAATGAATGGTAGGTTTAACGAACATACAGTACTGCTAAAGGTTTCCTAATAAATACATGATAAGGAAACTCGTATGGCAACAGACTTAACTACTCTACGCAAAGACATTCAAGACTACATTTACCTACGCTTAGGTGGCGATATGGTTGATGTAGAACTGGATCCTGCACACTATAATATGTGCATAAACAAGGCAGTTGAGCGTTATCGTCAAAGAGCAATGGCGAGTACTGAAAGTAGTTATGTATTTTTAGGTCTAGTAGAAGATCAGCAAGAGTATGTACTACCAGATGAAATACAAGAGGTTAGACAAGTTTTCCGCCGTAGTGTAGGCAGTGGAACAAGCGATACTGGTACACAGTTTGAACCTTTTGAAGCAGCCTTCGTTAACACCTATCTGTTACAAGCAGGACGTGTTGGCGGCCAAGCAACCTACGAAATGTACTACCAGTACCAGGAACTTAGTGCAAGATTGTTTGGTGGGTTTGTTAATTTTGACTGGAACCACGTAACAAAAACTCTTACACTTTTGCGTAAATTCAATGCAAGTGGCGAGCAAGTCGTGCTTTGGGTTTATAATACAAGACCAGAACAGAGACTACTGCAAGACAGTTATGTAAAGCCCTGGATTAAAGATTATAGCCTTGCAATGGCCAAGTATACACTAGGTGAAGCTCGTAGTAAGTTTAGCACTATTGCTGGTCCACAAGGTGGTACAAGCCTAAATGGTGACACACTTAAAGCAGAAGCCCAGGGCGAAATGCAGGTGTTAGAAGAAGAACTAAAGAACTTCGTAGACGGTTCAGATCCACTATCATTTATTATTGGCTAATACACACAAACTTGTTATAATATAGACATGATTATAGGACTTGTAGGACTTATTAGTTCAGGAAAAGGCACTGTAGGCGATATGCTTATAGAGCGTGGATTTGTGCAGGCTAGTTTTGCATCGCCGCTAAAAGATGCAGCCGCAAGTATTTTTAATTGGGATAGAGAACTACTAGAAGGAGCAACTTCAGAAAGTAGAGTGTGGCGTGAAGTTGTAGATCCATGGTGGTCTGAACGATTAAATATTCCAGATTTTAGTCCTCGTTTAGCACTACAACTTTTGGGCACAGAAGTATTTCGCAATCATTTCCATCAGGACACCTGGATACTCAGTATGGAAGCCAGGTTACGTGATGCAAAGCATGATGTTGTAATCACAGATGCACGGTTTCCTAATGAAATAAACATGATTCGTAGACAGGGCGGTGTAGTTGTACGAGTGAAACGAGGCGTTGACCCAGAATGGTTTAGGTTAGCAGAGCGTGATCCTGCTAGTATGCCCCAAGTTTATCCAGAAGTACATGCCAGTGAGTATAGTTGGTGCAGTATTACACCCAACTATCTTATTACTAATGATAGTACACTAGAAGACTTACAAGAAACAGTTACAGATCTTCTTCAAGATCTCCTTGCGTCCAACCAGTCCTAGATAGTTCATAATTACAATTAAGACAAACAGTGCGTAAATTTTTTACATTTATGTGCTGTTGATTTCTGTCTATGCTGTAAACAGTTAGTTGCTCCGACATTATAGGCTTAAACCCACACTTCTCACAAGTAGTCTTCTTTTTATAACCTGCTAGTTGCCATCTAGACTGTGTATGTAATTTTTTCTTTGCTGCAATTTTGTGACAACTTTCACATAATTTCCTATAGTAAACTTTTCCCTTTAGGTGATAATTTACTGCTCTAGGATTGATTTTGCAGTTATTACATACAGGCCTCATATGCTATTTATTAATGAACCTTTAAAGGGATGTCCTAATACCAGTGTTTCTATTGCATTATAATAAATACTATAAAGAAATTCTTTGCAAAGGAATAAAACATGGCATTAGTATCTCCAGGCGTAGAGGTTACAGTAATTGACGAAAGCAACTATGTTGCTAACGAGGCCGGCACAGTTGCCGCAATTATAGTAGCTACAGCACAGGACAAAACAGCAGGCAGTGGTAGTGGTACTGCCGCTGGAACAACAGCCGCTAACGCAGGCAAAACATACTTAATTAGTAGTCAAAGAGATTTGGTTACTACATTCGGTAATCCATTATTTTACAAAAGCGCAGCAGGCACACCAATTCATGGTTATGAAATTAACGAGTACGGCCTTATGGCTGCATATAGTTTACTTGGTGTAAGCAATAGAGCTTATGTAACAAGAGCAAACATTGACCTAGCTCAACTTTCAAATTCAACAAGTAGACCACTAGGAACTCCAAGCAGCAATACAATTTGGTTAGACACTGGCGCTGACACACGCTGGGGTATTTTTGAATGGAGCAAAACAGCAGGAACATTTACTAATAAAGTTCCTACAGTAATCACAAGCACAAGTGATTTGACAGGCGGCGTTCCAAAGACAAGTATTGGTGCTGTCGGAGATTATGCTATTGTCGCAACTAATGCAAGCAATCCAGGCTACTACAAAAACCGTAGTAATTCATGGGTTTTAATTGGTAGTGCAAGTTGGCAAAATTCACATGCAACTATTGCAGGTACAGCGGCTAGCCCAACATTAACAAATGGTAACAGCATTAGTATTAACGGCACAACAGTTACTCTTACAGGCACAACAGTTACACAATTAGCAGCAGATATAAATACACAGGCAATTACAGGTGTTACAGCTGGTGTACAAAGCAACAAGATAGAAATTTATGCTACAAGCAGTGCAGCAAGTGATGGTTCCACAACAGATGGTAAGATACTTCTTGCTAATGGTTCTGGTACTATCCTAACTGATACTGGTATGACTGCTGGTACATATGCATGTCCACTTGTTCAACAAAGTCAACATTATAGTGTTCCTGAATGGAAGACTACAGATAGTGTACCACGTCCAAATGGTAGTGTTTGGGTTAAGACAACAGCAACAAATACAGGCGCATCTTTTGATGTAAGTGTTTATAGTACTACAACATCAGCATTTGTATCTCAAAGTGTTTCACTTTATGAAAACGATCGTACAGCTAATAAAAACTTAGATTCTACAGGCGGCAAGGCTATTGCAGTTGGTGCATTTTATGTTCAGTACGATGTTACTGAAAATGACACAGTAACATATAAACTTTTCCGTAGATATGCAACTGGTCAACTAGAGGTTACTGGTAATATTAATACAGCAAACCCATTAACATCAAGTGAATCATTTACAATTCAGGCAAGTGCAGCCAACAGTACAGCATTAACTAGCGCAGTAACAGTTACACTTAGCGGTACTGCATTAGCAGATATGGCAAGTGACATTAACGGCGCAAATGTTGCTAATGTTAGTGCGGAAGTTACAAGTGATGGTTACTTAAAAATTAAACATGCCCTTGGTGGTGTAATTGTTCTTAAAGACACAAGTGGTACCCCATTAGTAGATGCAGGCATTGTAACCGGCATCACAACAGGCCAAGTAAGAGCAGGCAATAGTAGTAACATTATCCTAAGTAACTGGGTTGCTCCAACACACACTGCAAACTCAACTCAGCCAAGCAGTGATCCAGCAGACAACAGATACTGGTACCATGGTGGCACAGAGGCTGACATCCTTATCAGTGACGGTAGTAACTGGAAAGGTTATCAAAACGTAACCAATGATGCACGTGGCTTTAATCTAGCTAATACAAGTCCAGATGGTGTAATTTTTAGCGCATCTGAACCTACTACACAGAGCGATGAAACTGCTCTAGTAGTTGGTGATTTGTGGCTTGACACTAGTGATTTAGAAAACTATCCAAAACTTTATCGTTACCAAACAGTAAGCGGTGAAAATCGTTGGGTATTAATAGATAATACAGATCAAACAACAGAAAATGGTATACTATTTGCTGACGCTCGCTTTATGGGCGACACATCAACTGATGTTGTAACAGGTACTATTCCAACAACAAAGAGTTTGCTAACAAGCAATACTGTTGATATTGATGCACCAGACGCAACATTATATCCAAGAGGTATGCTACTTTTCAACACACGCAGAAGCAGTTACAATGTTAAGCAGTTCCGCAAAAATTACTTTAGTAGAACGAACTTTAGCGATACAACACTTTACCCAACACTTCCAACAGAAAAGGATGCATGGGTAACAGCAAGCGGTAACCGCAACGACGGTAGTGCATATATGGGCCGCAAAGCAGTTCGCCAAGTTGTAACAGCAGCAATGAAAGCAGCTATTGACGGTAGTGAAGAGCTTAGAGAAGACTCAAGAAACTTCAACATTATTGCAGCACCAGGTTATCCAGAGCTCATTAGCAACATGGTAAGCCTAAACAATGACAGACGCAATACAGCATTTGTTGTTGCTGATACAAGCATGAGATTGGCTGCTACAGGCACCGCAATACAAAACTGGGCAAGTAATGCTGGTAATGCAGGCGGAGATGGAGAAGACGGCTTAGTAACTGCTGATCCATATCTTGGTGTATTTTATCCAGCAGGCCAAACAAATGACCTAAGTGGTAATACTATTACAGTTCCAGCAAGTCACATGATGCTAAGAGCTATTAGCAGAAGTGATGATCAGAGCTTCCCATGGTTAGCACCAGCTGGTAGCAGACGTGGCCTTGTAGACAATGTAAGCAGTATTGGTTACATTAATAGTGCAACAGGCGAGTTTGTAGTTGATAACATTAGAGAAAGTTTGCGTGATACACTTTATAGCAATAAAGTTAACCCAATTACTTTCTTTAACGGAACAGGAATCCTAAACTACGGCAACAAGACTAGAGCAACTACAGCAAGTGCACTAGACCGCATTAATGTAGCAAGACTTGTAGCATATCTCCGTAGACAATTACAGGCAACTGCTATAGGTTTTGTGTTTGAACCAAACGACAAAATTACACGCGATGAACTCAAACAACAAGTTGAGCAGTTAATGAATGATCTTGTACAAAAGCGTGGCATTTACGATTACTTGGTAGTTTGTGATGAAACAAACAATACACCAACAAGAATTGATCGTAACGAACTATATGTTGACATTGCTATTGAACCAGTTAAGGCTGCGGAATTTATTTACATTCCAATTAGACTTAAGAATACAGGCGAGATAGAAGGCGGCAACGTAGCCAGTGCAAATGCTGTTTAAGGCATAAGAAAAGCATGAAATTATGGGGTAGACTCAAAGTTTGCCCCATTTTTCATGACCACTTTCAGATAAATATTATTATATTAAGGAGGCAGACATATGTCAGTTTCATCACTATTAAAATTTACTGTACCTTTAGACAGTGATCAGTCAGCAAATGCACAAGGCTTGTTAATGCCTAAGCTCCAATATCGCTTCCGTGCAATGTTTGAAAATCTTGGCGTGTCTACTCCACGTACAGAATTAACAAAGCAGGTAATGGATATTACTCGCCCTAGCGTAACATTTGAAGAAATGGAAATACCAGTTTACAATAGCCGTGTTTACCTAGCAGGCAAACATGTATGGGATATGTGCACAGTCAATTTCCGCGATGATGTAAATGGTAGTGTAACAAGACTACTTGGTGAACAGATTCAAAAGCAATTTGATGTTATGGAACAAGCCAGTGCCGCAGCAGGTATTGACTACAAATTTATTACAAGATTCGAAATACTTGATGGTGGTAATGGAGCAAGTGCAGCCAACGTTCTAGAAACTTGGGAACTATATGGTTGCTTCCTTCAGAATGTTAACTATAACACCCTTGCTTATGCAAGCAACGAACCAGTAACTATTACTGCAAGTATACGTTTTGATAACGCAGTGCAAACACCAATTGGTGATGGTGTAGGTGCGACAGTTGCAAGAAACCTAGGACAAACAGTAACAGGTTAATTACTAATTAATCATTACGCATTAAGCCTCCCGCAAGGGAGGTTTTTTGTTATAATAGCATATATTTTTTAGGATAAATACATTATATGGAGTAAATCTGTGGCTAGTGTCAATGTTTTATTAAATGCTATATCTAAAGGAGATCACATAAGAGATTTCCAACATGCATCTAGATTGTTTGTGGATAATAACTATGAGTTGCAACCACGATATTCTCATCTATTTCATGTTGTTTTTAATTTAACTCCTCAAGCAGCAGCACTATTTGATAATCAAGAAAAACTTGAAATTAACATGCTAGTAAAAAGCATTGATTTGCCTAGTTTTAATTTTGATGTGCAAACACATAATCAATATAACAGACAAGTACATACTCAACATAAATTAAATTATAATCCTGTAACTGTAACATTTCATGATGATCAAAAGGATATTATAAGAAGTTTGTTACACACTTATGCAAGTTATCACTATGCAGACTCCAGATATGCCCTAGGCGGTAAGTCTTACAATACTAATGACAGGTACTTTAATCATAACGGTGACAGTTATGGTTTAGCAACAGGCCAGCAAAGATTTTTTAAAGATATTAGAGTATATAGTATGTTGCAAAAAAGATTTGCAGAGTATATTCTAATTAATCCTATTATTAATGCATTTGGCCATGACAACCATAGTTATGCAAATAGCGGATTTATGCAACATACGATGCAAATTAACTATGAAACTGTAAAGTATGCAACAGGTTTTGTTAACAATGTTACACCCAAAGGCTTTGGGGAAGTACATTATGATAAAACACCTAGTCCACTTGGAGTATTTGGTGCTGGATTTGAAGATAGCATATTCTTTAGAGGTGGACTAATAGAAGCAATCAACACTGTTGCCCGAGATGTTGCTAGTGGAAACATACTCGGAGCAATAGCAAAAGGTGCTATAATCTTTAATAATACCAAAGATGCAAACTTGGGTCAAGTTTTGGAAAAAGACCTTACAAGAGTTTTGGGTAGCGTTTTGCGTGGAAATAATCCACTTAGTGATGTAATACTACCTACTATATTTGGTGCAGATAATATTATAAGAAACACTGTTGGTATAGGGGGTGATAGAATAGGTGGTACAGGTGCTCCTGTGGATAGAAATGTTAATGCCGGAACTTCATCTATTGTAACCAGTAATAGTGGTAATGTTACTAGTGGTTTGTTTAGTGGCGTTAGCAATATAATAAACGATCCTCTTAGTTTTGGCAGCGGTATATTTAATCCAAGCACTACTAGAAGTCCTGGCAGTCCTAGATTTTTAAGCGACGGAGTAGCAGCAAATACAGCGCCAGGAGTATCTGAATCAAAAGATAAAAAACTTTCCTTCTTAACAGATCGTATAAATCAATTAAACACACAAATAAACAATGCTAGTGCTGGGCAAGATGTTACCTTTGTAACAAAAGAAAGAGACGATCTAATTCAACGCAGGAATTTAGAATTTAACATATAAGGTATTACTCTATGGCTCAAGATACTAGTTTACCACTTATAACCATTAATGATGATATAGACAAAAAAGTAAATGACTTTTTTGATACTTACTTTTCTCCAAACGCAAAAATAAATGAAAACGATTATGAACTTGTGAAAAGTTTTTGCGTTAACAGGACTAGTAATACCGACAGTGCTGCTGCTCTTACGGCAGCAATTATTAATTGTATAAACGAATTAAATCTATATGCGACAGATGTTATAGACCAATTTAAAACAAATTCAGATCCTAATACTATACCATTGTTCTTAAATCTAAGCAGAAAAGGTGTAAGTTTGTTAGGTTATAAAAATGCAAAAATTACACCTTCACGAGTCAAACAACAGGTTATAACCTAATGGCTAACTGGGCAAATGGCATATATGAAGTAGTAAATGCTGAAAAATATGCAGGTAATCGCAAGCCACGCTACAGAAGTAGTTGGGAACATGCCTTTATGCGTTTTGCAGACAATCACCCTAGTGTAGTAAGTTGGGCTAGTGAAGCAGTCCAAATACCTTACCGGAACCCTCTTACAGGCAAACAAAGTGTTTATGTTCCAGACTTTCTTATTGTATACCAAAATAAAAGCGGCAGCAAAAGAGCAGAACTTATAGAAGTCAAACCCGCAAGTCAAACTAGACTTACAGACAAAACAAGACCACAGGAAAAACTACAGATTGCACTAAACCATGCCAAGTGGGAAGCCGCAGCAAAATGGTGTAGACTAAAAGGACTTAATTTTAGGATTATTAATGAGTCTGATATTTTCCACAGTGGTAAAAAACGCTAAGTAAATGTATGACAAAAAAACTTGAATCCCTATTTGACTTGCCAGAAATTGACGAGGAACCTAAAGAAACAGAGACAACTGCAAAAGATGTTCCTGTATTAAAAGATACACTAGAAGCTGTAGACAAAATAGACGCAGCATTGCCAACTATCAGAGACCTTGAGACAAGCGATAGAGAGCTAGACGAAATAGCAGATACAGCAAAGCAAACATTTCAGGATCTAATGGATCTTGGTATGAATGTAGAAGCACGCTTTGCTGGAGAAATATTTAACAATGCAAGTAAGATGCTAGACACTGCTCTTACTGCAAAAACAAACAAGATAAACAAAAAACTTAAAATGGTAGAGTTACAGCTTAAAAAAGCAAATCTAGACCTAAAAAAGAGTGATGTAAGTTATGGTCAAGACATAAGTGACGGTGATGGCGTGGTACTAGACAGAAATACACTACTACAGGAAATTTTAAGTAAAAATAGCTAAATATACAATAGGATGAATGCTATGAAAAGTTTAAAAACATATCTAATGGAAGCACAAAAAACCTATCAGTTTAGGTTGAAGGTTGCTTGTGAGTGTAATGAAGAAACACTTGATAAACTAGAAACAGCCCTAGAAAAGTATGAGCTAAAAAGTTTAAGTAAACCAAAGCGCACACCTATCCAGGAGCACCCAACAGATTTCCAGACATTAAGTAATGCAGAAGTTTACTTAATGGATGCTGAAGTTACATACCCAGTAACTGCTTACCAATTATATGAATACATTAGCCAAGTAGTTGGTATACCTGCCAACCAATTAGTAGTAATAAACAAAGATCATCCAGAAGAGATTGCTAGAGAAGAAGCACTCCAAGAGGAAGGTGCGGAATACATTACCAAACTCGACGATGCCGATTATAAAGATGCAGACGCTGTCAAAGTAGAGGATCATTTCGGCGACAAATACAACGAGAACATGTTGAAAGATTTAGAAACTCGCAAGTATGAGTTTGCAAAGGAAAAGTAATATGCATATGATTGATGTAGTGCAGAAACTAAAAGAGATTGCTGAAAAAGGTTATGATAACGAAGACATCCAACGCGGTATTACTGCTGCCAGTAAACACCAAGTAACAGAGGATGTTCAATCAGAATATCAAGATTTGCTAAAGTCAATGGCTGGTAAAAACGAACGTGCAAGAACAAAGCTTCTTGGTGATTTTATGGACAAGCACAGTTTACCAGGCATGTATGATCCTGAAAGTGGTTACTATGTCTATATGGGCAACGATGGTCCTGAGATTTCAGGATATGGTAATATGAAAAGTGCTAAAGCACTTGCCGCTAAAGGATTGTTACCTGACGTAGTTAGAAAAAGATTTGGCGATCAATTAAAAGATGCAGAATCTAATGCAAAACTAAAAGTAGACTATGAATATCCTGACTCTGGTAGACCTACTAGACCAAGTGTAACTTCAGAACTACCATTTGGTAAAAATCCTAAACTTGCTAAAGATATGCGAGACATTTTAGGTTTAGATGACAAAGCTAAAGGTAAAGCATCAGACGAAGAACCTGCAAAACCTAGTAAACCATCAGCTGATTACTCAAACACAAACAGCGACATAGGCGCAGGCGAAGATCCCAATGATACCGTAAATACTGCAAATATTTTTCCAGGTAAAGTAGATAAAGAAGAACTTCCGCCTCCAGGAAAAGGTTATACTGGTATACCAACTACAGCAGCAGGCGGTAATGCAGGCACAAACAGTGACATTGGTACAGGCGAAGAACCAGTACTGCCAATGTTCAAACGTGGGGGAAAGCCTGCAGGAAAATACAACAGGGATGCAATTAAAATGGAAGAAATTGAAGAAGTATACGAATCTGAAGAAGAAAATACTGCACTAGAAGACATTCTAAGATTAGCAGGCCGTAGTGGCGTTCTTGGCATGAACAAGCCAGTTAGTATAGTTGCTGAAAGTTTAGAACTTGAAGAAGGCAGTATGAAAGACATGATGCATGCAGCCGCAGAAGACATGGAGCTCAAAGATTTTATTGAATATAGTGCAGAGGAATTTGGTATGTCCAAAGAAGGAGCTGAAGAGTTCTGGCAAGCTATAAATGGTGAGATTGACGAAGCAGAAGTACAGGAATGTGATGCAGTTGAAGAAGAAGCAGTTGAAGAAACAGTAGAAGTTCCAGTAAGCACACTAGCAGATCTTATGCGTCTTGCAGGCTACACAGACTACCAGGAAAAAGTAGAAGAATATGCTAATGATCCAGCAGAAGAATACATGGACGCTGAAGAGCAACTTATTGGTTTAAGTGGCGGCATGAACGGTCCTAAGAAAATGTATCCAGCTGCGGCAGGTGGTGACAATCCAATGGATCAAGAGCCAAGAGAAATTGAGGAAGTAGCTGAAGCAGAAGAAGACTTCACTACAAGTTTTTACAAGAAGTATGATGCCTTCTTAGAAAGCCTCAACAAGGATAATTAAGTAACACACGAGTTATAGGTAGCCTCTTTTCAAGTTAAGTAGGGGATCAACAGGCGTGTGACATAATAGTCACTGTCAATACAGATACCTAAGGAGTAAAAACTATGAAGATTGTAAGTTGGGTAAAAGACCGCTTCGCTGAACGTACATCATGGGACGGCGGCGTAGTTATAGCAGTCAGCGTACTCGCCTTAATAGCTAGTCCAATAATTAAATGGGTGGCATGGGCAGGTTTAGCCTATGGTATCTGGACTATTATTAAAAAAGGTTAATAATCTTTTCTAAGGAGGAGAGTATAAATGGACGCTCTTAAAAAAGTAAAAGGTTGGGCAGCATCACTAACAGACGTTGGTGTAAGTCTAATCGCACTAGGAATTGTTCTTGAAGTTCTATTCAAAGGTTCAGTTCCGTTTTGGTCAGACATGAGTGTAATTGCTAATGTTACAGGCATTATCAAAGGCTTATCAGCAGAAGGACTTGTTGGTCTAGTTGCAGTCTGGGTCTTGTACCATATCTACAAGAGTAAGTAATAGTTTAGATACCTAAACAACTACTCGAGAGGGCGGCTTTTTGCCGCCCTTTCACTTTGTGATAAGTATTCATATATGAGGAGTAAGATATGCGTGATGAATATTTTGTCCCAATGAACGAGATAGTTCTTAACACACAGACAGAGACAGGATATGAATTACCAGAGGATGTTACAGTTTATGTAGGCGCTTTATTAGCCAGTTTCATCGATAAACCAGACTTCCTCCCTGAAAGAAGTTTTGCTGATGCCTACAGCAAACTTAGAAGAAAAGATTTAAGCCAAGCAAAAGAGCTAGGCGATACATGTCTATTTTTAAGTGGGGTGTTTCCCAAATATGGTAGGCGGTATGGATTAAATAAACGATACTATCGTGAGATAGGGTCAAACAGTTATGATATTGCAAGTATGCGAATGAGTCATGAAGTGTTTAGTTTGCTATCAACACACTTTGACTTTGTTGCAGATTTCATAACACTTTGCACACACAAGAAGCATAAAACTATAATAATAGGATAAGTTATGTCTAAAAGTTTAGATGGCGTTTTAATTAAAAAAGCACATAAACAAGAAAGTTATACCCATAAACAAATCCAAGAGTTTGCAGCATGTGCTGATAGTAGATCAGGACCTATGCATTTCTTGGAGAACTATTTTTATATACAGCATCCTACAAAGGGCAAGTTGTTATACACACCGTTTGAATATCAACAAAAATTATTAGATACCTATCATAATTTTAGATTTAATGTTAACATGTTACCTAGACAAACTGGTAAAACAACTACCGCTGCGGGTTACTTGTTATGGCGTGCTATGTTTGTGCCAGATAGTATTATCCTTATTGCAGCACACAAATATTCTGGTGCTCAGGAAATTATGCAGCGTATTAGATATGGATATGAACTATGTCCTAATCATATCCGTGCTGGTGTTACCAGTTACAATAAGGGTAGTATAGAGTTTGATAACGGTAGTAGAATTATAGCACAGGCAACTACTGATAATACCGGACGTGGTTTAAGTATTAGTATGCTATACTGTGACGAGTTTGCGTTTGTGAGACCAAGTATTGCTAGAGAATTCTGGACAAGTATTTCTCCTACACTTGCTACTGGTGGACAGGCAATTATTACAAGCACGCCTAACAGTGATGAAGACCAGTTTGCTATGATCTGGAGAGATGCAAACAAGTGTTTTGATGCACACGGTAACGAAACAGATATTGGCGTAAACGGTTTTAAAGCATATCGCAGTTACTGGTGGGAGCATCCTGACAGAGACGAAAAGTGGAAAGAAGAAGAATTAGGACGCATTGGTGAGGAGCGTTTTAGACGTGAACATGATTGCGAGTTTATTATTAATGACGAAACTTTAATCGATAGTCTTGTTCTTACAAATATGATTGGCACAGATCCTATACACAAGCAGGGCACAGTGCGTTGGTATAAAATGCCCGAGCGTGGCTGCACATATATTGTTGCCTTGGATCCCAGTTTAGGAACAGGTGGTGATCCTGCTGCAATACAGGTATTTGAAGCACCAAGCATGATACAAGTTGCAGAATGGTGTCATAACAAGAGTGCTATACCACAGCAAATAGACATTTTATCAGGTATATGTAAGTTTATAGGTGATCAGATTGGTGACTCAAACAGCGTGTACTACAGTGTGGAAAACAATACACTTGGCGAAGCAGCTCTTATTAGCATATACGAGCGTGGCGAAGAAAACATTACTGGCGTGTTTTTAAGTGAAAGTAAAGCACATGGCAACAGTAGAAGGTTCAGAAAAGGCTTTAACACCACACAGAGAAGTAAGTTAACTTATTGTAGCAAGTTAAAAACCATGGTAGAAACAGACAGACTTAAAGTAAAAAGTAAACTTCTTGTTAGTGAACTTAAAAACTTTATAGCAAATGGTACAAGTTATGCTGCAAAGATAGGCGAAACTGATGACTTAGTTATGGCTACACTACTAGCAGTGCGTATGGCTACAGAAATTAAAAACTATCTACCAGAACTAGATAATCACATGAGGGACGGAAGCGATCAAGACATCGCTCCGATGCCCTTTGTAATAGTTTAAAAGTAATAAATACAATATAATGGCAGACACGACATCAAAAGACTTATTCAATAAACTCCGTGGAAAATTCGGAAACCTAACGCTGGGCAAAGCAGATGGCCAGCAAACACTCATGCCCCAAGAGGCAGTATTTTTTGAATTTGATTATACAAATCAGGGACAAAAATTAGGCAGTGTAGTAGTAAGTCTAGTTGATGAAGGTGCCCTAAAAGTCTATTTTAACAACGACATTGTTACCGAACAGGATGCAGACGCTACACAAGGATTTTATGATTTCCTTACAGGACTAAAACATTTTGCTACTGCTAACATGTTAAACTATGAAGCAAAAAACATTAGTAAAACTAGACTTGACAAAAAAGATTACGAATATCTCGCCAATCAGAATAAGACAGAGGAAGAACTTGCTATGGAAAGCAGACTTTACGGCAGCAAGCAAAAGAGTTACCAGGATTTAAATGGTGCAAAACTTATTGTTCAGCATACTCGCACTGTTGATGAAGAACGTCACGGCGCTCGTAGTAGAAACATTAAAGCAATTTATATTGAAAACGGCCAGGGCGAACGATTCCGTTTTGAAAACAACTACCTACCTGGTGCTAGAGCAATGGCACGTCATATTAGCAATGGCGGTTATCAAAACGATCAATATGGCGAACACATTTCAGAAATCATGGCAGAAATGTCACAACTAAAAGATTTTGTTCGTGGTGTTAAACGCAATGACTATGTAAATGAAGACGCACAAGACATTATTGAAAAAGCAACTGGCAGATATTATGGTTTAAAAAGCACACTAGAAAGTATTAGCAAACAAAAAGGCTATACAGATTATTTTGAAAACTACTCACCAGATGCTGTTGAAGTATCTGATGATGATATTAATGATATCAAATCTAAATTAACAAGATCAGTATTTGATGACAGACTAGAAGGCAGTTTATCTGCTGTGGGTAAAGCAATGAAATTACAAGAAAAGAAAAGCGGTGATTATTACGATATGGACGATTTCATTGCTGCTGCTAAAAAGAATGGTGCAGAAATCCAGAGAGACGAAGACGACAAAGGTACAATTACACTTACTGCAACTGTAGCTGGCAAAGAGATTGGATCATTTACACAGGACAAGCAGGACCGTGAAGGACAGAAAGTTGCTAGTAGATTTAAAAATCCTGGCTATGGAGAACTTAACATGGATGACAGTGACCGTGGCGATGCTCCAGGTCGTGAATTTACAGTACCAAGTGATCTAAAACTTATTCCAGGCGAGATGCCAAAGTTTACTGCTAGAGATAACAAAGCAGTGCTACAGATGATTCTAGTAGACATTGCGAGTAGAGCAGTAGATGATGAAGTAAGTATTTTTGCTGCTGATATGGCAGAAAAAATTGGTAGTCAAGGCGGTCCATTTGGACAGGTAGACACACCAGAATTTAAAGGCCAGAAGAAACAAGCAATTGAATTAGCAAAAATGTATTTGGCTCAGCACAAAAAAGCAGAAGAGAGTATTGATATGAAAGCACAAGAAGTCACAGGCGTAAGCAGCAGAGATTATTTTGCAGAATATGAAGACAGTATGTCAGAACTTATCGGCGAGAAAAAAGGCAAGGATCATGACGGTGATGGAGACATTGACAGCGATGATTACATGGCTGCTCGTGACAAGGCAATCAAAAAGTCAATGGGTAAAAAAGTAGGCGAAGCAACTTCATCAGATGCTTCTGCTATGAGCGATGAAGCTCATGAGCTAGTACTATTTGGCGAGAACGATGGTGACTTGTATCGTCAACGCACTACACCAATTGTTAAAAACCTTGCAAGGAAAATGGCAAAGGGTGTATACGACAGCGAGTTGGCTAAGAAACTTTGGATGTACTGGGCAACAGATGCTGCCAAGCGTTATGCACAACAGCACAGTGTAGGCACAGATTGGAATCGTATCTTTAATACATCAGTTCGCCGTGAAGTAGCAGCATACATGGAAGACTACTGGAAAGGTGAACTAGAACTAGGCAACACTATAGATGAAGGCATGGACGAAGGTTGCGGCAAGCCTCATAGAAAGATGAGAGAAGACGAAACCCAGGTTGATGAAGGCAAAATGAGAGACATTGACCAGCATGTTGAAGAAATGATTCAAGATGGTGCAAGTGACGAAGAAATTATGGCAATGCACCCAGGCGTAGTTACACAAGAATATCTAGATCAGAAGAGAATGGAATCTGATGAAAAATATTATGACGATATGGAACCAATGGAAAGCGTAGAACAAGCACAGGAAGGCACTGACGAACTAGACTGGATTAAACGCATGTCAGGCATAGGGTCAACAGCAAGAAGCAATCACGGGCTAAGAGAAGGCGAACCAGGCTATCGAATAACACCAAGAAGTATAGTTGCTAGAGAAATGAGAAAACTACAAGACATCGAAAGCAAATAATCAACACAAAAATAACAAACTAGAAGAGGTCCGCAAGGGCCTCTTCATTTGACAACTAGAACAAATATGTTATAATAGTATTATGTTTTTTAATCTATCTAAAAAATTAGATAAAAATTTTCCTAACCATTATGTGCTACCAAATAACTTGGTTTTAAGCACTGATGATGGCTGGAATACAAAAACTATTGAGAAGTATACATTTGTATACAAAGGCTATGTAAATCATTGTCGATTAGAGGATTGTTTAGGAGATTTACAGGAGCAGTCTTTCCCTACTTTTAAAGGTAACTTTTGTGCTTTCATTGCAGATAGCAATAGTGTAAGACTTATTCATGATACTAATAGAGGATTTCCCCTATGGGTGTCAAGTGATTACTTAACTAATTTACATGAAAGTGAAGAACAAATTTGGGCTGACTGTATAGTTGAAGTACAGTCCGATTTGACTGTAAACAAGCAATGGTATAAACCTTTTACATATCCAAACAATACACTGACTAATGAGCAAGTTATTGAAACTCTACATAACAAACTGTGCACAACAGTAGAACAGTTTTTAACACACAATACACTACCTTTAAAAGTTTTTTTAACTGGTGGTATAGACACTACAACTTTATGGGCATATATAGATCATTTTACTAAAAACTATGAATTACTAGATTACATTTATATTAAATTAACTCCGTTTTATAAATCTAACGTTATGAGATTAAAACAGTTTTGGGCATATAATCAAATACATTTATGGGACGCAGATTGTGTATTAGTTACCGGCGGCAACGGCGATGAAAACATGTTACGTGGCCCAACTGCATTGGCGATGATATTGAAACATTGGGGACTTACCTTAGACGACATTCTTACTCCAGATGATTATCATTACACTTATTTTAAAAAAAAGAATATAGACATACCGTCCTCCATCAATGATGACGTATTTCACTCTGTGTTAGATATGAATATTAATGATCATCAACATTGGCATTTAGATAGGACACTAACTTTTACTCCTTTTAAAGATATTACTTTATCTGAAACAATATTATCTGCTAGTAAAGACCTAATAATAAAACAAGCAAAAAGTGCACATATCAATAAAGAGCTAATAAGAAAATTAGACTCAAAAAAATTAGATAAAATTAGTAATCAAAAAAATTACAAAAATTTCAAAATCTTATAAAATTTTTATATCAAAAAAACTTAAATTTAATTGTTGACAAGATAAATACGAATGTCATACACTATAAGAGTTAGTGTAGAGTATGATTTAGGCATTAACAAAGGCTAAAACAATAGGCAAAGGAGAATAGGCACTATGGCATCTTTAGCAGAAATTCGTGCAAAACTAAAAGCACAAGAAACACGCACAGAGCGTACAAGCGGCGGCGGCGACAACGCAATTTTCCCACATTGGAATATCCCAGAAGGCTCAACAGCAGTTGTTCGATTCCTTGCGGATGGCGATCCTTCCAATACATTCTTTTGGAAAGAGCGTCTAATGATCCGTTTACCATTTAATGGTGTAAAAGGACAGATGGACAGCAAGCAGGTAGTAGTACAGGTACCCTGCGTAGAAATGTGGAACGATGCCTGTCCAGTACTCAGTGAAGTACGTGGATGGTTCAAGGACTCCAGTTTAGAAGAAATGGGCCGCAAATATTGGAAGAAACGTAGCTATATCTTCCAGGGCTTTGTGAACGAAAACCCAATGGTAGAAGACGAAACTCCTGAGAATCCAATTCGCAGGTTTGTAATTAGTCCAAGCATTTTTGGTATTATTAAAGATGCACTTATGGATCCAGATATCCAGGAGCTACCAACTGATCTTGATGCAGGACTTGACTTCCGCATCACAAAGACTACCAAGGGTCAGTATGCAGATTATAGCACAAGTAAATGGGCTCGCAAAGAAACCGCTGTAACTGCGGCACAAAAGGCTGCTATTGATGAACACGGCTTATACAATTTGTCCGATTTTCTACCCAAACGTCCTAGTGAGGTAGAACTAAATGCTATCAAGGAGATGTTTGAAGCATCAGTTGATGGCGATGCGTATGATGTTGAGCGTTTTGGGCAATACTATCGCCCATATGGCGTTGATGCTCCTGCAGGATCCTCTGTGTCTGACACCCCTGCACCAGCAGCAACTCCAGCGCCAGCACCTGCGACTGCACCTGAACCAGTTGTAGAAGCAGCACCACAGCCAGCTCCAGTAGCAACAGCACCAGCAGAGTCAGGCGGTAAGAGTGCGGATGACATTCTTGCAATGATTCGCGCAAGACAAAAGTCCTAAGGCAAAAGTAAGGGCGGCTTTTGCCGCCCTTATTCTTACGGAGTAAACTTATGAATTTACAGTTGGTATTTGAAAATACTGGCGATTATATAGATTTAATAGATACTAATCAAGAACTAGTAAATTATTATGTAGACTCTGTAAATAAAACCAACACTAATAAGTTTACTATTGACAATACTAAATTACTTGACAATATAAAATATTTGCAGGAATGTTTAGCTGACGTTGACAGTTTTTTTGTCACAAAGTTAAAGAACACTACCTTTAGTAAATTTCTAAACATAGATTTATATAATCAGAATATTCTCAATAATTTACATATGGTATGGGTAAAATTGCTTATAGAATACAAGCACATACCAACTTTGCTCTCAAAGACTGATAGTAAATTACTTAAAAAATTTAATGACATTAATAATACAATACACTACTTAGAGACTATAAATTTCAAGTTTAAAAATTTTGATACATATAGAATGTGGTTTTGCAATAATATTTTTGGCAACAAGATTATTAATTTTAACAGATACAATGTAAGCATTAAGTTTAATAATTTAGGAAGAAATACCTACAATAAATGGGAAATTTATGACCAAAATGTACTAGATAGTGACACTAATGACTTTAGTTTACTAAGTGGAGAACTACTACTAAAGACTACTAGACCATATACCCAAGAAGCTCCTAAAGAATATAATGAATGGTGTAAAGCAAATAGTCTTCCTGTGATTGGTGATACTGTTGGTTTAGGAAATTTTAAACAATCTGTAGAGCAAGTACAAAGCATTTTGCATAGGAATATTAAACTTGAAAGCAATTCAATCATTATTAAAGTTTAGACCTTCATCTGATTACATTCGTAATAATACAGGTTTGCCATGGCTTAGACTTAATATAGATGTTCCTGTTAATGATATTCTATTAGAATATGAACAAAATACAGAATTTTTGGTTTCCCATAGATCACAGGATTCATGGGCTAATATGTCGCATAAAGGTTGGAAGAGTGCAGTATTATATGGTGTAGATACTCATATCACTACAAACAGTGACCTTCCTCATAATTGGACTTATCTTTCCTATAAATGTCCTAAAACGACACAGTGGATAAAAGACAATTTTATAATAAATGAGGAAACTAAAAGAATTAGGTTTATGCTGCTTGAACCAGGCGGCTATATTCTCCCCCACGCAGATAGATCTGAACAGGGGTTAAAAGAAATAAATGTAGCAATTACCCAACCAGAAGGTTGTTGTTTTAGATTTTTAGATAGAGGAACGATACCTTTTGAAGTTGGTAGTGCTTTTATAATAGATACTAGCAACAGGCATATGGTATTTAATAACAGTGATCAATATAGATTGCATATAATATTGCATACTACAATAAGTAATAAAATTTTAGAGGATAGTTATGCGAACAGCTTTTATAGTACATGATTGTGATAATGAAAGTCTTTTAAGATTTACGCAAACAAAACTCTTGTTTGATGCCAAAAATCAAGCAATAGACTTTGTAGATCATATTGTTACTGTTCCTGACTATAATAATGCAGAAAAATTAGCAGGCAGTAATGACGTAATTTTAGAAACTGGAGATTTTCTAACCACTGATTTTCGTTCTCATAATTATACCAAATATGCAAAAGATAGTGAATTTGTTATTAAATTTGACAAACAAATACCGATTGACTTTAAACGTAGGTATTATCAACCCGGATCTAAACAACTATACATTATTGAAAATCTTTTGAAGGTTTGTATACGAAGTAATAAATTGGTGTATTTAGACAACAACGAACCGCCTATAACTCATACCCACAATTGTGCTCATCTTTATGGTTTAGCCAGTGGTTGGAAAACAGCTCTTTATGCATTGCAGGGAGATTTCAAAACAATTACAGTATATGATTACTGTGCTAGACAATTAGAGTTTGCTGAATATCTACACAGTCAACCAGAATTACCTAAAACTGTTAACTTAGCACAGCCTACGTCTGGATTTTATAATCCACCACTAAATCTATACGAAAATTGGCCAAATTGGCATAAAATGAAAGTAAATTTTCAAAAAATAGATTTATATGATGCACCTGTCTTTCCGGATAATAGTTTAATATGGATAAGTAATGCATTCAGGTACGAACCAACAATTTTTACTAGAGGATATGAGGCTACAGTTCAAGCAAAAAATAACTTGCAAGAACTTAACAAGAATAGTATAATAACAACTAATTAAGGCAAGGAAATTACTATGGGAAAACCGTTTGACGTAAGTAAGTTTCGAAAGGATATTACTAAAAGTATTGATGGACTTAGTATTGGGTTCCATGATCCAACTGATTGGATTAGCACAGGCAACTATGCTCTAAACTACCTTATTAGTGGCGACTTTTACAAAGGTGTGCCTATGGGCAAGGTTACAGTATTTGCTGGGGAATCTGGTGCAGGCAAGAGTTACTTTGCTAGTGCTAACATTGTTAAGAACGCACAAGAGCAGGGCATCTTTGTTGTGCTTATTGATAGTGAAAACGCACTGGATGAAAGTTGGTTACACGCACTTGGTGTTGACACCGATGAAAGCAAACTGCTCAAATTGAGCATGAGTATGATTGATGATGTTGCTAAAACTATTTCAACATTCATGAAGGATTATAAGAGCATGGCTGACGAGGATCGTCCCAAGGTCCTGTTTGTAATTGACAGTTTGGGTATGCTACTCACACCAACAGACGTTGATCAGTTTGACAAGGGTGATATGAAAGGTGACATGGGTCGTAAGCCCAAAGCACTAACTGCTCTTGTGCGTAACACTGTAAACATGATTGGTAGTTACAACGTTGGCATGGTGTGTACCAACCACACATACGCTTCACAAGACATGTTTGATCCGGATGACAAGATCTCTGGTGGACAAGGCTTTATCTATGCTTCAAGTATTGTAGTTGCAATGCGTAAGCTCAAGTTAAAGGAAGATCTGGATGGCAACAAGACAAGTGAAGTAAATGGTATCCGTTCAGCGTGTAAGGTTATGAAGACACGCTATGCAAAACCTTTTGAAGGCGTGCAGGTTAAGATTCCATACGAAACAGGCATGGATCCTTACAGTGGCCTAATGGATATGTTTGAAAAGCAAGGCCTACTCGTAAAGCAAGGCAACAGGCTAAAGTATACTACTGCGGCTGGTGAAGAAATCCTAGAGTTCCGCAAGGGCTGGGATGGAGAAAAGTTAGAAGTTATCATGCATGACATTTCCAATGGATTGGTAAATAAGTCCATGGAAGTTGAACCTATAGAAAATACAACTGAACTCGTGGAGGAAGAAATATAATGGAAGATGAACTCTTAATTGAAACGTGGATAATTTTAAGAGAGTACATCAAAGACAAACAGAATGCAGCCGACCATTGGATAGGGGAGCTTATAGATTTAGGAGTTAGCGACGAAACTCTAGAAGCCATGGCTGCAGAAGACAAATTTCTAGCAAAAGCAGTTGAATATAACGATAACGACCAAGATACCGACGATTATGATGATGAGGATTATTAGTAAGTAAGTATATGAAAAATCCCTCAGAGCGCACGTGGCAAATTATTGGTGCAATTTTTTCAGACAACAGCCATGTTGATATAACAGTAAAATTTAATACTAGTCAGTTTAACTTTAACGTTGTAACAGACTTTTCATTTGAAGACTATAATGTTAGATGGAACGAGCTCATGGGGGATATTTCAATTAATAGAAAAGTTCTGGCTGAGTTTAATATGCCCTATAGTATGCATGGCAATATACCATTAGAGATATGTCTAAATACACCAGGAAAATTAATATATTCTAATATTAAGTGTAATTATACAGTTGCTTCTGTTGATACCTACACTGATCCTAAAATAACCTTTGGAAGCTCTTGCGGGATATATGTTTCTGAAAAAAGATTTTGTACTGAATCTGATAAATACAGTGAAAACAGAATTAATGTATTTGTAGATGGATATCCAATAGAAGCTAGGGATAGGGGTTGGGAATACCATATCACAAATTTAGGTAGCCCTGGGCACCTTTCATGTAATATAAAAGTAGATAAAACATATATAACAAGATATAGTTTGCCAGCCGTAGTAGAAAGACAATTTGACGAGTCTTATGTACACTCCTACCTAATGAGAAAAAATACATAAATACATTATATTAATATACAGGAGTCTCCATACTATGACAACTCAAAAAATAGTAAAATGGGTAATTGCACACGAACCTATTCATTTGTTTCTAAGAACTGCTGAAGCATTTGCAGCAGAAATCGAAGAAACTACAAAAGGTGCATTAAAAATTGAAGTATTAACTGTACCAGAATATGTAGAAAAATACAATGATGAAGCAGTGCGTGATGCTGGCGGAACTTATGAGTCAATTTTTGATGCATTAGATGATAATCGCATATCAATGAGCCAAACAGTAGTTTCAGCATTTGGCAAAATTAACAAAGATTTTTATGCTTTAGATTTGCCATTCTTATTCCGTGATCATGATCATGTAAGCTCAGTTGTTGATGGGCCGATTGGTAAAATACTATGTGATAGTTTAGCAGAACGTTCAGGATTACGTGGTCTCGCATTTACATACAGTGGCGGGTATCGTGTTATCGGTTCAAATAAGCCAATTGTTTCATTAAATGATTTACAGGATTCAACTGTGCGTGTAAATGGTAATCCAGTAAACTTTATGACAATGCAAAACATTGGCGCACAGCCTAAAACTCATAATGAATTAGGCTATGGCTATGATGAAATTGAACAGGGTTCTCTTGATGCAGCAGAAACAACTTATTTGCGTTTCAAAGGTACTCATGTGCTTAAAACTCAGCATAGTATGTTTATGACTACTATTGCAGTCAGTAAAAAGTTTTGGAACGAACTTGATGAAACAACTCAAGAGCTATTTAAAGTTGCGGCTGCTAATGCAGCAGCAATAGAACGTAAATGGTCTATTGAAGATTGTGAAAAGTTTGAACAAGATTGTGATAAAAATGGTATTACAATCTCCAGCATGACAGATGTAGATAGAACAAATCTTAAAGCTCTAACACAGTCAGTATATGATGTTGTTGATGAATTCTTCACACCCGGATTTGTTGCCAACATTCGTAATACACACTAAATTAATAATAAACAAGTATGGACTTAAATACCAGGAAGTTAGAAATTAACTTCCTGGTATTTTGCTGACTACAATTTCGCACTTGACAAATTTGCAAAATACTATATAATAATAATTATGATAAACTGGTATACAAAAGTTACAGACAATCTGGCCAACATACCAGATTTCATAACTTACTACGAAGCAGAGCTAGAATTAGCTAGGCGTGAAGTAGGCATACACGGCTTAGTAGAAAAGAGTATAAAAGAACTTCCTGCAATTACTGAAATTAGATTCAATCAGTTGCAGGAAGTTGAAGCCGTTCTTAATTTTTTAAACATACAATTACGCAAAATTAGACGTAAACATTTTGTAAAGTATCTGGAAAACTATCCACGAGCACTTACTAGCAGAGATGCAGAAAAGTATGTGGATGGTGAAGATGAAGTGGTAGACTTCGAATCACTTATTAATGAAGTTGCCTTATTACGCAACAAGTGGTTGGGCATAATGAAAGGATTGGATTCCAAGCAGTGGATGAGCGGACACATAGTTAGGTTACGCACTGCTGGTATGGAAGACGTCCAGGTATAATGGATAAGCATCAACGCATAATGGACTTGCTTGAACAAGTAGAACGGTTCTTAGAAGATTTCGAACAAGAAAAACATACAATGCTTAGAGCAATGCGTAACAAAGAAACATCTAAAGAGACCTGGGCCAAATATAGAGATTGCCAAAAGTTCTATTCTAACGCTAAACGAGAGTTAAATAGTGCACATAATGAATGTTTAGATGCTGTTAAAAGACCAACAGACGGTAAAATTCGTAGCATAGAAAATCATTTGAGAATGTTTAATGAAACCTGGCAGTATGCTAGACAGTACAGTATGATAGGTGTATTATATAAATGATATTTACTAGTGAGCAAGAAAGTCACGAGCATAGTTTAGAAACGCTAGAAAAGTTAAATGAACATTATGAGTTCAAAACTAGTGTAAGTAGTGTGTTAGATATAGGCTGCGGTAAAGAATTATTAGACCTAAAGTACTGGGCTAATATGACTGATGAGTTTGATGAGGAAAATCCAGGACGTCGCCTCAATATAGACTGTGTTGGACTTAACAAAATTGATGTAGTACAGCCTGTAGAGAAAAACATAACAACAGTTAAACATGACTTTAATACTGAACAAGGCATGGGAGAGTTTGAAAAGAAGTTTGACGTAGTTTGGTGCCATGATGTCATGCAGTACAGTTGGAGTCCATTGTGGTTTTTAAATAATGTTAATAAGGTTACAGCAGACGGCGGCATGCTTTATTTGTGTGTGCCAACTACAATAAATGTACTATACCATCAGTTTACAAACTATACACTGCCGCTTAGTTTTAATACATTTACTACTACTCAACTATTATACCTGCTAGCACTTAACGGGTTTGATACTAAAAGTTTCTATATGAAGAAAGAAGCATATGTAGACAGGATAGAGGTTATGACTTATAAAGTCAGTGAACCACTTGACTATAATACAACTTGGTATCATTTAGTGGAAAAAGATTTACTAACAACAAACATGTCAGAAATTATATATGAAAAAGGTTACTTGTCCAATCAGGGCCTAGTCACAACCTGGATGGATGGTCAAGTTTACGATTATAGATACGAGCGTTAGAGCTTAGTCCTTAAACGCTGCCATTGTGTGCCTATTTCATCAGCACGCCATTCAATGTTACACATCTTGATTAGCCATTCACTACGAGCAAAGCAACGCACTTCTTGCATAGTACTACTCATATCCCAGGCTAAACTGTGTTCACTTACTATGCTAGGAATACCTTTTATAATACTGTTTACGCCGGCGTTACTACTAAAACTTACAGTTAAAAAAGTTTCTTTAAGTTGGTCTTCTAAGTCAAAACTGTCGTAAGTTTTCTGTACAGGCTTTGCAATATTCCATTCACAGTTTTGCTCTTTATACCAACCAGGATCACTTATACTAAAATGTAAGTTTTCTCTAAAACGAGGATGTGCTCTTAGTACAATAGGATTATCATACTGTTTGCGTATTTCAGTTACAGTGTTGCGGAAGTAGGTGTCCATGTCTGGCATGCCTTCCCACTGTAAACTATGAGCATGCTGACCACATATTAATATGTAAGGCTTCTGTGCACAGTTCCAGGGCTCCTTTACGACACCTAATTGTTTGACCCTATCAGGATTTATGCCCACGTCCAGTGCAAAATCAGCATCTCGATTTATTCCATTAATACCTAGTTTCCAAGTTTCGTTGCGTATAAGGCCGCCAACTTCTATAACAACTACTGGCTTGCCCTGTGCACGATAATGATCCCATACTCGCTTATTACCACTCATCTTGCCAAACCAAAGTACACTCCATATAAGTGCAGCATCAGCATCCATGTTCCCCTCAACTAATTCATCTGTGCTTTTTATTGCATCAATTAGTTGGGGATAAACCATATTTTGGTTTGTTGGTAAGTTATTTGGGAAGTGTGATATCTTCATGGTAAATAGTAATATGCGTACATTATCAGTATTTACCACGTGGCATCCTACAGGCTATAAAAAGTACGGTAACCACTTTATACAGGGCTTCCTACAAAACTGGCCTAGTGAAGTAAAGTTAACAATTTATGCAGAGGACCACGAGCCAAACACATACAATGCTGACAACATAGAAGTTTTGGATCAACGCTCTACACTGCCAGACCTTAAAGCCTGGCAAGAACGTCATAAAGATAATCCACATGCTCACGGTTGGAATGCTGACAAGTCAAAGAAAAGTTTTCTATGGGATGCAAGTAGATTTGCAAACAAGGTGTTTGCACTCTGGCACTTTGCTAAACACACCGATGCAGACATTATGATCTGGTGTGATGGTGATGTGCGTACACATACTCCAATGCCTATGGAATTTTTACAAGAGATCGCTCCCAGTGAACAACAACTTACTACACACCTAGGACGCAAAACCTGGCCAGAATGTGGTTGGATGATGTTTAATAGACGCCACCCACAGTTTGAAGAGTTTATGAGTCAGTGGCGTTGGATATACGAAAGCGACGATATTTTTAATCATGAAGAGAGTCATGATAGTTTTATATTTGGAGAAATGGTACAGGACTTTGCAGATGCAGGGCATCGTGACCTAGGCGGTCCAAGTATGGGCGGTCATGTTTTTATTAACAGTGTACTAGGCAAGTATATGGATCATCTAAAAGGCTTCCGCAAGGAAGTGGGCAAAAGTTTAGTGGGTGATGTATATGCTAGGCAGTATGATCATTTTGCTACAGGCGAATGGTGGCAGGATCTCAGGCATGTTACTAAAGCAGACATCCGTAAGGAAAAATTAAAAAACCCGCACGAATACGATGCAGAACAACAAGTCAAATCGAAAGGTCTAAAATAATGGGATGGAATCCGTTCAAAAAGTCAAGTTGGCAAAAAGTAGGCAATGATATTGCCAAAGGAACATCAACAGTAACAAACACTGTGGGAAAAACTGCAACAGATGTAGCAAATACAGTAGCAGATGGTACAGTTGATGCCGCTAACACAGTAGCAAAAACAGCAACTGATGCATACAATGCAACCGCCCAAGCAACCACAGATGCTATTAACACAATTAACAGTCAAGTACTTCGCCCAGCAACGCAAAGCACAGTAGACAGTTGGAACAAAGCAGCACAAGGTGCACAAATTGGCTGTGATGAATTTACAGCAGGTTGTGTTACAGCAGGAAAAGCATTTGAAGCAGGTGCTGAAGCTGTAGGCAAAGATCTTGTAGCAATGGGTGAATACCTAGCGGAGAATATTTGTACTATTACTGTTAGTGCAGCTATCTCAGGCGCATTTGCTGCTACACTAAACAACCCTGCGACCGAAGAAGAAACAACAGCAATGTTTGCTCCATTGTGTGCTGAAACAGCAGCCGCAGCAGCAGCAGGTGCAGTTGATCAAGCAGTAATTGCCACAGAATGTCATGCAGTTTGTGCTTACTTTGTTGAAATACTTTGGGCTATTCCGGATGTAAGAGAAGGTGTAGGCGGAGAAAAGGACGCACTTATTGGCGCTCTTGCTACACTCTTAGGACTAGCAATTAGTGAAGCACCCTGGGCGTATGTAAGTCCACAAACAGCAAGTTTAGTTGTAGCCGGCCTTGTTGGCTATGTTACAGCAAGTCTATGTTGCACAGGTAAATTGCCAGCATGAACGGTGTTCTCAGTGTACTGCAAAATGTAAAGACAGTGTTTGCTCATCCTTATCCGCATGTTTGCGTAGAGGATGCGCTGCCTGATCACATTTATGCAGAACTTGAGGAAACTTTTCCTGAAGAACTAGTTACAAGTACACCTGCACATGATGGTGGCATCACTTACAGATACAAGAGTAATCCAGCACTAGTAGAAGGCAAAATACCAGCCATATGGCAAGAGTTTTTTGAATATCATACCAGTGCTGATTACTTTGGGGAATGTATCAGTTTATTTGAGCCACACCTTGAAAGGCTATATCCTGAACTGCTAACAGAACTATATGCTAAACCTGTGACAGTTAGGGATGTAGACAATAGTGGCCACTTTGTAACAGACTGTCAGTTTGTAGTACATGAGCCAGTAGACGAGACCGGCACAAGCAGAACACCTCATGTTGACAACCCAGTAGAAATTTATGCTGGGCTCTTGTATATGCGTAAGCCTGGTGACGAAAGTGTGGGCGGTAATTTTACTATACATGAAGTTACAGGTGAGATAACTGAAGTAAACAAAACACTGGGCAGACAAGTGGACAACAGTTTACATCATGCAGTAAAGCAAGTGCCCTATAAGCGCAATACCTTTTGCATGTTCCTTAATGTAAAGAACAGTGTACATAGTGTTACACCAAGAATCAATCCACAACATACTCGTAGAAGTATTAATATTATTGGCGAGTTCAATGGTACAGGTCGTATGTGGAAAGTTAAAGAAATTAAAAACTAATGCAGTATACTATGGGCAAAGCTAGCTGGTGTTTTATGACAGGAGAGCATGTTGTAAAAAGTTACAGTACTAGAAATAAAAAAAGTGTTAAGCCTGCCCGCGGTAGCATATATGATTGTTGGTTACGAGAAACAACTTGTTTGCAAAGACTACAAGGAAAACTACATTTTCCTAACATGATAGGTGCAGACAAAACTGATCATAGTTTAGCAATGACATTAGTTGGCGAAAGTTTATTTCACACATGGCATGAACACAATTTAACCAAGTATCATGATCAAATTGATTGTATTGCAAATGAACTAGAACATGCTAACATAATGTATTTCTATCCAGGAATGGATCCAGCAAGTAAATCAAAAGACTTCGCAAAGTTTCCGCTAAGTAACTTTTGTATACAGGATGGCGAAATAAGTTTAATAGACTTTGAGATGTCGTGTCCAATAAACAGTCTAGCACACGAAAGATTAAGTGATAGGTTAGGATATCTATACAGTTTTTACAACAAGGATGAGTTTAGACAAGCACTACACATTTGTCTAGATGATCCAAGACAAAGTTGGGAAAGTGAGCTAATGGCTAAACTATCTGACAAGTCTAAGTTTGATGAGTTACGCAAAGGTAATCCAAGAGAAATATGGGATAATATGACAATGTTTACACAACCACCAGAAAAAGTAGTCAAAGAATGGAACAAATATCAAAAGCGTTATGGCATTGCTGATGCAGAAGATAGAGTCCAACGTATGAAACTTGTTGAACTAGCACAACAATGGAACGGAAATGCACAATTGATTGATATTGGATGCAATGATGGATTCATTACCAAACTTATGGCACCACATGTAGCAAAAGCAACAGGCGTAGAACCTTTTGTAAAGTTACGTGATGATAAAAAGCCAGCCAATGTAAAATGGTACACAGGCACATTCAATGACTATATGAAGTTCAAAGCAACTGACTACTATGATATTGTATTAAGTTTAGCAGTGAGTATTCAATTGCGTGACTTTGGCGGATTAACAGAACAAGAGATAGTTGATGCTTATTACGACTTGTTAGCGCCTGGTGGTGTTGTTGTACACGAGACACAAAAACTTGAAAACCGCCCAAACAATATAGATCACACAAACAAGATGCTAGCAGCATTTAAAACAAAGTTTACACAGGAAGCACATGGACAGGCTCGTCCAAGTGGACAGCGAGAATACTATCACTTTAGGAAAGTATAATGGCATTCAACAATATTATGCAGTTAGCCTGTGCTGAGATAAGCAAAACAACATCAGGCACTGTAGTAGAGTGGGGTAACCAACGTTTCCGTTACACAGAGAGTTGGGTGCAACAGTGCAGTGAGCGGGCAGGTAAACCTATACGCAAGCCTGTAAATTATGTTTGGGAATACTTTGAAGACATTGGCTTCCCAGAGTATTTGGCTATAGACATTAACACAGAGTTGCGAAGTGTAGCCATGGACTTAAACTTTATTCTCCGGGACAAATACAATTACATTAAACAATTTGATCTAGTGACCAATAATGGTACAGGAGAGCATATATTTGATCAGCGTACAGTGTTTGAAAACATGCACAATCTATGCAGGGTTGGCGGAGTAATGTTATGTGTACTGCCCTTTGCTCCTTGGATTAATCATGGCTTTTATAATTATCATCCTGCTTTATTTAGAGATATAGCAGCGGCTAATGGATATGAATGGCAGTTTTTATGGTTAGCACAAAACACAGGACGCTATATAGAAATGCCCACCACAATGGATGGCTGGGCAAACTTTGAACAAAAGAAACCAAGAGCCCCTGTAAGCGATTTGGAACGAGCATATGATGAACTACATCAGCGTGATAGCCGAGCACAAAATATAAGTTTAGTAGCAGCATATAGGAAACTTAAGGATCAACCTTTCCAGATTCCTATGCAGGGTCGATATGTTAATGATGTTGTCGCTGAATTAAGATCAGAATATAGTGATGCTAACATAGACACTAGACAGGGCAATCATACTAGTGCGGCTTATTAAAAAATGAAAATAGCAGTCTGCATAAGTGGGGAAAATAGAGGCAGCGAACAATTAGTTCTGGAAAGTATAGGCAAATATTTGCCTTATGATCAGTTTACTCACACTTGGGCAGAAACGCCACAGCCTGATTTGCCCGATTTAGAAAGTTTTTTACGGGCATTTAATACCTATATTCTGTCTTTACCAGACGGAAATCCTAGCAAGACTTGGTTCTCCCGCAAGTTTGATGGTGGAAGAACACAACACGATCGTGTATACCAATTGTATAATCACTGGCATTGTCTAGCCAAAGTACCTGAAGAATATGACATGATTATTCGTGTAAGGCCTGATGTAGTTTTATACGAGCACGATTGGCAGGCAGATGTTCAAGCAGCATATGAGCAGGATCTACTTTACGGGTATGGCAGCGGGCAAGGTGTAGAGCAAGGACTAAAAGATAGATTTGCCAGTGACTTTGTTATTATGCATCGCAGGGAGCGTATGCGGAATCCATACGATATAGATTTATGTCCTGGGCATGTAGGATGGTGGATATGTTTACAAAAAAACATGGAAGAAAGATTTGTAAATAACAACAGCGTAGTTAAACTAATAAGAGAGTTATGACACATCAACAACAGTTTAAAGATTTTATTCAAGCAGTAGCAGACTTTGACTATGTAATATTCAGAGGATTTTTAAGACTGCCTGACCTTCCTGATACAGATGTTGATTTAACTGTCAGACCAGATCAGTATGAACAGTTTTGTAAGATTGCTAGGGAATACTTAAAGCCAGGCACACATCAAAATTATGGTTATGCAGAATGGTGTGATATGCAATACTGGCCACATTTTACTACAGCACCACGAGATCCTAGGATACCCAACAAGCATCAGGCATTTAGAGTGGATTTTTACAACAGTTTATATTTTAAGTCTCCTCTAGAAGATTACACTACAAATTGGACTGTTAGTAAACGCTATTATGATAATGTTTTAAGCAGACGCAGACTGGAAAACTTTTACTATTTAATCAGTCCAGAAGACGAAATTGCTCTTACAATATGCAGGGGTGCACTAGACAACCAGGGTGCTTGGAAAGAAAAACATAAGACACGAATTCAGGAACTATTAAATACAGTAGATAAACAAACAGCAATAAACACTATAGGCGAAGTTTTGCCAGACGCTGATAAAACTTATGAATTGCTTGTTGCTGAAAAATATGGTGATATAAAATGGGACTAGTAGTTAAAAGTTTGGGTAGAGGGGAATGTAATTTTCCTGTTCCGGGTAATAGTCAGTTTCATATAGAGGATAATGTGGGGGACGAATTTCCTATACACATTCATTTTGGCCAACGCAGTCCTAAAAAATGGCTAGTAAGATTACATTTTACATATTCTGAATATGTAGAGTTTGCAGACAAAATCCTAAAAGCAGGAAGACTATAATGGGACATATTGTTAAAAAAATTATAGGCGACGTTGAACAAGATCCAGGTTATGAAACTCTTACTGTAGAGGACAACAGCAATGCAATGGTACATGTTCATTTAAAAAACTTAAGATTTGATATTGATCATGACACATACAATGCTCTGCATGATGCCATTGCATCTAGCATAGAGGACATCAGGGCCAAGGTATGAAAGTTATAAAGGAACTCCAGTACTGGAATAAGCCAGGCGACAGGCGTTACCAAATACTTGAGGACTCTGATAAAACTTACTTTGCAGTTTACAATGTTGACGGGCTAGTACTTCCTCAACAAGTACTAGATTATTCGCAAAAACAAAATGACATTATACCTATATACGAATGTGGAGAATGGATACTAACAGAATATCTGGAAGATTTCCAGCCTGTAATAATAAGAGGTAGTTGCGACTTTTATGAAGACTTGCGGGTAAAAGAGTATAATGATTATTTTAAAGATCCAAAAAATATCCTTGCTTATTATAAAAGAGTAATAAACGCCCATCAAGACTTTATTGCTGACACTCATTGGTATTTTGATGACAGAACTGGCACCAATGTACTAGTTAATCCTGACTTTACAGATTTGCGTATTATTGATGTTTGCAGTTTACGCCCAGTACAGCGTACTTTAAAAATTACATTTTCTCCTAGTGAATTTTTTTATCCCAGAGAATGGGAAAAAGCAATAGCACACAAGCATGGGTTAAAAAAGCCAGATCTAGAACATCTAGAAGAGTATGACTTTGCCATCTCTATACTATAACAAACAAAGTCCCAATAGTAAGTGTAATTGGGTAATGGACAGTCTAGCAGTGGGCTGGGCTGGTGATGGACATCACTTTTGGGGATTTATAAACGACAACCAAAAACAAATTGGTTATTTACAAGCACAAGGTGCTGACTGGTACTTTTGGGATATGCCCTACTGGGGACGCTGGCGGCCTGGTGCTGATGTATTTTATTGGCGTGTTAGTAAAAACTCAATCCACGAAACACAAATAGTAAATAGACCCGATGATAGATTTAATCAATGGAACTTAAAAGTTAAACCCTGGCGCAACAGTGGGTCTGAGATAGTTGTTTGCCCAAGTAGTGACACCATAACACGCTATTGTACTGGGCAGGGGGAAAAGGAATGGACTGCCAGTGTAATAGCAGAATTACAAAAGTATACTGACAGACCAATTAGAGTAAGACCCAAACCTAGAGCAGGCAAAACTAGTGGCCCAGTAGCAGCACAAATTGCAGGTATTAATAGTTTTAAAGAAGACATACAGGATGCTTGGGCTGTAGTTACCAGCGTTAGTATGTGTGCAGTAGAAGCAATAAGCGAAGGTGTGCCTGTATTTTGTGATGTAAAAAGTTTTGCTTCACCAGTATCTGAAACACTACTAAGTAATATAGAACAGCCTAAACGGACTAACACGAGATCATGGTTTAATCACCTTGCTTACTGTCAGTTTACTCAACAAGAAATAAGATCAGGATTGGCCTACGGGATTCTAGAATGCAAAGAAAAATAGTAGTTTATGGAACAGGAAGACCAAAAACAAGTCAAATAATGAGCGACTTTTTTGCTGGCGTAAATTATTCTGGCACTAATTGGATTGCTGAATATCACGGTATTGAAGAATTTTTACGCAAAGGTATACCCAGAGCAACAGATGCTATTGCTGTATTAGGAATACTAAGAGGCACTGGACTTGCAATGCAAAGAGCAGCATCATTAGGCATAGACAGATACTATGTAGACCATAGTTATTTTAATCCAGGATACGATGGCAAGTGTTGGCTAAGAGTAAGTAAAAATAGACATACTATGAATTATTTGCCCGAGGTAGACATAAGCAAAGATCGCTGGAAAATCTTTTTTGCAGAAACCAATCCAGTGCATCCATGGCGAACAAGAGAACAGAGAGGCGATAATATCCTAGTTTTACCGCCAACTCATGCAGTGCAATGGTATTTTAACACTGGCGACTGGGCTACAAAAATAGTAGATAAACTTAAAGAAATTTTACCACCAGAGCAACATCAAAATATTAAAGTAAGAGTTAAGCCTAATGAGCCTATTGTAGATAAAGCAGGCAATCTATTAAGATTAGAAAAACACAAAGATGAAAGTCAAGTACCACTAGAATATGATCTGGCTAGGAGTAATATAGTAATTGCTTATAATAGTAGTGTGGCATTACAGGCAACTATGCTTGGTATTCCAGTTATAACAAACAAACATTGCAGTGTTTATCCGATAAGTTTTAACTTAGAAGATTTGTATAAAGGTACAGACAGTGAAATATTCGACAATGAGCCTAACAGAGCAAAACTGTTACATTGGCTAGCCAATTGCCAATATAAACATAAGGAAATAGTGTCAGGTAAAATGTGGCAGCATATACTCGAGCATCAGGAGCCAGTAGACTAATGGCACACCCACAAGTAAACGAAATAATAAAATCTAACCCTGCGCTAATGAAAGTAAAAACTCAGGTTTTGTATCTTCCTGAAAGCAAAGAATACTTTATACATATTCCTAAATGTGGAGGTACTAGTGTTAGAGATGTATTAATTTTAAAACATCTTGAAACAAAAATACCACTGGAAACAATAGAAACTGGTAACCATAGTAAATCAGCAGAAATAGGCAAACTTATAGATTTAGAAACAAATAACTTTTTGGTAAGTGTAAGAAATCCTATTGGAAGATTTATGAGTGCCTATAATTTCCTTAAGGATATAGACAGACGTAAACTCGTACATGCTGAACAAGGAAAAGTAGAACTTAATGAAGGGGAAAGACAGTTTTTATCAGATAGACTTGATGCTTTGGAATCCTTAGAAATAACAGGATTTGTTAATTTTTTAAAAAATTTGGGAAAGCGACGAGACTTTTATAATACCTGGTACAGAGCAGAACCAGAGCCAAATCATTTTACCTGGGCGTTTGAACGACAAGTTGATTGGATTGCTGGTATACCTCAGGCAAATGTTAAGTGTTTCAAAATAGAAAGTCAGAAAATTTTTGAATACCTGGGCACAGCCTATGGCGGAAGTAAAGTTAAACAGTACAGTAGAAAAGCAAATTTAAAACTTAAAGATGCTATACACGAATATTTTGTAGAAGATTTTAGACGTTTAGGATATACAATAAGTGACGACTTTAATGTTGTAAGACCAATAATGGTTAAACGAGAAGAAGAAAATAGAAAATGGGTCGATCAAGGTGGTGATGAAAATGCACCACAGTGGCTCAAGGACTTTATGGCATCAGTTAAAATTAAAAAGACATAATACAATGTTTATACAAACCGTCAGACAAATATTTCCCAATAGCATAATTGTTGATGCTGCTCTAAAGTATCCTATAACGCCACAGGGCTGGGATGTAGAAATGCCAGGACGTTCAGAATGTAGATTTAATGAACCTGATTTTAAATTAGTTCTTAATCTGCAGGACATGCTTACTATGGGTCCAGATGGCATTCCAAATGAATTAACTCGCATACACAGTTTTTACAAGCCCTGGGCTGATATGAATAAAATAATAGTTGTAGTCTGGCCACTGCGTCTTGCAGATGAGTATGATGGAGAATTTCATCTTGTTGAATTTAGCACACATCAGTATGAAACTTGGCAGTCCTATAAGAATGGCGAAGAGGTTTTACGTGAAGCGTTTGATAAAAAACACAAGGACTTTCAGTATAATTTCCTGTGTATGAATAGGATATCTAAACCACATAGAAAGATCTTATACAGTAAACTAATGTCACTAAGCAGAGGCAATATTAGTTTACAAACACACGGCCATGAATTAAAATATCCAGGATTAGATTACAAAACCTATAACAATACCTATGATAATTTGAGCAACCTGTTAAGTTTGAAACAAAACTTTAATACTAGTATGTTTAGTATTATATCCGAAAGCCAATATGAGGAACGCTGGGGTATAATAAGTGAAAAGACTTTTAATGCTATTGTAGCAGGCCATCCCTTTTTAGTTGCTGGGCACCAGAGCTGTTTAGATGACATAAAAAGTTTCGGATTTAAAACCTGGGACTGCATGTTTGATGAAGAATATCAATATGCACAAAATACACATAGAATAGATGCAATGCTAGAGTCAAATGGAAATTATCTGACACTAATAAAACCGCAACTGTTGCAAGGTCTAGTAGATTATCATCAGAGTGTTATAGATTATAATAGAGATTATTTCTTTAATAGATTTGGGCCAGATAGACTTGCTTACTTTAGAGCACAGTTACTAAACATTTGGGAGTAGATGCTGCTTGCCAAAGTCAGTATCATAAGGGTCTGGCTGCCCATGGAAGACAACGATGCTACACTGTTTATCTATTACCCAGGGTTGTTCAGGATCACAGTATTTGTTTTTAGCAGCAGGCCATTTGCCATGCTCATCTAATCCAGTGCCACTTTGTATTAAACCGCCCCTAAAAACATCCCACTTGAAACTCTGCGCCCAGGTCCTAGGCCACCATACTAGGTCAGATCTATCTTTAAAGTAATTGGTAATATAGTCCTGGTCGCCTAAAAACCTTTTTATATATCCAGGTATATCCTGTATAAAATTAGTATAGATATCAGTATAGTCTGGTGCATAGTATCGCATAATGCTGCTATTGCTAACACTATAGTTAGGTATCCAGCGACTATTAAAGTCCTGACATATACCAAACTTATCAGGTTGATAGTCAAAGAACTTGTCTATATTTTTTACAAGCACAACGTCTAGATCCATGTAAAAGACATCTTTAAATCCGTGTGCTGGATTAAACATTTGTATTTTATACCACCAGTATTTCCTCATGCCATTGGCTTCAGGCCAGTCTGGCACAATATGTACTCGAGCGTCTATTGTCGGGTAAAAAGGATGGTGTTTGTCTGTTATAATATGAAAAATGTAGGGCTTTGATACAAAGCGTTTTACGGCGATGTATAGCTGCCCTACATATATTTCAGGGGGATATTTGTCCCCAACACAGACACAAACAATATCAATCATGCTTCCATAATTGTTTGTTTTTGTGTAGCAGGCCCACCAACAGTGCGTCTAACAATGTCAGTGCTTATGGGCTCTACATAATAGATTTCTAAAACCTGTGCAAATTCAGTGCCAGTTTCAAACCAATGGTATTCATTGGGCGCAACAGTGGTAAATTCACCTGCGGTTATTTCTGTAATGTCTGTTAAATCGTAAGCATTTTTCCTTACATGAATTTGCATGCTTCCACTAACACAATAAAATGCATTCCATTTAAACTCATGTTTGTGTTCGCTACACTTCATGTGTGGCTCAACATTTATACGATGTAGTTCGATCATCGGGGTAACTAACAAACTCTCTGTAGTACCCCATACTTTACCTTGCAACATTACATTGCGTTCTTTTTGTCCTGAATTTCAGCACGGCGAGCTTTTGCTAGTTTACCTAGTTCGCCAAGTGCTTTACGAGCACGAGCAGCCGCAGCCTTTACACCTTTGGTTTCGAATGCTTCGCTTTCTTTTACATATGCTTCAAATTGAGCAACAATATCGTCATGACTAGACATATTCTATTCCTTTCTGTTAGTCGATTAAATATTTATTCTAATGGTAAACGTTCTATATCTTCTTCAACACAATTGGTGCCATATTGTATTTCAACCAGCTTAAGAGGTTTATCTGTTTCATTGGCGAGCTGATGCCACATGCCAACAGGTATATGAAGGTTTTGGTGTTTATTATAAACTCCAAACAGTTCGTAATCACTACTTGTATTAATTGTATAAACTGTAGCAGTACCTTCTGCTACAAACCAGTGTTCAGATCGCTCTTGGTGCTTTTGCATTGATAGTTTGCTGCCTGGATCTACTGCCAGTTCTTTCAACTTTGTATGACTGCCATACTCGTGCACTACTCGATAATATCCCCATTGTCTCTGGGTTTTAGGAGCTTTCCACTCTTCTAAAATCCAACTTGAACTATTTGCTTTATTCTCGCCGCCTACACCAAATACAAACTCAACATCATCGAACACCATTTCTGGGATGTTGTCAGCAGTCCTATCACCACCGTTAACAAATACAATTTGTGCGTCAGGGTATTTATCCTTTACACGCTGTATTGCCCCAATAGCTGAGTTATCATCGTCAGGAAAGGCAACAATTTCGTCAACCACACTTAAACTTTCAACAATGGTGGAACGCTCTTGCCAGGGCATAAAACTTCTGCCTTTTTTTCTTGCTAACCATGCGTCACTGTTAACACCTATAATTAGGCGATCGCCTAACTGTCTTGCCGCTTTAAAATAACTAATATGGCCAGAATGTATGGGATCGAATCCACCAGTTGCTAAAACTATTTTCATAAGATTTGTCCTTATAAATATATGTGTATATTATAAGGTAATTCGCAAAAATGTTCAATATATATGTTGGCTGGGATAGCAGAGAAGACATTGCTTACCAGGTATGTGAGCATAGTATCTTAAGAAGAACATTTCGTAAAAAAGTAAATGTTATTCCACTTAAACAGCATGAATTAAGAGAACAAAAAGTCTACTGGAGAGATATAGACAAACTTGCCAGTACTGAATTTACCTTTACAAGATTTTTAGTACCCTACCTAAACGAGTACGCTGGATGGGCAGTGTTTTGTGACAGTGACATGGTGTGGCTTACAGATGCGTGTGAGTTAATTAAAGGGTTGGATCCGTCTAAAGCAGTGTATGTAGTTAAACATGACTACAACCCTCCTGAAGGTATAAAGATGGACGGCCAGTTACAGTTGCCCTACCCTCGCAAGAACTGGAGCAGTATGATGATATTTAACTGCGAGCATCCTAGTTGTAAGGGATTAGATTTAGAAACGGTTAATAGTAAAACAGGTGCATACTTGCATCGTTTTGAATGGTGTTCGGATAGTGAAATAGGAGAACTGGGCCCTGAATGGAACTGGTTAGTAGGACACTATCAGGAAGGCACTGATGGTACTCCCAAAGTCCTACACTATACAGAAGGTGGGCCCTGGTTCGAAAACATGCGTGATTGTGAATACGATCACATCTGGAAAAAAGAAGTTATTAACCTTTATAGTTCATGATGCAAAATATACGAGAAAGATTTGACAAGACGGGAATTGCGCTGTTTAGGGAAGTGCAAATACTTGACTTGGGTAAAACTGGACAAGAAATATTTGTAGAAGGCGAAGATATATATCCCCTATTGTTGGGCAAGAATAAGAATGCAGCACTTCAGCATTTAAAAATATCTGATCACCAGCCAGTGTTTAATAAAAAAGAGGGTAAATATTTTTATTGGTATACCAGACCAACTTTTAATTATTATCATACTTTCCTGGACAGTTTTGGATGCCTTTGTAGATATTTAGAGTTAAAAGAACGTATACCAGATTTGCAGTTTATGTTTAATCAGAGCCCAACGCCCAAAGGAGGTTCACTAAAGCATCCTCCTTATGTTTATGAACTATTAGAATTGTTAGGAATAGATTACCAACTAACCGATGAAAATACACAATATGAATTAGTATATTTTGGTGATACTATGTGTAACGATCCCGGCACTGGTAAACGTATATGGCCCAGTATAGAACAATATACCCAACTTAATAATTTAATACAACTAGCACATAAAAAAGTAAATTTACCACCTATAGAAAGGGTGTATTTAAGTAGACGTGCTCATGCAAATCCTTTAAAAAATCGAAAGGATATTATTGGCGAGGATAATACTGTAAAACGCGGTCTTACAAACGAAGATCAAGTTGTAGATATTTTATCAAGTTTGGGCTATACAGAAGTTTTTGGGGAAAACTATACACTAGCAGAAAAAATAGTGTTGTTTAATGGAATGAAAAAATATATTAGTACTGCGGGTGCTGGAGTTACTAATATAATCTGGACAATGCCAAACCCGTGCAGTGTAGGCGGAATACATACGCCAGGATTTCCTTTTCCTTCAGCAAATCACAAACGACATATATGTTGCCATCCAGATTTTATAAAAGCAAAAATAGATAATTATCCAGGAAAAGTTCGTTATGTAGACGAATCAGGTAACCCAGCAGATTATAATAGGCCCTGGTATATCAATAACCTAGTAGCATTCGAAAACTGGGCGAAAACTATCTAAATGATCCAATAACCAATAATACTAACAGGCTTAGGAAGCCTAGAATTATTACCCAGCCGATAAATCCTAGCACGCCGGGAAACCATTGTGCTAGGAGTATAACAATTATTACTAATAGTAAAAATGCTATCATCTTGGTTTGCTATTGTTAAGGGCTTCTTCTTGTGCAGTTGCCATATTGCCCATTATATCCGAAAACATTCTAAACATAACAGCACTTTTGTCTTCTTCTTTCTGGGTAATAATACAACTAGCAGTTACGTCTGGTTGCGAAATCACCTTTGCGCGAGCAGCCAAACATTCGTCCATGTCAGTAAACCAAGCATTGCCAACTATTGTGCCAGCAACAGCAGTGACCATCATAATTGTATTCATAGGTCCATCCTTTAATTAACTATACTTATGATAACACACCTATTAATGGTGTCAACCAGGATATTTTTTTTGTATTTTGGTTGACTTTCTGGCTATCCGTGTTAATATGATCATAGTTAAAGAAAACGGAGAGAGCAATGAGCAAAGAAGTTAGTGTACAAGAGCTATTTGCAAGCCTGCCAAATGTAGGTAACCTTGTAAAGTTTGATGTACGCACAGGCACCGTTTGTGGCACAGTAGTTGCTGTAACAGACAAGGCTGCTGTAGTTGAATCCGCACTAGGCGGTGTAATGTATCCTGTCCCTTTTAATAAGGTAAGGCCACTTTAAAAACTGGTTGACAACTGCGTTATTCGTGTTAATATAGGTATAGTTAAACAAAAGGAGAGAGCAAATGGCTACCGATTTAAGAAGCAACACAGAAGGTTTACAGCTCACTCGTTTTTGGGGCGGAGAAAACCGCGGTGTTTGTGTACAGGTCACCTCCACTTACCGTAATCTTGCTAGTAACGAATTCTTTCAGTATGTAACACTGAGCCGTGAAGAAGCTCGTACACTTGCAAATGATTTGCTGGCATTTGCTAACAAGCGTGAAATAGACATCACACGAGCATAAATGGAAGATAAAAAACAAGAGTTTTGGGACGCATTGCGTATGCCTGTTGAGGCAGATAGAAACTGTTCTAACTGTTTACACGGAGGAATAGACACTAAATTCAGATGCTTTCGGTGTACGCACTGTCCTAGACCAGCTGGTTACTATAGTCCATATGACAAATTAGAAAATTTGTGGGAATGGGATAAAAGTTGATAAAAATGGTTGACGTAATAGCAATCCGTGCTATTATGAAGGTATAAAGAGGAGAGAGAGAAATGATAAAGTTCGTAATTACAGCCTACACAGAAAAAGGCCCTTATTCCCAAACTTCACGTGGCACCGTAAAAGGCATGAACGACGCCTGCACTGAATTACTTCGTGATCCTAGTATTGTTCGTTACACCGTTGAAGAGGTGGAGATAGACTAATGGATTATGTTCTTATCGCAGACGGGCAGTATCAAAAACTGCAAATCAGAGACAAAGTGTTCCCTGTAGTAAAGGGCTTTAAAACTGGCGCCCGCGGGTCCTACATTACTGTGGATGCTAGCATCCTTGGTAGTGACTATGCTCGCCCAGTGCGTATTAAGTGCAGCAAAAAGGATCTAACCTTTGTAGAAGCAGATGCTTACAAGCGTCAGCTGGCTGCACTAGACATTAATCGGGATATCAAAGCTAAAAAGCAAACGACCTTTACAGAAGCTCAAGATGAGCAACGCATGAAAGAGATTGAGGAGCGTTTCGAAATCCTCAACGAAATGACAGGTGCTCTTAAGAGCGGTGACATTCGTGCAATGATTGTTACAGGTCCTCCGGGTGTAGGCAAGAGCTATGGCGTTACACAGACACTAGAAGCACAAAGCATCTTTGAAGATGTTGCCAGTCAAAAGCGTAAGTTTGAAGTTGTCAAGGGTGCAATGACTGCACTAGGCTTGTATGCCAAACTATACGAGTACAGCGATAAAGGTAGCGTACTGGTATTCGATGACTGTGACAGTGTACTTATGGACGACCTTGCACTTAACATTCTTAAGGCTGCACTAGACTCAGGAAAGAAGCGTAAGATATTCTGGAATGCAGACAGTGCTAAATTGCGTAGTGAAGGCATTCCAAGTGACTTTGAGTTTAAAGGTACTGCTTGCTTTATTACAAACATCAAGTTCGAGAATGTAAAGAGCAAACGGTTACAGGATCACTTAGAGGCACTGCAATCACGCTGCCACTATCTGGACCTTACACTAGACACAATGCGTGACAAGTTCCTACGCATCAAACAGATTGCTAGAACTGGCAAGTTGTGGGGTGCAGACTATGGCTTTACTCCAGAAGGAGAACAGGAAATCCTAGACTTTATGTATGCTAACCGCAACAAACTCCGCGAAATGAGCCTGCGTATGGCTCTTAAGATTGGTGACCTTAAAAAAATATCAGAAAAGTGGAAAAGTCTTGCAGAAAGTACTTGCATGAAGCGAGTATAATGTAGTATACTACAAGTTAGTTAGCTGTATCACTTGCTCCTCTCCTCCTCCAGATGCAGTTAACACTGGGCGGTGTGTTTAGAAATAGACACACCGCCACTCTTTTATTATAATAAAGTATGAGTGATATGCTTTTATACACGGTAGGTGACAGTTTTACATTTGGACAGGAACTAACCGATCCTGAGAAATCCTGTTGGCCTAGACTTGTAGCAGACGCCATTGATTATAAATTAATTAATGATGGCCGGCCAGGAGTAGGTAATGAGTTTATGGTTAAAAAAACTATGCAGGCTGTTGGCGAAATAAAGCCTGATTTGGTTATAGTATCCTGGTCTAGTGCTGGGCGTTGCGAGTATGCAGATGAATGGGGAGCATATGATATTTGGCCTGCATGTAGCAGTCGTGTGTTTGACCAAGATCCTAAACTATCCTACCGTAAGCAATTAATAAAATACATTACAGCCTATAATAATGAAGAACATGAATACCGTAGATGGTTACGACAAGTTATTCTTTTACAGAGCTTTTTAAAATGTTATAATGTAAACTATAAATTTGTATCAGCATTTGACAATCAACGCCGCAATAAACGATATATGAAGCATAGTGACGGCTATGTTCAAATGATAGATACCGATAACTTTATAGGTTGGCCATATGAAGGGCTTGTGGAATGGTCTTACAGAACTCCTCAAGGCCCTGGTGGTCATCCACTTGAAGAAGGTCACCAAAAGGTAGCGGAGAAGATAGTTGAAGCCTTGCGTATTACACGTTAAAGACGAAGTTAATGTTAAGATAGAAGGCTTAGATTTGGATACTCGCCGCAAGTTGAGTAATAAATTTAAGTATGAGATACCTGGTGCTCGTTACATGCCAGCAGTAAGACTTGGACGCTGGGACGGCAAGATGGCTTTCTTCCAGTTAGGCGGCAGTACCTATATTAACTTGCTGCCTGAGATACTTCCCATCCTTAGCAGTGACGGTTATGATGTTACACTTAATGACGTCAGAGACTATCAGATGGATTATCCGCTGGAGCCAGTGGATGAGAATAGTTATGCTGACAAAGTATGGCCTGACAAGCATCCAGCAGCAGGGCAGCCAATCATACTCAGAGACTATCAAGTAGAAGTTATTAATAACTTTTTAACTAACCCACAAAGCCTACAAGAAGTAGCAACTGGTGCTGGCAAAACACTTATAACCGCAGTGCTAAGTCACAGATGCGAAGCACATGGACGCACTATTGTTATTGTGCCCAACAAGAGTTTGGTGACACAAACAGAAGCAGACTACATCAACATGGGGTTAGATGTGGGCGTGTTTTATGGAGACCGTAAAGAGTTTGGGCATACACATACCATCTGTACCTGGCAAAGCCTAAACATACTTCTTAAGAATACAAAGAACCAGGTTGCTCCTATAACTATACAAGAGTTTCTAGAGGGCGTCGTGTGCATCATGGTAGATGAGGTGCATATGGCTAAAGCAGATGCACTAAAGACATTACTCACTGGCGTAATGAGCCAGATACCCATACGCTGGGGATTAACTGGAACAGTACCCAAGGAAGACTTTGAAAAGATCAGTTTGGTGTGCAGTTTAGGTCCAGTTATTAATCACATTAGTGCTGCTGATTTACAGGAAAAAGGAGTACTTGCAAATTGCGAAGTGAATGTGTTACAATTAATAGACTTAAAAGAGTACACAAACTATCAGAGTGAACTTAAATACCTACTAGAGCAGGAAGATAGAATAGATTACATTGCTGGTGTAATTGAACAAATTAGACTTACAGGGAATACCCTAGTATTAGTGGATAGGATAAATGCAGGAACAAAAATTACCCAGAGGATTCCGGGCGCCGTTTTTGTCAGCGGTGGCACGAAGGCACAAGCTCGTAAACAAGAATATGACGAAGTCGCAGATTCTAGCGATAAGGTTATTGTGGCCACTTATGGTGTTGCCGCTGTGGGTATTAATATCCCTCGCATTTTCAATCTCGTACTTTTGGAGCCTGGTAAGAGCTTCGTTAGAGTTATACAATCTATAGGGCGAGGTATTCGTAAAGCAGAAGACAAGGACTTTGTTCAAATCTGGGACATTACAAGTACTTGTAGATTTGCAAAACGACATCTAACAAAAAGAAAAGCATTTTATACTGAAGCAAAATACCCATTTAACGTACAGAAAGTAGACTGGAAATGACTTTATTTTTAAATGGGTGTAGTTATGGCGCGGCATGGAAGGATTTCCCAGGTGTAAATCTTAGTAGGGGTGGTGGCAGTTTTTATAGAAGTATAAGAACTACTATGGAATGGATAGCAGTAAACGGAAAACCCGTCTATGTTTTTATACCTATTACAGTTTGCACTAGATTTGAAGTAAGCAAAGTAGTAGTTGATCAACCTATAGAAGGAGCATATGATCTTGCTCCGTTTGAACATTATAAAATAGAGGGTCAACTATCTGATAGTTGTTATAGATCCTGGGACTATCTTTTTATGAATATTATAATGTTTGCTAGTTGGTTGGATCAACAAGGTATAAAATATTTGATCTGGGATCAGTGTAATAAGTTTGAAAATGTGCATATTACCGGATTTAAAGCATTTGAAAAACTTAAATGGATACAGGAAAATCCAAGGATTGTTCCACTGTTTGAGTTTTGCGGCAATCAATATATGTATGACAATGGCGGTGAGAGTTTTGATAATGACGCTAATTTGGAACCTTGTATTAGGCATTATGCGCCAGAGTCATATACAATTTTAAAGCATTATTTAGACAATTATATAAAAACAAAATTAAATGAAAGGGTAGATTGGTGAGAATATTAACACTTGAAGATGCAGCATTTGAAATGAATGAACTACCTGATGAGGTAGATGATTTGCGTTTTGCTGTACTGGATAATTCAGATCCAGTAAATCCAGACTACTTTTTTATTCCTCTTATATTTCTAGAAAGTTTTAATGCGCCAGCACTTGTATTACGGATAGCTGGAAATATTATTAAGATGCCAGTGGACTGGAAGATTCTAATTGGCGAACCTGAGCATGGCGACCTGGAAATGTGTAACCTGAGTAGCCTTAATGACAGAGGATTTAAAGCATTTAGTTTTAATCCTATTAGCGGGTTTTTAGCAGACTATCTTCCTATTGACATTGTAGATTTGTATACTGATGTTAAGTGGTTTTTCCCTAAAATTAAACAGGGCCAAATACTAGCTATTCCTATTGAAACTGGACCCAAGCCAAGGTGTGTCTATTGTGCTAAAGAAATTAACAAGCAGAACGAAATAATAGACATTAGTAAGGTGTTATGAGTTTAGATCTTCATGGTATGACAATACACGAAGGCTGGATTTATTTTAATAATGAAGTAGACCAGGCCTTTTGGCGTGGTGTTAAGTCCATGAAGGTAATTACAGGTAAAGGACTTATGCTGCATGAGTTTCCAACATGGGCAAGAAACCATCCTAAAATTCGCGAAGTTGAGTTAAACAAAGATGGTGGAAGTTTTCGTGTTTGGTTAAAGAAGAATGCCTAAAATTATCGTAAGAGAAGATTATAGAGTATATTATTATATGGTGGATCCGCAAAGCAGAAGTCACAGAGATGCTATTGCAGAAGTACAGCGTAAGGTTAATGATTTTTTTGCGAGTAGAGATATTCAAGCAACTAGACATATACATCGCAGTTCACAGGGCAAGGGTATGATGTGGATTCATTTTGAAACTCTAAACGACAGCAATATGTTTTACATGGCTCTAGCAGAACATATTACTAGTAAAGGAGTAAGATTTGACTGAACTGCCTCTTAATCAGGTATTGGGTGCTCTTGATAAAAAGGATATGAAGTTCTGGGATCGTTGCACACCTGAACAGCAAAAGAAGATTGCTCCATTTCTACTAAACAGATATATGAGTATTGTGAAAGGTAGTGCAGAGTTGCATGCTTATTATCTCATGGCTACCAATCAGCGTGTGAATGTAAACTATTTTGCACTCAGTAAGCATCCTAAACTTGTATGGCAACTGTTATGTACCGTGAGCCCAGGCATGGGCAATCAGTTCCATCAGTGGATAGGCAACAAAAAGAAAAAGTCCAGTAATACGGACATACGCAAAAGACTCGCAGAGTTATATCCTAATTACAAAGAGGATGAACTAGACTTACTAGCCAGTATTACTACAGCATCTGAATTAAAACAACTGGCTGAGGCTAGTGGACAATGATAGACTTTAACACAGATAAAGTTGTAATTGCTTACTATCCTCCGGGCGCCGGCGGAAAGACTGTCTTAAACTGTCTAGGAATAAGCAAAAACTTTTGTATACAAGATATTGATGCGCCGCTAGACAGTCTTAGCAAGTTTAATCTTATAAAAACACGAATAGATCAATATGAAATAAGCAATAATTGGTCAGATTTAGATTTAGGTTGTGTACAACTTTATGGATTAGATGCATTTAAAGGGTTTAGTCCTGCTTTTTATCGTACTGCAATTTATAATGAAAAATTAGTAGAATTATTTCAAAGTGGTATATATATGCCAATTGTTTGCCATACATATGCACAATTAAAAAATGTCCTTGGTATTTTTCCTAACAGCCAAATAATTGGGTTGCAGAATAGTTTTAATTTTACAGCAAGCCGAAATTACGAAATTTTTAATATTAAAAAAGGATATAATGAAATAAAAGGTGACAATTGGCCCAGGGTAGTACCTAAAAAATTTTCCGATTTCCCAAAGGAAATTCAACAGGAAATACTAAATGACTTTCCCACATTTTATAATGCAATAACAAACAGAAAACATTATAACGATACATTTTTACAAGATGTTCATATGGATCATATATGGGATGTGCAATGGTTTTCAAATGTAGAAAAAACTTTAACTGAACTAAAATCCCTTTATAATGCTCTGAAGTTGGATGATTTTGATACAGAAAAAATCCGATATTATTACACTAGATGGAAAACAAAAGTATATGATATATCCATGGATAACAATAAAGTCGTATAATGCAAATGAATGACTTTACAAGTGTTATAAAAGATGCTATAATTAATTATAGTATGGAACCTAAAGATTATACATGTAAGTATTGTGGCAGATCGTATCGTAAAGAAAGCACTCTAGCAGCGCATCTATGTGAGCCTAAACGTAGAGCACAACAGGAGCGCGAACCTGGTGTACAGATTGGTATGCAGGCTTATTTGCGTTTCTATGAGCTCACACAGGGCAGTGCTAAACTAAAAACATATGCTGACTTCAGTGAATCGCCATACTATAATGCTTTCGTGAAGTTTGGCAGACATTGTCAGAGCATTCGTGCAATAAACATCAGTGGCTTTATAGACTATGTAATTAAGGAAAACAAGAAGCTGGATAACTGGACCAAGGACAGTGTATACCAGGACTTCTTGTTTATGCATCTAAAACGAGAGAGTGTACAGGATGCACTGGAGCGTAGTCTGGAAACCATGGCAGATTGGGCGGCTGAAAAGGAAAGTGTATACAATCATTATTTCCTATATGCTAGTAAAAATCGTATTGTAAGTGATATTACCAAGGGACGCATCAGCAGTTGGGTTGTGTTTAACAGTAGTACTGGTATTGAAATGCTGGACAAGTTGAGTACTGAACAAATTGAGATAGCGTTTCCCTATATTGATCCAGACTTTTGGAAACGCAAGTTTGTGGACTATGTTGCTGATACTGAATGGGTAAAGCATATACTAAGTGAGGCAAAAATATAATGTTTGTGTCGGGTACTATAGAAGATTGCTTTACAATGCAATTTTTTGACATTTTATCAGCATATGCAAAAGCAAATAATATCAATATTGATACAGATAAAAAGTTTTATCTAATAGATCATGTTACAGATGATTATCCCCCTGGCTATGATCATTACTTTGTTGAAAATGGAAATGAGCATTTATCTGTCTTAGGAAAAGCAAAACGTCTAGTAGACGAACAAAAAGCAGATTTACTATATGGGAGTTATCTGCATAAAAAGCATCCCTTATTTGATAGAACTATTAGTATGGCTGGAAGTACTAATCTTTCCAATATTTTTTATACAAGTCCTTTTTATTTTACTAGTTTGTTATTTAAAAAACAACATCGCGATAAAAATTTAACTTTTATAAATGGCGAAAACAGAAGTGTACGACATTATTTTTTAGATCAAGTTAGCAAATATATGGATTTAGTAATTAACAATAGTCAGTCAACAATCAAAACAAATCTAACTGGATATTATAATAATGCTGATAATATCTTTGCAAATTATTGTAACAATTTATATGACATAGATAATTCACCTACCAATCATATTAGTACGAATATAATAAGTTTTGGAAAATTTGGTCAAACCAGATTAAGTTATGAACCTTTGCCAGAGTATTTTACAAGTCGTTGTATGGTTTATCCAGAAACTACCTTTTATAACTGGGAAATATTTATTACTGAAAAAACATGGAAATGTGTAAAAGCAAAAACACACTGGATTATATTTGCAGGTGCAGGTAGTTATGAAGTAATGCGTGAAGTAGGATTAAGGAGCATTATAGAACTATGTCCAGATTCTATGAATGACTTTGACAGTATCGAAGATCATATCCTTAGAATAGAAAAAATTAGTAAATGTTGTGAATATATTTCTAATAACAGTAGCATATTTGATAGTTCTGAAGCACATAATATGTTAGAATTAAATTATGAAAATTTCCATAATCCATTATTAAGTGTGGAACGTTGCGTAAAACCCTTTATTGATAGGTATATAAGCACATGATTGACTTGCCTGATATTGATATAGACTTTAAAAATAGATCTGATATTTTAAAGTTTATAGAGCATACACCTGCAAGATTAGAGACTGGCAGGCAGCATAACACTGGTGTATACTTTACTGACATACCCAGTGCAGGTGATGGTATGAGTACCTTTGATCACAAGCAAGCGGAACAACTGGGTTACTTTAAATTAGATTTGCTCAATGTAAGCGTATATGATCAGGTAAGAGACGAAGTACATTTAGTAGAATTAATGACTACAGAACCTCGGTGGAATAGACTCTGGGAAGATAGGGAGTTTTGTGAACAAATTGTACACATTGGTAATCATTATGATTTAATTAAACAAATGAAGCCAGACAGTATACCCAGGATGGCTATGTTTTTAGCAGTGATGCGGCCAGGTAAAGCACACTTGCGTAACAAACCCTGGGCGGAAATTGCCAAAACTGTCTGGCAGCGACCTGAAAACGACAAATACTTTTTTAAGAAATCACACAGTGTAAGTTATGCACATCTTGTAGTCGTGCACATGAATTTACTTGACTCGCTTAACTAGTGTAATATTTTTTCGCTTACTGCGACTTTTGGCCATCTCTAGTATGTTAACACTTGGTCCAAATATTATTTCTACATCTTTAATATTAAGAGTAATTAAACTATAAGTGAACTTTGCCCAATCACCTTTTAGAAATAAGTTGATAGGAATTTTTTGGTTACTTTCCCACCACCAGGTTTCACCTAATTCCAAAAATTCTTGTCTATCGTCCTCAGTCTTTAGTGCTTCATAATTGTAAATGCTACAAACAGTATCATCGGAATTTTGTATTATTCCTAGATACTCATCACCACCATAACTAACAAGGCTTAAAAACGGATATTTTTCTTTTATTTCGTCGCTGATTCTTGCCATTATAAAAACTATAAATAGTAGTGATATGACTACTATTACCAGTTACTTATACGAGCAAAATATTAAGGTTACCACAACTGATGTAACCGTGGGAAATGTTATGAGTATGTTTTACACACCAAACATCAAAGTCTACAGAGGGATCGATAATCCTGTTAGAGTAAACTTTGTTAACAGGGATCAGAAGAAGGTCAGCCTAACTGATAAAACTGTTACCTTTGTTATGATAGACAAAGAGACAAACAAAACACTCCTACAAAGAAGTGTTACAAGTATAAACCCAGCCGCTGGTACAGCAGAGTTTACACTCAGAGATGTTGACATGTACAACCTAGACGGCAAATATTATACATATGCTTTTAAAGTTGTTAACGGCGAAGGCAGAACACAAATTGGTTATAGTGATGACAACTATGGTGCAGGTGGTGTGCTTGAGCTTATAGAAGGCGTTTATCCAACATTTGCTGCTAGTACTCTAGAAGATTTTGGTGCTGGCGATAATGGAAGTATCATTTATATTGATCCATATGTTAATTCGAACAATGCGTTACACACCGCACAAGTTTATTTTTCAAGTGCATTTACAGGCACACTAACAGTCAAAGGCAGTTTAAGTCCAGGAGGTAGTGGACTTACAGCAGACGACTTTACTACTATTACAACTCAAACCTACACTGCACAGTCAGATAATGTTGCTTTTAGTTGGAATGGTGTTTACAGTGCTATACAATTTGTTCGCAGTACAACAACTGGAACACTTAGTAAAGTGCTGTATAGGCCATGAAGTTAGTAGGATTTGGCTGTAGTTTTACATATGGAAGCGAACTAATAGATCCCAACATAAATGAATGGGATCAACATCATACAAATAAAAAGTATAGAGAAAGTCATGCCTGGTTAGGCTTACTTGCTAAACGACTAGGGTGCGAGTTTGATAATCGAGGTGAACCTGCTAATAGTAACTTTGCAATAGGTCAACAAGTTGCTGAATATGTTCGAACAAATCGTGAGAATTTACAAGATATTACTATTTGTATTGGATGGACTGGGCGACCAAGAATGAGCTGGTATGATGATCACTGGACACACAATGGTTTTGTCAGCGATAAAACAGGCTGGACAGACAGTTGTCGGGAATGGGTAACTAGACACACTAGTCAAAGTTTAGATATGTTTACTGATAATGCTAAATTGATTGCTAATAGTGTGTGTAAGTTTTACGATGTTAATCTACTACAGTTTAATTCACTTGGAAAACATGGGACAACAGGCTATAACAAATACCTTGCTGACGGATCCAGTATGGATGAATATTTAAGAAGTAAACAAGTTGATTTCGAAAAAAACTTTTTTGCAAGTGGCGATCATCCCAACGAAAGTGGTCATGAAGAATGGACAACATTTATGTGTGACTGGATAACGGGAAACAACCTTGTCTAAAAAACTTTGGCAGTTTGGATGTAGTGTAAGCCTTGGTGAAGAAGCAACAAAGCCATATGGCGTCTGGATTGCAGAACATATTGGATATGAGTTTATCCAGCAAAGCGAAAGCAGTGCTAGCAATCCAAGTATAGCATTAAAGTTTTGCGAACTATATACCAAAATTGACAGTGAAGACCTAGTAATATTTGGCTGGAGCCATCCTAGCAGATCAAGTTGGTACAATAAACATGCACAGGGATGGGAACATTTAAATTATATACAACAGAAAAAGCGGGGAGATCCGTTAACTGGAAGTGTGGTAGATTACATAACACACCAAATATGTGATTATGTTATAAACACCAACGATTGGTATCCTAAACATATTGTAGACACAACCTGTAAACTTAATAACCTAAAATATCTACATGTAGATTGTGTTCCAGGAATGGTAGATTATTTAATGCATGAACAAGCCAAATACATAGCAGACCACTTGCATCCTAATGATCTAGGACATGAACGAATTTTCCACTTGATTAAATCGGACATTTTTAGTATAATTAATACATGAATTCTATACAGCAAGCAGTAATTGATAATCTGCCCAGGCAGAAGCGTAGTCCAGGTGGCTGGTATACGTTTAATGCTGTATGCTGTCATCACAATGGAGAGAGCCTGGACAAGCGTGGTAGAGGCGGTGCTATAACAGATGGCGAGGCAATAACCTATCACTGCTTTAACTGTGGATTTAAAACTGGCTGGCGTCCTGGCAGACATGTTAGTTACAAGTTTCGTAAACTGCTAACCTGGTTAGGCGTAGAAGAAAATGAGCGTCAGCGTCTTGTAGTAGAAGCACTACGCATCAAGGAAACTGTAGTTGTTGAAGAGGAAGATGAGCCTGAATTTACTATAGAGTTTCCAGTTAGAAAACTTCCTGAAAATTGTGTACCATTAACTGAAGCACCGGCTGAGTTACAGGAGTATGCAGTCAGCAGATGCTTGCCAGTAGATGAATTGCTCTGGAGTAATACTAGAGCAGGCGGGTTATATCGTCGGATAATTGTACCTTGTACGTGGGACAATCGAGTCATAGGGTCAACTGCCAGGGCGGTTACTGACGATATAAAACCCAAATACTTTAACAACTATGAAGCCAACTATGTTTATGGAATAGATCGCCAATTAAAGGATGGAAAGTTTAGCATAGTGTGCGAGGGTATTTTGGATGCACTAGTAATTGGTGGTATAAGTATACTAACTAACAGGTGTAATGACATACAAGCACAGATAATAGACACGTTGGGTAGAGAAATTGTGCTGGTTCCTGACAGAGACAGGGCAGGACAATCACTAATAGATGATGCACTAGAGCATGGCTGGAGTGTAAGTTTTCCTGAATGGGAACCAGATGTAAAAGATATTAATGCCGCAGTGGTACGATATGGCAAACTTTTTACTTTAAAATCCATTATTGATGCAAAACAAACCAATAGACTAAAAATAAACTTAATGAGGAAAAAGTTATAATGGATATCTGGCTAGGGTTTCTGCCTGGAAGCGGTGCTACTAGTATAGAAATGCTTTTACGGTCTGACTGCACTAGTTTGGAAACATTACCTGTTGATGATTTTTGGGTTGAGGGGAAAGATTTTGTTACAGGGCATGGTAGTGGCAAACAATGGCATCCTTACACCTCCCAAGAGTTATTTAATCCAAAATATAAAAAAGCTAAAGTTAATATTTTTACACCTATAATTCCTATGTCAGATCTCAAAGGTAAGGAAATTTTAGAACATATTTATATTCAACCAGGAATAAAATTTTATCTTGGACCATCATGTAAACGTAGTTGTGAATTTGCAGTAATAACAACACAAAAAGTACCTTCTTACCCTAACAACATTATAAATTTGGAGCATTCTGCTCAATGGAGTACTGGTAGTCTTGATAAATGGGAAATTAGGGAAGCAATAAGTCTAAACTTTATGCAATGGTTTGTACCACAAATGATAGAACAATGGCAAATTGCTAGCAATCTTGGGTTTACTTGTATAGATACATTAGAACTGTTTAGTTGTTATCCAACAGTAGTAGATAGCATAGTAAACCAAATTGGGTGTACTATTACTGATAATGAAATGTATAAGCAGCATGTTAATCACTGGTTTACGGGACAAAATAAAATATGGA
>Ga0222713_10000020_pt1 | contig 159663 bp, 133 predicted proteins | sample C33_649DmetaG_FD_165061 | JGI IMG/M metagenome (GOLD analysis project Ga0222713, IMG submission 165061) | Estuarine water microbial communities from San Francisco Bay, California, United States - C33_649D | ecosystem: Environmental > Aquatic > Marine > Unclassified | place: USA: California...
TCATCTGGTTCAACGGGTACGAATGGTACCGCAGGTAATAGTGGTTTATCTAGATTAAGTGGTTCATCCGCTACTTCTGGTTCAAGTGGTACAGATGGTTCAACTGGTGCTTCAGCATTAAGTAAAACATCAGGTACGTCTGGTTCATCAGGATCTACGGGTACGGCTGGTGTTGATGGTGCATCAAATAGTTCAAAAACTTCAGGTACAAGTGGTTCATCAGGATCAAATGGTATCGCTGGTAATAGCGGTTTATCCGCATTAAGTGGGTCAAGCGGTTCAACTGGTACAAATGGTACTTCAGGTAATAATGGTGTTAATGGTAACTCTGGTTTATCTGCGTTATCTGGTTCAACAGGAACCTCTGGTTCTAACGGTACTGCTGGTGTTGCTGGTAACAGCGGATTAAGTGCGTTAAGCGGTTCGAGTGGATCTACAGGTACAAACGGTACAGCTGGTATCGCTGGTAATAGCGGTTTATCTGCATTAAGTGGTTCATCTGCAACATCAGGAACGAATGGTTCAAATGGTATCGCTGGTAATAGTGGTTTAAGTGCATTAAGTGGGTCTTCTGGATCAACGGGTACAAACGGTACCGCAGGTGTTGCGGGTACATCGGGTGCTTCAGCTAATTCGGGTTCATCAGGAACGGGTGGTTCTAACGGTACGCAGGGTATAAACGGTGGATCAGGGTTAAGTGGTTCTTCTGGTAGTTCAGCAACATCTGGTTCTACAGGTACTGCTGGTAATAGTGGTTTAAGTGCATTAAGTGGATCTTCAGCAACAAGTGGTAGTTCAGCTACTTCAGGAACGAATGGTAGTGCTGGTATCGCAGGTAATAGTGGTTTATCTGCATTAAGTGGATCTTCTGGTTCTACAGGTACAAATGGTACAAACGGTAACAATGGTATTAATGGTAATTCTGGGTTATCCGCATTGAGTGGTTCTACGGGAACCTCTGGTTCTAATGGTACTGCTGGTGTTGCTGGTAACAGCGGATTAAGTGCGTTAAGTGGTTCATCTGGTTCTACAGGTACAAACGGTACGACAGGGGCTTCTGGTTTATCTAGATTAAGTGGATCTTCTGCAACTTCAGGATCAAGTGGTACGGATGGTACGGCTGGTGCTTCAGCGTTAAGTAAAACTTCAGGTACATCAGGTTCATCAGGATCTACGGGTACAGCTGGTGTTGATGGTGCTTCAGCGTTAAGTAAAACTTCAGGTACAAGTGGTTCATCTGGTTCTAATGGTGTAGCTGGTAATAACGGTCTAAGTGCTAATTCTGGTTCTTCTGGATCAACGGGTACAAATGGTACAAACGGTAATAACGGTATTAATGGTAACAGTGGGTTATCTGCTCTAAGTGGATCTACAGGAACCTCTGGTTCTAATGGTACAGCTGGTATCGCTGGTAACTCTGGTTTATCTGCGTTAAGTGGTTCATCTGGTTCTACAGGTACAAATGGTACTGCTGGTAATAGTGGTTTAAGTGCGTTAAGTGGGTCTTCTGCATCTTCAGGTAGTTCAGCTACTTCAGGGACAGCTGGTTCTAACGGTTTATCTGCATTAAGTGGTAGCGCTGGATCATCAGCTACTTCAGGAACATCTGGTTCTGCTGGTATCGCTGGTAATAGCGGTTTAAGTGCGTTGAGTGGGTCTTCTGCAACCTCTGGTACAAGTGGTTCTAATGGTATTGTTGGCGGTAATGGGTTAAGCGCATTAAGTGGATCTTCTGGATCAACTGGTACGAATGGTACTTCTGGTAATAACGGTATTAATGGTAACAGTGGGTTATCTGCTCTAAGTGGATCTACAGGAACCTCTGGTTCTAACGGTACTGCTGGTGTTGCTGGTAACAGCGGATTAAGTGCGTTAAGTGGATCTTCTGGTTCAACGGGTACGAATGGTACCGCAGGTAATAGTGGTTTATCTAGATTAAGTGGTTCATCCGCTACTTCTGGTTCAAGTGGTACAGATGGTTCAACTGGTGCTTCTGGATTGAGTAAAACATCAGGTACAAGTGGTTCTTCTGGATCTACAGGAACAGCTGGTGTTGATGGTGCTTCAAATAGTTCAAAAACTTCAGGTACAAGTGGTTCTTCTGGATCAACGGGTACTGCTGGCGTTGCTGGTAACAGTGGTTTAAGCGCATTATCTGGTTCAAGTGGTTCTACAGGTACAAATGGTACTGGGGGTATCGCTGGTTTAAATGGTGTTAGCGCTGTTTCGGGTTCAAGTGGTACATCTGGTACGGCTGGTAATAGTGGTTTAAATGGTTTATCTGGTAACTCTGGATCGACTGGTACAAATGGTACAAATGGTATTAATGGTAATAGTGGTTTAAGTGCATTAAGTGGTTCTACGGGAACCTCTGGTTCTAATGGTACTGCTGGTGTTAACGGTAATAACGGTTTATCTGCATTATCAGGTTCTACGGGAACCTCTGGTTCTAACGGTACGGCTGGTATCGCTGGTAATAGCGGATTAAGCGCATTAAGTGGATCTTCTGGTACTTCAGGTACAAGTGGTTCTAATGGTATTATTGGTGGTAATGGATTAAGTGCGTTGAGTGGATCAAGCGGTTCAACAGGTACGAATGGTACTTCTGGTAACAACGGTATTAATGGTAACAGCGGTTTATCTGCGTTATCAGGTTCTACGGGAACCTCTGGTTCTAACGGTACTGCTGGTGTTGCTGGTAATAATGGTCTAAGCGCTAATTCAGGTTCTTCTGGTTCTACGGGTACAAATGGTACGAATGGTATCGCTGGTAACTCTGGCTTATCTGCATTAAGTGGTTCGAGTGCTAGTTCGGGTACAAATGGTACAAATGGTATTAACGGTGGTAATGGTAACTCTGGATTATCTGGTTCTACAGGTACAAACGGTACAAATGGTGTTAACGGTGTGGCTGGTAATTCTGGATTATCCGCATTGAGTGGATCTTCTGGTACTTCAGGTTCTAATGGTACAACTGGTGCTTCTGGTTTATCTGCTCTAAGTGGTTCATCAGCATCTTCTGGTTCAAGTGGTACGAATGGTACGACAGGAACTTCTGGTTTATCTAGATTAAGCGGTTCATCTGCAACTTCAGGATCAAGTGGTACAGATGGTTCAACTGGTGCTTCAGCATTAAGTAAAACTTCAGGTACAAGTGGTTCAAGTGGTTCAACAGGTACATCGGGGGTTGATGGTGCATCAAATACTTCAAAAACTTCAGGAACATCGGGGTCTTCTGGTTCTAACGGTATCGCTGGTAATAATGGTCTAAGTGCTAATTCAGGTTCTTCAGGTTCAACTGGTACAAATGGTACCTCAGGTAACAATGGTGCGAACGGTAACTCTGGATTAAGCGGATTGTCTGGTTCTAACGGATCGAATGGTACAAATGGCGTTGCTGGTAATAATGGTAACAGTGGGTTAAGTGGATTATCTGGTTCTAACGGATCAAACGGTACGAATGGTAACAATGGTATTGCTGGTAATAATGGTTTATCTTCTATTAGCGGTACATCGGGTTCTTCTGGAACTGGTGGTACAAACGGTTTACCTGTTCCTTCTGGTTCTTCTACATTATCTGGTTCTTCTGGATCAAGTGGTACTAATGGTACAAATGGTGTTGCTGGTAATAATGGTAACTCTGGTTTAAGCGGATTGTCTGGTTCTAACGGATCAAATGGTACAAATGGTATCAATGGTATTGCTGGTAATAACGGTTTATCCGCATTATCTGGTTCTAACGGTACAAACGGTACAAACGGTATCAATGGTATTGCTGGTAACAGCGGGTTAAGCACATTAAGTGGGTCTTCTGGTACTTCAGGTACATCTGGTTCTAATGGTATTGCTGGTAATAATGGTGCTTCAGCATTAAGTGCGTCTTCAGGTACAAGTGGTACAAATGGTTCAAGTGGTAAAGCTGGTACAGCTGGTACATCTGGTATTAATGCATCTTCAGGTACTAGTGGTGTTGATGGATCAAGTGGTAGAACAGGTACGAATGGTACTTCTGGTGCAAATGGTATCGCTGGTACTAGTGGTAACTCTGCGTTATCAGGTTCTACGGGTACGAATGGTACAAATGGTATCAATGGTATTGCTGGTAATAGTGGCTTAAGCGCATTAAGTGGATCTAATGGTACAAACGGTACGAATGGTAACAATGGTATTGCTGGTAATAGTGGTGTAAGCGGTGCCTCTGGATCCTCAGGCTCTAATGGTACAAACGGTACAACTGGTTTGATGGCTAATTCAGGCGCTTCAGGGTCTTCAGGGTCTTCAGGGTCTACGGGTACAAATGGTACAACTGGTGCAAACGGGCTGAGCGCTGGATTTGGTGCGACATTTGGTTCTGGTACATCGGGGTCTTCTGGTTCAACAGGTTCTAACGGTACGACTGGTAATAATGGTATTGCTGGTAACAGTGGGTTATCTGCTCTAAGTGGTTCAAGTGGTACGAATGGTACAAATGGTGTTGCTGGTAATAATGGTAACAGTGGTGTATCTGGTGTTAATGGGACAAATGGTACTTCTGGTAACAATGGTGCGAATGGTAACTCTGGATTAAGCGGGTTATCTGGTTCTAACGGATCAAATGGTACAAATGGTGTTGCAGGTATTGCTGGTAACTCTGGATTAAGCGGGTTATCTGGTTCTAACGGATCAAATGGTACAAATGGTGCGAATGGTAACTCTGGTGTGAGTGGTTTATCTGGTAGTTCAGCAACAGCTGGTACAACAGGTACTGGTGGTGTATCAGGCGCTTCTCGTACAGCTGGTACATCAGGTGTGTCCGCAACTTCTGGTACGAATGGTACTTCAGGTGCTGGTACATCGGGTGTTGGTCAAAACGGTACCTCTGGTGCAAATGGTTCTTCTGGTACTACAGGTACAGCAGGTACTTCTGGTGCTGGTGGTACAGCGGGTACTGGTAGGTTATCAGCTTCTTCAGGAACATCTGGTACAAACGGTACTTCTGGTGCTAATGGTACAAACGGTACTTCAGGTAATGCTGGTAATTCTGGTTTAACTGGTGCTGGTGGTACTTCAGGTGCAAATGGTTCTAACGGTACCTCAGGCGCTGCTGGTACAAGTGGTCAATCAATTAGCGGTACATCGGGTATCAGTGGTGGTTCATTTACAAACCAACCTGACTATTTGGTTAGAACAACAAGTACAACACAAGTACAGAGTGTTGGTTTCTTAAAAGCTGATATGACAAACTCTAGATTGGGTGTTAATAACGCTTCGCCAGCATATACCTTGGATGTTACGGGTGATATCTACGCATCTGGTGATGTTACAGCGTATTCAGATGAAAGAGTTAAGGAAAATATCGTAACGATTAGTGATGCCTTGAATAAAGTAAAAAGTATTAGAGGTGTTAACTATACAAGAAAAGATACTGAAGATAAATCATTAAAAATGGGTGTGGTTGCACAAGAAATCCAAAGAGTTGTCCCAGAAGTAATCTCAATTAGAGAAGATAACGGGCACTTAAGTGTGGCATACGCAAACTTGGTTGGTCTACTTATCGAAGCGATAAAAGATCTTGACAAAGAGATCCAAGAATTAAAGAAATAATAAATAAGAAAGGGGCCTAAAACCCCTTTTTTTATTTCCTTAAACTATTAAGTGACTTTAAAGCCCTTTCTCTAGCCCTTTCCTTGTCGATTCTGACATTTTCATCAACAAATGGATACTTTATATTACCCAGGGATGAAATGATCTCTAAAGCGATGTTTTTGGCCTGTTGCGCATAACCAATACTAACATATTCTTTAGATGAATGCATGTTATAGTAACCAACCGAATAGTTTATGCACGAAAAATCATAAAATGAACCTAAAACACTAACATCGGTATATGGGTGCCTACCTAATACGTAATCACCCATATAATCCTCTAGTATTGGTTCTATTGTTTTGTAGAAATCACCGTTTTCATCAAATAATTTAACACCGTTACAATAATGTGTTACCCAATCATTTTCAGGGGCATCAAATTGTAGTGCATACCCAACATTTTCAAAAAATGTCTCATCCGCTAGTGTTGAACCGAAGCAACCATATTCTTCAGAAACGAAAAAAGCTGCTTTTAAGACCTCTACACGCTCAAGTAATTCCAAACACACATAAACACCCGCTTTATTGTCTCCACCGCACCCAGTGGGCTTATTTGTACCTTTTTCAACCGCATATATAATGTCTTCCTCATCAGGATGATGTAATATGTCCATGTCAACGATTCTATGTACAGAATCTGTATGTGCAACAACACATGGGTAATGTTCAGCAAAACCTTTTATCACAAAGATATTACCGTGTTCATCTATCGTATAATCTAAATTATATTCATTAAGATATTTAGTTATTTTTGCTATGAGATATTGTTCTTGACCACAATAAGTTGGGGTTGATAAAATATCTTTTAATTTTTCTTTACTCATTAAAATATGATTTTAAATTTTGTTTTTGGATAATACCTTTTAATGTTGTTACATATATTGGGGCTTCAGCATAACTACTGGACAAGTATAAAAAGTATTTATCTTCGGTATTTAAGTCGTTTAGATACGCACATTGGAAAAAAGCCATATCTAAAACACCATCCTGCCATTTCTTATAAAAAGCGAAATTATTCTTTGACCCAGAGGCTGTTGTCATTCTATTTCTAGCCTCTCGCATACCGAATAAATTATTATTTGTTTTAAATAACCCGCTTCTACCCATACCGCTCTCAACAATAGCTTGTGCCATCACAATATAGGGGAATTTTATTTTTTTATTTTTTAATTCGTCAATGAATTTCTCTTTTGAGAATTTGTCCCTCTCTTTTTGTAGGTTAATTATTCGCACTCCCTTTTCAATGGTATCTAAAGTATCTGATTGGAAGTATCTACCAATAAAAAAGGAACCTACCATCAATAAAATGGTGGTTCCTAATGCTATTTTTACACCAAGTTTGTTCTTGACAAACTTTAGTTGTTGATCATCGTATTTATAAAACATAACTATTGCTACATAGGGTATAGCAACAAATATACCTAAAAAAACTTACCAAAAAAACTTTTCTTATCTTTTTTTTCTAAATCTTCTTCAATAACACCTGCTTCGGGTCCGTCTTTTTTGGTTAAAAGCCTATCAACAGCATCTATAACGGTTTGGGTACTAATAGTTTTAGAACATTCGAAATGTCTTGGGGTATCTTTATGATCTGGGCACCATTCCCAATCCCCTGGGTTTAACCAATGTCTATTAAAGCACCCATTACAAACATTTTGATCTGGGTTAAAAATTCTTTCACAATCAGCGAACTCGGATAACGGGTAGCTAAATCCAGAGATGAGCGCTGTTGGTGTACCAATTGCCCATGATAACCAACTTAAACCACTACCAAGTCCAATAAAGGCGGATGCGTGTTTAATATCAATCATTCTATCAACAAGACCGATATGACCACCTGTTTTATCAATAACATTTTTTAGAGTACCCCCGAGTTTGGAATCATGCCAGGTATCACCTAATTTTTCTGATGTGATCATAACAACCTTATAACCATTATCATTTAAGTGATCGATAACACCTTGCCAACCACCTGGATGATTCCAATATTTAGCGTGCGCAGAGGCGTGTGGTGCAATAATCACGTATTTACCATCAATTCTACTTGGTTCCTCAGGTACAAAAACTTTGGGTTTAACTTCCGTGTAATCGAGCCCTAAAATACATGAACTAGTTTCTTGTAAGGGGTGTTGTTTAAAATCGATTGGGATTTTTGTTTTAACAACCTCTTTGTTATCATAAAACCAACCAATTTTATACATCGCATATAAATCAACAACAGGTGTGCCTGGTTTAACAAATTCAATATCAGGGTACATAGATTCAAACCATTCATTATGGAAAGTTGAGCATAATACTTTACACCCATGTTTTTTTCTAAATTCATCCGCATACGGGAACCAAGCCATTGTATCACCAACAGCTGAACTATCTAAATGAATGTAAACTCTTTTGCCGTTACAATCATATGTGTGTTCAAAAACCAATTCATCGGTATCTAATTCATATACCTTAATATTCCACTCAATGAAATATTCAATAGAGCTTTTCGTCCACATATTATTCGTAATTTCTGATACGTGGTGAATATCCCCAGTTTTGTTATCAGAAAAAACAACCTTATATTTTTTAGATATAGGTCCTTTGATTTCACATAAAGCTCCATTCACAAAATGCACTATAAATGAATTTGATGGTTCTTTATAATCTCTTCTTAAGATTTCTGTGTTATTGTATTCGTTAATTAAGATGTCCTTCATATTTTTTGTAGATAAAATTATTTATTATTAATAAGTCAACGATATTATTTTCCAGATGGTTAAACGCTTCGTTAGGGTGGCATACAATTGGTTCTTCGTGTACATTAAATGATGTGTTTAAAAGAATTGGTACACCAGTTATTTTATTATACTCATCCAAAATTCTATAGAAGGTTGGATTACTTTTTTTGGTAACTATTTGTATTCTAGCTGTTTTATCTTTAGGGTGGACAACCGTTGGTATTCTATCCGCCCATTCGGGTCTTGTGTCATATAACATTGTCATAAACTCAGCCGTATACCTTGATTTAGAGACATTAAAAATCGTATTAGCGTGTTCTTCCATAACAGCTGGTGCAAATGGCATGAAATCATTTCTTTGGAGCTTATTATTGATCTTGTCATAGGTATCTGGGTTAGTCACCTCACCAATAATACTACGATTACCTAATGCTCTTGGCCCATGTTCATACCTACCATTAAAAACACCTATAATTTTACCCTCGGAAAGATATTTAGCAGCCAATTCTGGTGTAAAAATTTCTCTAGAGAAATTGTTTTGATCCCAATAGTTTTCACCAACCTCAGCATCGGTATATTCAGTACCCATAAACATGTTCTCTAATCTAAATGGTTTGAAATCTGGTGTAAACATCTTGTGCACTAATAACGCACAACCCAGTGGGCAACCTTCATCACCCATTGGTGGGGCTACAAACATCTCGTCAACCCAATATAACTCATTAATACGTTTATTTAATTTAACATTGGCAAAAACACCACCAGCAACTGCAACTTTTTTAATATTTGGGAACATATTATGTAGGTTATTAAAAACCTCTAATATTTTTTCCTCAAAAACCATTTGACCAGTATAAGCCAGATCAGCTTTTTTACCAAAAAATACCTTAGACCCCATCGATGTATAATATTTAGTATAGAAATCAACGTACAATTGTCCAAATAATACCTCGGATTGATCTTTATCGGTATGAATACCCTCTATCTTAATACATTCATTAAAAGCTTGATATGAGAAGCTATCGTGTTCACCATGCCCAGCCATACCAACAACTTTACCTTCATCCTTAAGTCTTTTAAAACCTAAAAATTCTGTTAACATAGCGTAATAATGACCAAAAGATTTTCTTGTTAAATCTAACCCATCAATGTATTGTAAATTACCGTTGGTACCTATAAAATATTTAGCACTATATTGTCCACCACTAGCATCCATTGTAACGACAAGTGTATCATCGGTAAAACTACTCATATAATATGCTGTTCCAGCGTGTGAATCATGGTGATCTATAAATATAAATTTTTGTTCTGGGAATAAACCCAAACCTAAACCTTCCCAAAATATTTTAACCTCATTTTTGGGGTAATAACTAGTAATATAATCAATAGAATTACAATCTAAATTAAACCTATTGATGGCCTCATGCATTGATGATTGTGGGTACCTAAAAGTATCACTATAAAAATCTTTATACACCTTTACCCTGGTATGTCTTTCTTCTTCTAAAGAAAAAATTATCTTACCGTTATCGATTAAACTAATACCACATGAATGCGACCCCGCTGAAATCCCTAATATCTTCATTACTTTACGTATTCTTTATAAACCTCTAATAATTCTTTTGACCTATTATACCATGATAATGATTCGGCATGTTGGATAGCTCTTTCACGGTATGAATCATAATTAGCAATAATATCGTCTAAACCACGAACAATGTCAGTAACTTTTCTTGGTGCTCTCCACATCCCGTCAAAATCAGTTTCCATCTCAATCCAACCGTCAATAGGTAAACCACATGCAGCTGCTTCTAATATCGTTAAATTTGGGTGCCCTGCCTCTAACTCAGATGGGTGCATAAAGATTGTATGTCTATGATACAAATCAACTAATTCATCTTGGTTAGGTTCCCATTCAATTGATAATTTAGGGTAGCCATTAACCCATGGGTTTTCATTAAAGAAGTTTTGATTATTTCTTGGACCAGCGATTGTAATAGGTAGGTTTCTAGCCATAGCCGCTTGAATAGCAAAACCAAAACCCTTTCTATCGTAACCATCCATACCAGCTAACCCGTTATTAGCTAAACACAATAGCTTATGCTCTTTTGGTTTAATTTTCGATGGGTGGTAAAAATCGGTGTTAACCCCATGTGAAAAGTATATAGCTTTTTCCGTATCAAAATATGGTACTAAAAATTTACCTGGCATTAAAGAAACTTCTGATTCTAGAATAGCCCTATTATTTTCATTAAATACGAATGAATTTTTACCGTAATAATACGCATGATGATCATGTAATTGATAAATGTAAGGTATACCCCTATCATGTAGAAAATGAGCTAAGTTGGCCATGTGTACGTGAACAATATCATACTCACCTGGTTTAATCTCATTGGCGTATTTAATGTCAACCTCGTGACCTAATAATCTTAAATTCTGAGTGAACTCCCATACTATTTTTTCCACAGCACCCCAATTAGGTGGTGGTACTGGGATTCCACATCCAGGGTGTACTTGACATATTCTCATATTATATTAATTTGTAAAAATTTCTGCGTAATCGTTATCTTTATTTTTATCTTTTCTATCCACTATGGAGTAACCAGGTAAATGTTTCGTATATATTTTGTTAGCCATAGCGCCATGTAAACCAGCAACTTTAGTCATCCATAAATCAAACGCATCCCATTTACATGTTTCAAACTTCTCCACAAAATTAGGTAATTTTTCTCTATTAATCAAGTAAGATTGTGCAGGTGCGAAAATACTCAAATTAAGCATTAAATCTTCTCGTTCACCATCATATCTTTCCGCACAGTAATTACCAAAACCTACCATGTCTACGTTTTCTTCTTTAGCTAATTGTGACCATCTAACTAAATTATCATATAACTCCTGATAAGGTGCATCGATAATAACATCACCCTCAAAAACTAGGATAAAATCATATTGATTATTATCAGTTAAAGTGATACCATTTTTGTGTGCTAAGAAACAACCATAATGTCCTGGTGATAACTTGAAATACCCTGGTTCAGATGCGACATCATGCGGTCTATTACAACTATCAACTGGTGGTAAATCTTTATAAATTTCGTTAATTTTTTCATAATATTCAATATTATCGAAATTATTGGCAAAATCTTTTAAAGAATGTGCGGATCTTATTTCTTTACCATTTACGGTTGGTTCAGTAACTAAATGAACAATCCTAATTTTAGGTTTATCACTATTATTTAGTAAACCAACATTACCCTGATCACCTTTATATTCAAACATACCATTATTAGGTAAAGTATTTATAATGTAGTCATTATCGATTCTAATGAATTTACTTTCAATAAATTGTTGGGTATCTTTATCAAACGATTGGTAATCAACGGTATATTCAGCGTTATCATCAAAATTATACCCAACCATACTATACCAAGAACCCCTACCCGTGACAGTAATTTGGTCCTCTTTTAATAAAGACCCGTTTTTATTAATTTTTATATTAATAATTCTACTATCTATTGAATTTGATCCCTGGAAATAAACTGTAAATGAATTAGGTACATTAGTTGGTAACACAGTAAAATATTCCACTCTAGAATAATCTCTATGATGGAAATTATTAGAAACTTCGGTTTTAAACTGTTCTTCACCCACTAATTCAATCTGATTTATTTTATCCTTAAAAGCAAAATACATCAAATTTTCATAACCATTACTAAATGAACCCCATTTAGCTCTTAAATTTTCGTAATCTTGTGCACAAAATATCGGTTCAACGGAATCTAAGTAAAAAGAAGGTTTAATACCCATAAAAAATGTTGTAACTGAATGACCTTCTGGGTTATTAGGCATATCACCGAAATAAGCTGATTTAGTGTTTAATACGTTTGAGATATTATCTAAATAAGCGTCATTTTTTAGAATATAATCATAGTTAAGGAAATAAATTTTCTCCATACCTAATTTTAAAGCTAATGCAGCACCGTTATAATAATTGGTGTAGCAAGTTGGGCCATGATAAACATCATTATCCTCACCCCTTAAATTAACAAATGCGAAAAAATCGTCTTCACCGTATCTACTTTGTGAATAAAAAGTATGTTTAGTTAATATATTGTTTTTATCGTAAATACAATAATCAACTAAGTTTTGTAAATCCTGTGAAATTGGTAGATGTGATGTTAAAATAACCTTTCTACCAGTTTTTTTAGCGGCTAAAATACATTCAACTGTTGTATCAAACGCACTTTTTGTTGTTGGGTAGGTTGATATGATTACAGCTTCATTTCCTCTGTTAATCGCTAAAGCCTGATTTGTTTGATGACCATTTTCAAGAACTTCTTTAATTAAAGAACAGTTTTTATTAAAATCAGTAAAATCTAAATACTTGATATTGTCAAATTTATCAAAATAGTTAAGATAAACACCTAGATTATAAATTAAAATTGGTAAATTCCATGAAATCGCTTCACGAATAACTAATGGCATTGTTTCTTTATCATTATCAGTACCTCTAGATGTGAATAAAAATAAATCCATTGCTTGGTAAAATCTATCAACATCTTTTCTCTCACCATGCCAAACAACATTATGGGGTTTATTAATCATTAAGGGTTCCCAATAATGTGCGAAATTACCCGCTTGGTTCCCAACTGAGTGGAAAACGTATTCTGGTAAAGATTTAGCGTATTCAAAAAATTCTTTTTGATTTTTTCTTGGTGTGAATAGGCCAACGTGTAAAACATGTTTTTTACTCGGATCTAACCCAAGATCTTTTAACGCATCTTCTCTATTTGGTCTTTGTTTATATTCAATTGGGTATTCAACTAAAACTTTGGGGATATCAATCGATTCGAATAATTTAATTTGCCAATCAGACACGAACATAAACTTGTCTGGGAAAAATTTCTTTTGTGTAGCATCATATGATGAATCATGTGATGTTTCCACGATAATATAGTTACGATCTTTTTTGTAGATTTCTTTAGCAACGCCAAAATCCATAAAATATTCGGGGATTTCTTCTAAATGAATAATATCTGGCGATATTTGATTAATAATCTCAACTAATTGCATTTTATCATCACCCAGGGTAAAGAATTTATCTGGGGCGACCATTGAAGTTATTTTATCTCTTTGTACAACTAATACACCACCAGTATGGTTAGACCATTCAATAACATAAATATCAAATGACTCTTTTAATAATTCAATTTTTTTAGTTAGGTACTGTGGTAAACCACCCGTGGATAAATGTGGGGCGATATATAATAATTTTTTCATAAATGTTTCTAATTAACAATACAAATATAGTAAAAATATAAACAAATATAAACAAAAAAAGGGTGGAAAAAATCCACCCTTTTCATTATTAATGTAAACCTTAAGATTATCTCAAACCTGCGATACCGAAGCTAACGATATTTTTACACTTGATTACACCATAGAAACGGTTATTAACCATTTTCTTAGCGTAACGAGTCATAATACCTTTAACTGGTGCGAAAGTGAACGGGTTGTACATTGTAGGAGTTAATTGCATTGGCACGTATGGTGCGTAGATGTAACCTGTATCCAACAAAGATGTACCTTTGTGACCCATCAAGATTGTATCAGCTGGGAAGTAAGGATCACGGTAAACTTGGTATCTTCCACCCAATGAACCGATTCTTTCAATACCCATGTTATATTTGTCTTGCTCTGGAGCAGCGTTAGATACGTGGAAGTATTCTAAGTCGTCCAAGATAGCTGAAACCTCAGCAGAAACTACGATCCAGTTAGCACCACCTCTTAAAGTAGCTTTGTGGATTTGTGCAGAAACTTGGTTGATCGCAGTGATCAAAGTTTGGTTCCAATCTTTTTGAGTATAGAAACCGTTTGATGCAGATAAACCACCAGTGTTAACTCTTGAACCAGAGTAATCCCAAGTCATTCTCCATGCAGCGCCTCTACGTAAGTCACGTAAAATTTCACGGTCAATCTCAGCAGCAACTTGCTCAGACAATAAAGCTGTCAATTCAGCTTCTGCATCAATGTTATGGAACGCTGATACGTCTTGAGCTAATTCTGGAGACCATTGAGCTCTTAACTTTCTTTCGATAACAGAAACTGTTACAGACTTAAGTTCGAAGCTAACTTCACCCATTTGATCATTGTACTCTAAAGATTCGTATTCTTTAGCTGTTACTGTTAAACCAGTTAATGGTAAAGCTACAGAAGCACTATTGTTAACAACAGCGATATAGATATCACCATTAGCTTCCATAATTGAGTTACCATATTTTTGAGCTGGCAAGTAGAAATCGAAATCAGCGCTAGCTGTAGCTGAAGTGATTGCCAATGTTGACATTACTTCCTCAGCGTTTTCCCAGTTAGTGATAGCTGAACCAAAGTTAACTTTGATGATTTCAGTTGAGTTAACTGGAACTGAAGTACCAGCTTTAGTAGCGTAACCGTTACCAGCAGCAGAAGTAAACTGATACAAGTTAGCAGTTGTTTTAGTACCTGTTAAAGTAGTTGCAGCACCTTTAGAGTTGTCATAAAGACCATTCTCTCCGTAGAAAGAGTCATAAAGGTTAGCGCTAACTGAAGTTCCAGTTGGGTTGATACCAGCAGCAGCTGCATCAAACGCTGAATTTTCCAATTTAGGTACGAAGTAGAACAATTTACCGATAGGTAAGTTCAATGCTTGTACAGAAACGATTTCGTTAGCTAATAATTTAGAGAATACTCTTCTCACGATTGGGAATACCACTGTTTCGAAAGAACCTTCGTTACCTAAAGCAACTGATTCATTAAGCATATAAGATGCTTGGTTTTCAAATAATTGTGCGATATTCTCTTTTCTGTGACCACCTAAGCCTTCTAAAAGACCTAAGCTGTCCCATCTGTTAATTACGTCAGTACGTACAGCTTTCAAGTGATTTAAGCTTACGTTACCAACTTTTCCTGATTCTAATAATGCTCCCATTTTAGTATTTTTTTAAGTTTGTTTTATTAATTATTATTTAATTTTAGATTTTACCGATGATTTCACGAATTCTATCCAATTGTGGATTTGTATAAGCTGTTGATTCATTTAATTTTGATGAACCGCTAGCTTTTGGTGTTTCCATAATTTTTTCTTCAACCATCTGTTTTGTCGCAGTTTTGTTCGAGCTAAATTGTGTCTGCATTGTATTAAAGATCTCTCTTGATTCGTTTAGGTTTTTAGCACTATCGAATCTCTTAAGGATATCTAATTTCTCATCCTTAGTTGTAGAGTTTTCAGTAATCAATTTAATTGCGTATGTCAAATTAGATGAGAACAAAGCAACTTCTTGTAATTGCGACTTAAGATTTTTGATAGCAGATTTGTAATCTGACTCAGAACCTTTAAATTCCTCGGTCAAAGTTTTGAAATCTTCTAACTCTTTAGTCTTTTTATTGTTTTCAGCCACTACTTCTTGGTATTTTTTTCTCATAACTACCAAACTCTCGTGTAACTCTTTTTCTTTGTTTGTTTTTTCAACCTTAGCGCTTTCTTCAGTTTCTTCTTTAGCTTCGTCAACCTTAGCTTCTTCAGCAACTTCTTTAAGATCTTCTTCTGAGATCTCAATTTCAAACACTGGTTCTTCTTCTTTGATCATTTCATCGCCAGCCTCTTCAAGATTGTCTACAGCATCTTTAGTTGCCATATGGTGCTCGTCACCATATTCATCAACTTCACCTTCCCCAAGGTTGCTTACAGCGTCTTTAGTTGCCATAGGGTGTTCATCACCGTATTCATCTAATTCAGTTGGTAATTCCTCAGTAGGTGTGTTTTCGGTAGAATCTTTTTCAAGATCTTCCTCTTCACCAGTAGAAGGGTTAATGTTAATCTGTAAACCACCTTCAGGTGTTTGTACGATTTCGATTTCATCAGCAGGTTCCATGAGTTCGAAATGTTTAATAACTTCCTCATCTGGTTTTCCAGTTAAGTCGATAACTTCTTCACCTTCTTCACCAGAAAGATCAGTTGAGTCATCACCCATACCTTCACCATTATCATCTGCTTGATTTAAATCACCAGGTAAATCACCACCTGGCATGTCATCTGTTGACTCCTCATCATCAATACCCTCATTAAGGTTATTTTTGACAATTTCCTCTAATTCTCCTTTAAGAGTGCTCGTTAAAGCGTGATTAGCGTTTTTTGAAACCGCTTCTCTTAATTCCTGGATTTCAGCAAGAGTCTCTGCTAAAATATTTGTTTTGCTCATGTTTTAATTTATTAAAAAATTATTATGATATATTATCTTAGTAATAAATACTATCAAAAAAGCAAAAAGACAAAAAAAATTAAAAAAGCTTAATCAGAAGTGTTTAGGTAAAAAAAAAACCACTCTGTTATAGAGTGGTTTTTAATATCATTTTAAGTGATTTTATTGGGCGTTAACATCAACACCCTCTGGAATGATTACTCTAACAATTTTAGATTCGTCAATCTTTAAGATTCTGAACTCACCCATTATACCTTCTAAATCCTTAATTACAGAGGCTTCAGCGTCAGTAACCGAAATAGCTTTGGTCATGTAGTTTTCTTTAATCTTTTTAATTTTACCCGTTTGTTCATCTTCAACAACAAACTGAATTGTAACTGTGTACCAATAATATGTTTTCATAAAAAATTTTTTAATTGATACAAATCTAGTAAACTTTTTTTAAAAAATCAACTTAAAACTTAAGGAATTTATTTAGTTTAGCCACTAAATCTTCTTTAGATTCACCACCAGTATATGTTTCACCAGTCGCTCTGTTCACACCTTTAGTCTCTTCGATTTCATTATTATTGGTTAGAACTTCATCGTATTTGTTGAAGTCATTTGCGTCTTTATATAGATATGAACCTGGAGTTGATGGTGAAGATACAATATCCCAACAGATTAATTCAAAATCATTCTGTACAACATTTTTACCATTTATCTTTTTTAGACTACCAACACCTCTAGATGAAATACCTAAAGTCATACCGTAGCCTAAGTAATGTGCGACTAAGTCACCATTACAAGAAATAATACCACTTCTTCTAAAACCTTCTGAAACCAATATTTCCAATTTACCGATAAGAACATTATCTTTCCAGAACATATCAACTATTCTATGTGGCGAACCACCTTTTAATGATATAACAGATTCTTGTGGGTGATCCAATTCATGGAAACTAGAGTTACGTTCGATAACTTCTCTATATCTTTCAACCTCTCTTCTTAATATATCTTCTGGATATACCCTACCATTCCTATTTTCAACACCAAATTTTTGTAAGGTTGCGTAGTAATATATTGGCCCTGATAAATCAATAGGTCCAGTAACCTCTTCTTTTATAATCTGGTTTTGTAATACCTCAGATACTGAGCCAGCATCACCTTCAACTAAAATACCAAAACCTTCCTCGTTTTCTTTTAAAATTTTTAATCCCATTGCTATATGATTATATCTAATAAATATAGCGAAAACCCATTAAGTGCCGATTTAATCCTCAGAAAACTGAAATCCGATTTTCTCATCAGCTATTTTGGAGTTTTTAAGTCTTTTAATTGTTTCAGCATAATCATTTTTAAGAATATATAATGAGATAAAAGCTTCTTTAAGATGTGCCATCGTGTATTTTTCGGTATCTTTAACAAGTTTATCCAAGTCATATAAAGTCTTATCTTCCTCAGTTAGAATAGATTCAAAATATAATTTCCTATCACTGGTAGTTGGTTTTTCTATTTTATATTTTTTATCAAATCTAGATGGTCTATCTTTAATTCTTTCGGGTATCTTTTCTAAATTATTTGTTGTCGCAACATACACAACATTTTCAATAGAATTTAAACCGTCTAAAAAATTTAAAAAGACTTCTTCACCAAATTTATCTATAACTAAATCAAGATCCTCGATTATACATAACATCGGTCTTGTTTTCTCAACTTTTCTAACTAGCTTAGCTAATTCAACCCAATTATATGGGTTATCGAAATAAATTGATATTCCATCATATTTTTTTAACTCGTCAACTAATAAATGTATCAATGATGTCTTACCGCAACCAGGATCACCATATAATATAATACCTCTTTTAGGTGTTAGGTTATAAGTTTTAAATCTATCAATATTATCCCAAAATTTCTTAAGGTCTTCAATAATTTGATTGTGTGGTAATGATGGTAAATGAAAGAACTCATCACTTTTATAGTTTAATTTTGAAATACCGAATCCATTACCCTCGTTATATATCATGCTATATAAACCAGAATCAACAGTGGCCACGGTTTTAAAATTAAAATAAAAATCATTATTATTAATTGTATACCATGATTCGATTGACGGAAGTATTCGTTCCAAATGATCGTTCATCATACTAATACCCTCTTCTAATGGTATTTCTTCGTACTCAAAGTCTTCTTGTTCTAGCATTTGATTTTTTTGAAAAGTAATTTAATTTATTTTGTTCCAAGGATTCGATTATAAGATTAGATAATTCCCTCATTTTTTTAAACATTAAAGTTGAATTAAATTTAATCTTTTCTTTAGGGTATACAGTTAGTTCAATAAACATAAAACTTTTTTTATCTGACGACATACCTGACGCTCTTAGATCTAAATCAACAATAAAATTTTCATTAAATGAAATTTTGTCAATATTTTGTTTAACATTCATTATTATTTGTTTACGCATCATTCTTATGTAAGAATCGTAATTTTCGATATCTCTGGGTTGTACCCAAGATTCAACGTTTAAGTAAACAGCATTTAATTTTACGGCATCAATTGTACCATATTTAACTCGAAATCTCTCGTCTGTGAAGAGTTTCTTTTCTTTTCCAAATTTGCACTGCATTTTGTTTTTTCATATTTTAACACATTTTATTATTTACTATTATAATAATAAGAAATAAAGTTCGTTAAACCAAATTTAGAGTATTTATATTAAACAAATTAATTATGAGCATAGGTAATATTAAAAAATGGTCATTTGGTGAAATGACTTCGAATACAGACGGAAAAACATCCGTAACATCAACATCTGGTTTTATAATCGTAATGATTGGTTGTTTATCATTCTTATTAGGCGTGATTGACAAAATGTTTATCGATAAAAGTATGGATGTAATTAACCAAGCCGTAGCTTTTACAATGATTGGAGCCGCATTAATTGGGTATAAGAACTATACTGGTCATAAGGTATCAATAGCAAAATCCAAGACTACTGAGGAGACCCCTACAACCGAAGAAGAGGTTAAATAAGATATTCCGCTATAAGCGGTGTTTTAGGACCGTTCCAGTTATGGGACAAAAAAAAGCCAGGATTCGCTACCCTGGCTTTACTTTTTTTATAAAGATTTTTTTTTTATTCGAAACTTTTCTTAAGATCGATAATATTATCGATTGTTTCTAGAGATGGTTTTTCATTTTTCATCTCATTTAATTTTGTTCTAACTTCTAATAATTTTTTAACAACAATTATATCATCACTTTTATTTATGGTTTCTTCAACCATACCCTGAGTGCTTTCAATTAAAGTTGTATAATAGTTATTTATAGAAGATTCATCATTTTCAGCAAATAAATTTAAAACTTTAACCTGTTCCTCATTTAATTTTGAGATTTTATCAGCTAAACTATTGTTAATCTTATCAATAGATTCTTTTAAAGATTCAGTTGATTTTTCTTCCCTAACTAAATGTTTAACTAAGTTAGTTTTATGTGAAACTTTTTCAACTAAAGATAATTTTTTGTTAAACACTAGTTGATCAATACTTTCATTAACAGTACCTTTGATTGACACTGTATTCTCAGTTAATGTTTTAAGTTTATCAACCACAGATAAATCGAAAGATTTTAAATGAGTGATTGATTCTTCCACAAATTCTTTAGCGATGGACTCATCTTTAAATTTCATTGTGTTTAATAAATCATAAACCTCATTAAATTCTCTTAATGTGTTATTTTCTCTTAAAACTTTAACGTATTTAGCAAAAGATTGTTTAAAATCCTTTTCACCGTTATTTTTATAGGTTTCCTCTAAATTAGAGAGAATGCTTTCTTTTAATTGTCCAAACATTTTTTTAGTTTTAATTATAAATATCTCTTATTCTAATAAATTATCAATATCCTTGATTGTTTTTTTAATCGTTTCATTTATTAACCTGTTTTTAGCATCTAGTTTTTTTCTAGTTGTCTCAGCTAACGGTTCTTCTGGTGTTGTTGGTTCAGTAGCTGGTTCAGCCTCAACCCCACCTTCAACTCCTGGTACTTCTAATGGTGTTGTAAAGTCGGTACCACCAGCGGTTTCACCACCACCCATGTCGCCACCACCCATGTCGCCACCACCGCCACCGCCCATGCTTGCCGCAGGTGCGCTACCGTCAGCCCCTAAAGTCATGTTATTAGGGTCGATTTTATATAGCTTGTAGATATCTCTGAATATACCAGTTTGCTTAATAGTTTCACCTAAAGATTTAAGTTCTTCACCACCAGCTCTTTCAACAGCTTGTCTTTGGATGTCAAGTTTAATCTCGTCATCACTCATATTTAAGATTTCTTTCTTAGCGTATGTCATAGACACAGCGCCAAAACCATTACCAGCATCAGAAACAGCATCACGATATAACTGAATTTTCTCTTTCCAGTTTTGTATCTTAAGCATTTCGGCTTGAGTAGATGGGCTAGTTAATGTTATAGTAAAGTTTTCTAAATCATCTTCAAAGCCTTTTGTGTAAAGGTGGATGATCGCCATTTTATTTAACTCCTGAATAAGAGCTTTTTGTACTCTATGCACCGCTCTAGCAAAACGAACATCAAGAATAGCTAAGTTTTTACCATCACCAGTAGCTTCCTCAAAACCGATAAAGGCTTTAGGGACTCTCAGAGCGGCTAACATTTTCTTTTGGATGTATTCGATATCTGCGATCTCAGAAAGGTTTTGTGCGCCAGGTAATGTCTCAATAGGCATCGCTAATTGTGGATCTCTAACTGGAATAAAATAATCTTGGTCGACAGCTAACGCATTATAACGGGTATCTTGTTGACCGTTGTTATTATCGACCATATTAACTCTTTTGAAGTTATTAGCGATTTTGTCAACGTAAGCATCAACGTCTTTGTCATCCATATTACCAACAAATACTTTGTAAACACGTCTTTCAGGTGCTCTTGTAACACGATAAACTAACATCGCATCTTCTGATAACAATAATTGTTTCCAAATTCTTCTCACTTTTTCAAGCATCGATGTACCATATGGTAATCTTCTGTCATCACCAAGTAATCTAAAGTGGGATATTTCAAATGAATTAAACTCAACATTTTTATCTTTCCAGAAAAATTTAATGTTCTTCTCTTTTTGTTGGTCATCTAGACTTGTTACTTTTGAGAAACCTGGTTCAGATCTCGTCATTTCAATATTAGGTAATTGTGTAACACCCACAATACCTTGTCCAGGTATAACCTTATTATAAACAAAGTTATCACCGTATTTACAAACGTTTCTAGCCCAAGATGTTAGATTGGCGTTTATATCCAAAATATTTTCAAACAAGTTGGTTAATTCATTTTTAATCCTACTACTATCGGAATAGATTGTTAAAACCTTACCGTTTTCATTTGCTGTTGTAGCCTCTTCAGCGAATATATCTAACGCAACAGATATTTCTGGTGTATATTCCATAGCTTCGTAATCATAATACGATGCGATCCTTGTTGGTTCGTAATAAACAGCTTTTTGGTATAGCTCATTATCAATTTTTTTCCACTGATTTTGTAGATATATGGTTTGTTGAGCCTCTAATTTTTTTTGATCCAATTCGCTACCGCTAAGTCCATCGAATGAACTTGGGTCGATAACATATTTTGGGCCATCCACTTCATTACCTAAAGTTTTATTAAGTCTTTGATATATTGTTAATCTATTTGCCATATTTTTTTTTAACTTACGTATTCACAATCAACATATGGTGGGAATTTGTAGTTTTCTACATCTTCATTCCACTCTTTTTTTTGTACATATGTTGTGGTACCATCTGATTCTGGTGAACATTTTATCGCTTCGATATTTCTATCTAAAGCTCTACCATCTAATTTACCACTAGATTTTTCTTTTGATCTGGTTATTGATGTGGACCCTGGTCCACTGCTTCTTGCTTGTTTAATTATGATATTTGCCATTTTAATTGTGATTAAATTAATTATTATTATTATTTTTTTGGTTTTGGTTTCATGGCACCAAATAACCACCCATATTCCCTTGTATTCATCATATTATTGTTTGTAGAAAATTCATCAGAGTTATAATAAGATTTATTAGGATCTGGTGAACTAGTTACATCTTTTAATAAATAGTCCGCATCTGTGTTTACATTATTAGTTGTTATTTTCCAACTATCCAACATGGCTTTGGTCATATTTTCAGATTCTTGTAATCTTTTAAATGATGTATTAGCTACGAATAAACACATACCTAAAGCCATGATGAGGTCATCATGTGATCCTTTCATATGATCTGGTTTACCGTTTTTATAAACAAATTTCTTTAACTCAGCTGTTAACCTTTCACTACGTATTTTAAAACCACCTCTAGCAACAGCTTCTTCTAAAGCCGCAACAATTTGACTTCTTCTGTTTTTTGACGCAAAATTTATACCTGGTGTTGAATTATCATCTGGAATAAAATACATGCTATTAATATCACCTTCTTTGTCATAATGGAATAACTTTTTAGGGTAATTTAATTCTTTAAGTTTTTGTGTTGATGCAATACCCATACCACCTGTAATATCAAATGTTGATAAAGCATCGTACATCCTACCGTATTGGTCAACAATTAATGCGGCAACATCTGGTGGGACTTTACCGTGATATTCTAAAACTTGTTCAAATGTATCATAATCAATAATACACATACCAGTGGCGTCCTCAGAATCACCACGAGAAACATCTAGTGCCAAAATATACCTATGACCCTTTTCTGGTAATTTCCAAACCCATAAATTACTATCCCAAGCTTTATCTTTTATTATCGGTTCAATAACATTCTCTTGTTCTTGTTTTCTAATAACCTCACCCTCAATAACGTTATCACCAGACCCAATAAAAGCGCATTCCAACTCCTGGTTGATCATACGCTTGTTAAAGTTCATATCCCTACACATATTCTCATACCATGTGGAATGTGGCTTATAACCATCGGTGATGAATTTAGCAATCACATCTGGGTGTAAATCAATAGCTGATTCAATAATTTCCTCATCTTTTTCAGCTGCTGGTTTTTGGAACCAATCGACAATATCTTTTGCCTTAACTAATCTTAAATCTTTATTGAATCGTGGATCTTGCCACCATTTTAAGTGTGTTACACAGAAACTATTATCACCTTTAATCGCACCCTCATACGAAGCATAATAGATTGGATCTAGTCCATTAGGTGTTGATATTAATACAGCTTTACCACCAGTACCAATTGAGGCTAAACACGCTGTCCATAGTTCTTGTCCACCTTCAACGAAGGCAGCCTCGTCAATTAATAATACTGTTGGTGTATAACCACGCAAGGCATCTTGAGATGTTGCAACGGCTTTAATTTCAGAACCATTAGATAACCTAACATGTTTTTGTGAAGATTTATCAAATGTAACATTTACCCAATCAGGTAATTGTTTAATAAAGTTAATAATTTTATTCTGGAACTCAATAGCTGTTTCCTGTTTGTTAGCGAGGATCAGAACCTTCTCAGGTCTATCTGGACTAGCGAAGGCTGTTAAAACAGCTGAATACGCTGCTGTAACGGTTGATATACCAGCTTGTCGGTATTTTAAAACTAAGTTAAACCTATGTTTTCTATAATTAGCAACGAGTTTTCTTTGCCCATCAAAAAGTTCAAATGGTACATAACCCTCTCTAGTTTTATCGAAAGTCTCAAAATAACTTTCAATAACATAACAAGGGTCTTGAGAACATTTCGTGAACTCTAAAAGTAATTCTCTTTTATTTGTAATTTGTTTCGGCAAAGTCTATTCTTTCCATATAAATAGTTTATTATAGTCCTAAATCACTTAAATTGATGCTGTCAAGATCATCATTACTGAAATTATATTCCATAATTTCCATTCTTTTTTTCTTAACGATAGCCTCAATTTCTTTTTTAGCGTAATCAGGTCGGTGTTCAACTAATGACATAAAATCAATAAAATCTTCAGCATCTTTTTTAAAGAGATCGATTAAAATCAATTTTTTAATGTCGTAATCATCCACGTTAATTAAACCATGTAAATTACCCCACATATTTGGAAATAATCTAATATCCCATAATTCAGCGATAATCGTATCAGTATAATCAATTATTTTTTCAGCGTTTTCTTTTGGTAAACCAGCTACTGAAAATAAAGAAATAATACCTTTAGTCATCTCATGAATTAAAATAGGGAAATTCATGGCCTTTGCTATAATTTTAGGTATTTCTCCACTAAAGTCAAGCTCAACGTAACCAGCATTATTAGAATTATCGGATTCGATTTGTTGTTGGAACATATCATCACCAATTAGGTAATAAAATAGGTCATTTGCGATTAAGGATTTTTGATAATAAGGTGTGATACCAGAAACAATTTTTTCGATATCATCACGATATAGGTGAAAAATATAATGGGCTCTTAATGAGGCACCTTGGGCAAAGGCATTTATTGTTCTTCTTTTAACAATCTCAGCAACCAATTCTTCGTCATTTTCAATCTCTTCTTTTTCTTCTGGTGTCAATGGTGTTTCCATATTCATCTCTTCTGGCAATTCAATGGTACCTGGTTCCATTATCTCTAGATCAAAAATAACCTCATCATAACCCAAATTCCATTCTTCACGGATGATTTTTTCAGCCAATTCACAAAGAACAACTCTTTTACCGCTTTCCATATTGGTAGCACTAAACATCGCTGAACCAGCTGACATCATAACTTCCATCGGACTGATAAACTCTTTGGGTACTTGAAAAGTTATTGAGTATGAATCAATGAGCTCTTTATACCTTTCTGATGCAATATTTTCCTCACGCCATGATTCTGGGTGTGTGCTTTGATCATAATAAGGTAATTTACCTAAAGGGTGGTTCCTGGTTGATAGTTTTTCGATTATTGATCTATCGATCAAATTAGGGTAGTCACCCAGCTGTAGTCCTGATTTTCTCATAAAAAAAATGCCTTGTTTATTATTAACAAGGCAAATGTAGGTAAAATTTTTTAAATAACCAAATTTTTAAGCTTTTGGTTTCCCCTTTTCTTTTTCATTCGGTTTGGGAATGTCAATTTTTGATGGGTTCTTACTTGGTGATGGGGTTTTTACTGGTGTTTCAACAGGCGCTTTTGTTGGTAACGGCATTTGGTTATTTTTCATATTATGATTTTTTTTGTTTTTCGATGTATGCTAAAATATCAGCTTTATTTAGTTTTGGTCTTTCAGACTCTGCAATAATACGAAAGATTTCTGAATTGGCCAAATTTTCTTCAATTTTTATTTCTTCTTCCTTTAAAACATCTAACATTTTTCTTAATTCACGGTAAGCTTCTTTTTCTTTACCATCTTTTAGTAAAGTAGTTACTTTTTTAATAATCCAACCTCGATTACCTAATTTTTCTACCACGCTTTCAAATTCAATTGGGTCCATTTTACTTATAACCATATTGTTATTAGTTTCAACTGGTTCTGATTTTTTATCAGGAAATAGTGTTAGTTGGTTAGGGTCTGGGCCCACAGAATTAGTGACTTTAAAATTACCATCTTGTTCCAGCGCATTTTTAGCGTCATCAAACGTTTTAATTTGTTCTGAATCATTATCAGCCATATCGTAATGATAAACAGTGTTAGCATAATCTATCACACCTTCTTTATCCGTGGTTTCAATCTTATCCCCATTTTCATCAAAGATATCATATTTAGTATCATCATACTTTGGTTTATTTCTCTCATTCCAAGGTTGGTTGTAATATGTATACCCACCAGTTAATCTTGAGATTAACTCATCGATAGTATCCTCTTCAGTCCAGCTATTAGTGTTTTCACCATTAGATTCATTTTGAACAGCGTTTTGTATGGAAGTTTCAACATCATTTTTAGTTTGCATTAATTGTGTTATCGCTTCTTTTGCTTTATCTAAAGACTGAATAGTGGCATCTGGGTTTGTGATAGCCGCATTTATTATTTCATCCGAATTTTTTGTATTATCTTCCATTACATTTTTTCTATTTCTTCTTTATTTATTATGGTAAGTAGTTTATCTCTACTATAAATTTTTTCTTTAACAGATTCCATTGTTTCAGCGTATCTAAAAACTAATCTCTCATCAATCTCTGGTGATTCAGTTTCCCAACCTAGTGCGATGATACCTTCAACACAATCATACATTGAGAATGTGTCAGAATGTATTGCCAAAGATAATTCAATATCTTCAGATTTTAACACACCAACAGTTTCCACTTGATCGATATTTGGTGGTGTTGGTGATCCACTTGATGCTGGTTGGACATCCCAATCCTCACCATATTCAATATTATCAATTCTTTTTGCAAATATGAATTCGTAGGTATTTTGGCCTTTGAAATCTTTATTTAGCGGGTTTATATAAATTAAATACATAATTATTTTACTTTATTCACTATATTAAAACTAAGTTCATTATCAAATATTAATGTTTCACCACCTGTTTCAATTTTTATATCAACAAAATATTCTTGTGGTACTAACCAGGTTGTATCCAGCGTAAAATAATTGTTATTAAATGATTTATTGGCTATCTGCCAGTCCATTATTGTTATAATAGCTGGACCTTGTCTAACATATATTCTATAATAAACGGTATTACTAACATAATATTCGGAAACGGTATAAGGTTTTCTTAAAAGAATATTAACTTTTCTTTTTTCACCTTGGGATAACCTCTCTTCTCTTCTAATACCACTAATACTTAAACCATATCTAGTATCATCTAATACATCAATATCAAAATTAAAATATTTATCAGCATCTATAGGTACAAATCTTAATTTAACGTTTGGTCTTTGTGCACCATTGTAGAAAATATTAGACCAAATGTCATTATATTCTGTATAACTTGTATAAGTATTTTCATCACCATAAATATCAACATAATAAACACCTTTAGTTTTTTGGTTTACAATAAAGTTAACCCCGTTTATCGTACAATTTGGTAATTTATCCAGATTAGTTAATTTACCATCTATCACAGAGTAGAAGAATAACCTGTTTTTCTTACCTAAATAAAATGTAACCCTATCGTCTTCAATATGGTCATCATATTGTGTTTCAATAAATGGTTCGAAGAATGTCTGAGTATGTCTAGTAAATAACCCTAAGGCGAATGTTTTTTGTTCAGTGCTATAATCTAACGCCTCTATCGCATTGCTATACTTTAAACAAAAACCGAAATATGTCGTAGAACCTGTCGTAGATCCTGTTGTAGAACCTGTTGTAGAACCTGTCGTAGATCCTGTTGTAGAACCTGTCGTGGATCCTGTTGTATTAGCATTTGTGACATAACTATTAACAAAATCTGTAATATCCATTTCAATATCCTCATTACCCCAATCTAAATGTTGTGTCGCTATTGGTACACTACCATTTGAGATAGCACCAGGTAATGTGAAATTACTAGTATTTGTCGCTTTAACCCAATTTGAGGGTTCTAACGCATAATCTTTATTTTCTGGTATACTTGTTAAAGATGGTGTGAAATCATAACCAGAACCCTCATCCCATCGTTTATCAACAACATGTAATTCAAGATCAAAAGATGTTGGTCTATAGTTATCATTAAATAACAAATTGTTGCTGTTACTCAAAAAATCTTTAATATCGAAACTAGATGTATTTTTAATTTTAAGTATATGTCTAGTACCACCATCAACATTAATCACTTTATCCGCAATTAAATTCTTAATCTCATCAAAAGAGCAATAAAATAAAAATCTACTATGATTAGCCCCGAAATATAATTCAGATATCTGATTTCTACCAGTATTTACCTCACTATCTTTTACGATGGTGTTATTTTTATCAAAATATGTTCTGTATATGCCCATGGTAATAAATATTTTAATTAATGCGTAAGTTATGATTTATTATGTTTGTTGGTTGATTTAAATTATTACCATTTATCTCTTGGGTTAATTCACCTTGTAAATCAGTTAATAATTTTCTAGCGTCATTACTTATAGAATCTTGAACTTGACCTATTGAATGACCGTGTGTTAGAATAATATTAATTAATTTATTAATCATTTCTAACATTTTTTCACCCCTAATCCAACCATATGTTTGATAATCTCTTTTACCGTCATTCGCTAAAGCTGATAAGAACTTAGAGACGGTTTCTATCGACATACCTTCCGCAGGATTATCTAAATAGTTTGGGGAGTTTATACTACTTAAAAATAAAAATTTATCAGCGTACATTACTTGCGCTGTGACATCTTTATTTTCGGTTTTTTCTTCAAATGTGGTTTTTGTTTCCGTAACCTGAGCCTGTAATTCTTGGTTACCAATAAAACGATCCTCAGAATATTTCCTAACCTTACCAATAAATTTATTAAACTCATCGAATCGGATATAATCTAAAGAGGTTGTGTCAACAGGTTGTGTTTTAGGTATACCTAATTCATTTTGAAGTTGTGGTGTTGGTGTCATGTATTTATCCCTATTTGAAGGAACAATTCTAACAACAAAATTATTTAAATTAGGTACAATATCAGTCACCTCATTATTTGCACCACCAGAATTTGGTTTGGCTTGTATTCGGTTAACTAATGATATTAAACTATTATCACTATCAATTTTTTGTGTCCCTACTAATTCTGGGTTATAATATTTTATCTTTTTTTCCCTGTATGATGAAATAATATCTTCTATAGCCTTATCCATCAAATCCATACTATTAAATTCTAAGGAGTGTCTAATTGTATACTGATTTCTAATCGTACCAGATGTATAATCTTTTAATTTATTGTATAGTTTTCTTGTTAAACCCTTTTTACCTTTATTATCTTGTATAGTTTCTAAAGTATCATAAAGACTAACAGTGCATTTTATATTTTTATCAGATAAAGTATTTTTTCTGTTATACTCAAAAATTAATTCAACAAAGAAATCTAAAAAAACATCTTTTTTTGTTGTTTTAGTTTCTTTTTTTTCTTTATAAGTTAATGCTTTTTTGAATTTACTTATTTGAAATAGAGGGTATTGTGTCTTTCTAGTTTTGTTCGTTATATGATCCAATCTAATTAATACACGATTATTACCTAAGTTAATCTGTTCATTATTTAAACCAGAAAAAACGGAATCATTTAAACTATTAGCGATTTCGTTTGGGGTGAGGGATTTTTCTCTGGTGTTTTCCTCTTTATATGTGCTGTAAAGAAAAACAGGGTCATTTGTTATTGGACCAACATATAATTGACCACTTTTTGTTTTGATTAATCTAACTAATTGGCCAGGTTTTGGTGTTATATTTAAATTACTTGGTAAAAATGGTTGTGCTAGAAATTCATCAAAGAATTTACCGTTTGTTACAGTATATGACCATTCGGTATATTGGGCTCCGTTAATATTTTTATTTTTGATAGCGTTTTGTATATCCGTGACGGTAACGTAACCCTTATATGCGTCATATGGGGCAACACGTATTCTCCCGTGATTTAACGGATCCTGGTTATCAAAACAAATACCTAAAATAAATTCTTCCATTAATCTTTAAACTTTAATCTATCTTTTAATTCATTATACACCTTGTCATAGGTTACCTCAACTTCTTCGAGCGTGGTTGTTAATTTTAAAACGTTATTTTTTAACGCATCAAAATCATTTTTTAACCCAAGTAAAATTTTTGCCAAATCCTTATTGGATTTTTTATCAACGTTTTCGTAAATTTCTTTTAATCTCGTGTTATTCATAATTATTGTATTTGTCCAAATCCTGTTGTAAAACCAGCGCCAGTTGTTGTTACCTCAACTTTAGCATTTGTCTTTATATTTGAAACCATTAGTTTAACAGTTTCTTCTAGTGCTATCATAAGATGGTTTGGTGTACCATCTGGGAAAGTCGCAGCTGTTTCAATACCCTTTTCACTTAAATTGGATTTAAGATCATTGATCATAGCGATGTGATTTAATCCTGGTTTTAATGCACCACCTAATAAAACCAATGGTGGTGGTATTGGTGGCATTGGTGTGAAATTGAGTAGCTTTAATAATCTCAATATTTGTTCGATTATTGATTCACACCCTTTGATTTTAAAACCCTTAAGTGCTTTAAGCAACGCTAATAAACTTTTCAAAGATGAGATGTAATCTAACCCTCTTTGTTTTAAAAAGTCAGCTGATATCTTCTTCGCTAGATTTACCAAATCTTTTTTAATTAGGTTAAAAATATTCTTAACTAATAAATCCGTAATATAGTTACCTATTTTAACTATTAATGGTTTTATAAAGCTAATCATGTTTTCAGGTGTTTTTTTACTAGTATCACCTTTTAAAACCAAATATAGTTTTGGAACCACCATTAATTTTGGTGTGATAATCATTTGCATTAACGCATATGGTATAGCCTTTAAAATATTTAATTGAACTTCAGCGTTAATATTTGGTAAATTAAGTACCGCATTTGTCTCACCATCATTAATAACTTTATTTAAACCATTATTTAAACCCTTTTCTAATAAATTAGCTGCTTGATCTAAGTTAGGTATTTTGGTTGCGTTATCAATGATCTGATTATTGGGTTGGTCAACAACTTGGTTAGGGTTTTCCCCTGGGAATAGTAATTTAGTTCCTTGACTATTATTGAATAAATCCTCTAAAGAATTAATTATATCATCTGGATCTATCGCAACATCTAAATTACCGCAAGATGAAAATCTTAAAAAACTGTTAGCCCTTAAATTACCAACATTTTCAATATCATCCAGCTCTTTGTTATTAAAATTAAATACGTTATCATAATCTGAATCAGTATTTAATAAACCAGTACCTTCCCCGTTTTTTTGAGCTTGGTTTGGCCCGTATTGGTCGTTTAAGAACTTTTTATTGGTTGAGTCTGGTTTTGTTGTATCATCTTCCTCACCACAAAAACCAAACATTTTTTTAAGACCTTTTATTAAAAAACTTTGTTTAACAATAATTGTTTTATTTAAATTACCTTTTACTGATAAAGATCCTGTTAAGATATCCATCAATATTGCCATAAAATTAGGGAAATTAAATACTGGTGTTACGATTTCTAAATAATCTTTCAAAAACTCACCAAATTGTTTTTTTGAATAAAACTCACCGAATTTAAATAGGAATGTTGAGTTATCTATAGCACTTAATGTGAATAGGACTCTATCACCTTTTTTTAATATTAAAGGTGTGTCTGTTGTTGTATTTTGGGCTTTGCTAAAGAAATAATTAACATGTTTAGTAATATCATTACCATCATATTGTAATTTACCAATACGACTATCAGGTGCGATATTCAATAACCCGAATGAATCGATTTCTTGTTTACTTATTTCGATACCAGTTACAGACAATGTTGTATACTTTTCTGGTATCACTAAATTTGGGTCGCAACCAAACATTTGAAAAAATGCATCAGTTATAACTTTATTAATAGAATCGAATTTTTTTAATTGGGATAAACTACCTTTTAATATTAAGGATTTAAACTCTTTTTGCCCCCTGGTTGATTTAACTAGTTCTACTAAAAAGTCAATAAATTCAAGTTTATTTATTTTTTTTTGCGCATCACTGACATATGGTTTCTGTGTATTAGAAACCACTAATGACCTATATCTTGAAAATATTTCGCTTTGTGAACTCATTATTCATATTCTTTTTCGTTCTTATCTGATGAATCACCCTGTTTTTTAATGTAGTCTTCAGCCCATTTTCTGTCCTCATCAGTAATTGTCATACTAACACCAGAACCTTCTGTTGGTTTACCAGATTTATAAAGAATATCACCTTGTATTTTGATTAATCTAAGTTTTTTCTCAATAGACGAATCAATGATTTTAAGTAAATCATTTGTTATTTTACCAACTAAGGCTATATCTGAATTTTCATTAATGTCTCTAGAGAATTTTTTATAAGCCGTTAAAGCCCTATTTCTCTCATCAACAATCTCATTGTATGTTTCTTGCATAAGCTCTTTCATGCTTTCTTCCGAAACGTCAACTTTTTTCTTTTTAGGTACCATAATAATGTTATTTATTAATAAATATCAGGTATCCAAATAATCGTCCTTAAAAATCTTATATAAAGACTTAAATCTCTTCATACTATTCCTAATTTCCTTAGTATTTAAACCTGTCATGTTTCTAATATATAGTAATATTAGGTTTTTATTAAATTTAGGTGAATTCTTACCGTCATTAACTTGTGAGAATAATTCTCGCCATTCTTCAAGTATTTTAACCAATGAGTGCCCAACTTTAAATTCGTTTTCGGATAAATTATCGGCATCAAGATCTTTTCTTATATTAGACGCTAGTGATTCAATAAAAATATTTAAATCTAATTCATCATTATCAATCCTATATAATAGTTCATCCCTTTTTAGGATATCACCCTCACTTTGATCAATGTCAACAAGTGACATATTTTTTTTATATTCTTTAACCATCTCACCAAAGAGATAGTTTTTACAGATGGTACCAAAATATGAAAATGATCTTTTACCCTTTTCGGGTTTAAATTTATCAAATTTAGTCATTAAGAATGATAGTGTATCCGCATGCAGGTCGTTGAATTCGTATGATTGTCTGTATAATTTATACGTTCGTATTATACTTTCTATCATAGTATTGATAGGTTCTTGTAAATATTCTCGATAAATTTTTTCTCTTTCTCCGACAGTTTTAGCATCCAGAAACATGATCACCGCTTTCTCCTGGTCCACACCATAGTAGTTGCGATCTTTTTTCTGTCTTGCCATTATTCAGTAACTTCATTTTCCTCATAAATTATATGTCTGTCTTCGTTAAACATGTACTCTTTTTTAGCCGTTTCCATCCAGAAAATAGCTTCTTTTGGTTCGATTTTGTATTCGATAGCCTCGCTATTTTTATATAACCAGAATAACGAACCATCTCTCATGTTAATGTGTTTATACCCAATTTTAGGGATAACCATTGATTTGTAACCATTTTTATGGAAACGCAATAAGAACTCATAATTAAATGTTAATTTTATTTGCTTAAGACCGTTGATTTCATTGTAAACAGATGTTTTAATAACCATACCACACGGACTGATATTTGGGTATTCCAATAAAGTTTCCAAATCAATTGACCCTAGATTTTCTGTAAAATTATACGCCCATACAGCTTCGTTTGATAAACCGATAAATTTATTATCTTCAGCAACATCATTAATAATTGGTAAAAACATGTCAACATCCGAATAAGCTTGGATATGCTCTTCAACATTTTTATACCAAGTTTTTGAAACCTCATCATCAAATTCGAGCACACTCATAAATTCGGTTGTAACTTCTTTGGCAGCGAAATTTAATTGATTTTGGTAATCGCTATCACCGTCATTGGTGATAACCTCAATGTTTAAGTCATATTTTTTGAAATCGAATGTTTCCATTTTAGCGATCACATCAATGCAATTACATGTAACGATTAAAACCTTTTCTGGTTTAGTATCATTTCTATCGATTGATGATAATGCGATGTCAAATAAAACATCAAATTTTTGCGTACCGATATCCTCTACTGAATGTACTGGTACTATAACGGTTAAATTAGTTTTCTTCATTTTCTTCTACTGTTTGTTGGTTAAAATTTTCTTTTATTTTTTCTAATTTAGAAATCTTCTTATTGAATAAGTGTTGGAAAACTTCTGTTGTATTCTTTTCAAAAATTTCGTGTGTATATCTATCGATGATGGTTTCGGAAACATTAAGTAAATTTTCTGGTAATGTATCATCTAACCAATTTTTAATATAACTAGATAAGATCTCTGGGATCTGATTTTCATCATAAACCCAAATTCCATTATCATCCGTCATCCATTCTGGGATGATATTAGGTACTTTACCGATAACAGGTACATTACATCTAATTGATTCAGCTGGGAATCTACCGAAAGATGAATCATCATCAACCCAAATAGAAACAGCACATTCTTTTAAATTTTCCGCAAAATCATTATGATTCATAGCGTGCATATCTTTAAAAGAGATAAATCTGTAAATAGGATATTTAAGGTAAAACGCTTTAATAATCTTAGCAGCTTTTCTCGCTTCACGGCAATGAATTGCGATGATAGGTTTTTTTGGTTTTTCGCTAGTTGTAAAAACTTCTGATAAACTTGGTTCGATGAACTGTACGTCTTCCACGGGAACCGTATCTTCGATCATAGCCTTTAATGTATTAGAAGTAGTGATGCACTCTTCAGCACCAAGATCAACCCATGATTTACCAGGTGAAAAAGCTTCTAACATGTAGTCAAAAGACTGTACATAAATGATTTTTTCCAAAGGCATTGTATTGATTTGTTCAAACACACTACCATAAACTTCTGGTACAACGATAAAATCAGATGGTCCAACAACTAAATTGTTGTCTTCAATAGACATGTGTTCTAATTCATCACATTCTGGTGTTAACCAAGAACCAACTTTAATGAAGTCATTTTTTTCGTGTAAAATAGCCACATTATAACCATTATTTTTAAGCGCTAATGCTTGGTTGTACAAGTGAATCACACTTGATTTACCGTTACCCTTTGTATCAGGTACTAGGAAAATAATTTTATGCTCTTTGTTTTTAATCTTATCGATCGCAGAGTCAAGATTTTTAACTATTTCTTTACTTTTTTCCATTTTTTTCTTTATTTAGTTTTTTTAGTAGTTTGAATAATTCTTCAGTATTAATTATAGTATAATCGGATTTAATGTCAATATTAAATTCATTTTGATATTTTATCGATACCTTATCTTTGGGTTTTGTTTTAAGTAATTTGGGGTTATCTGTCACTAGTACATCACAGTTAGACCAAAAATCCTTCCACTTTTTGGGGAAGACTATCTGATCTAGGTTATAGTAATTCTTACTTAAGAAAAATAATGTAGCCGACTTTGATCTTTGGCTTTCATTATTCAATAAAATTATATTGATCTTATTTTTATTGGAGAAATCAGATATTTGTTTAATTATACCTGGTATTGTCTCATCTGTTCTCCCAAAAACCTCAAAACAAGCGTCCTCATACATAAATCTATCCAGATTAAAAGATGTATCTTTTTTGTTTTCAGTAAATTCAATCTCTTGGTCGTCTTTGAACTCAGGTTCGTCAACATCACCTTCAATATCTGGGAAGGACTTGGATAAATCAAAAGGATTTATAGGTTCGATAGCTTCTTTTTCGAATTCGAACTCATATAAATCCTTAAGTTTTGAAATGTGGTCTCTTAGTATGTTGTTTATAGTTATACCTACTATCATATCATTATTTTTAGATAAAAATAATAATGAAGTGGTGTAAAATAAACCCTACATTTTATTTTCGTTAAATATTTTTTCGATTTTTTTGATTAGAGGGTTTCTTACAACATCGTCTTCACCCAAAACAATCGTACCAACTTCATCAAAATCGCTAAACTTTTGGATGATGAAGTTTAATGAACTCTCACCTCTTTTTTTCATATCAATTTGATTTTCATCACCAAGAAAAATCATTTTAGAGTTTTCACCTAATCTGGTCATGATTGTTCTGATATTATCTATTGAGATATTTTGAGCCTCATCGATAATAGTGATCGAATTATCAATATTGATACCTCTCATATACGCAATCGGCATCTCTTCGATCATATTATTAGCTCGTAGAATTTCAACATTATGTTTACCAACCACTTTTTCAAAATTATGCATAAATGAGAACATAAATGGTTCCATCTTTTCTTTCATCGTACCTTTTAAAAAACCAATCTCTTCATCTTTTAAAGTCGTTACCGATTTAACTATAACAATTTTTCTATATCTAGAGTCATTCTTAAGTAATTCCAAAGCCATGGCGCATGATAAAAAGGTTTTACCAGTACCTGGTAAACCAGAACAAATAACAATCTCTTTATTCCTTATTTCAGTAATGAGCTTTTTTTGGTTTTGAGTTTTGCATTTAATGTCCACCTTCATTTTATCTAAAACATTACCACTGTGCGCACGGGTAATACTTTCAAGAGCTTCATACTCTTCTTCAGGTGTTAATTTTTTTCTCGTTCTTCTTGTTGTTGGTTTTGTTTGTCTGTTACCCATATTAAAAGTAATTTTCGCTGTTTATATTTTTATCATCAATAAATAAATCATAAGGTGGTTTACCAAACTTTAACTCGTGGTATTTAACACCCCATTCTTTAAATTGTTTCTTTGTTAACTCTGAATGGTCAATACCTGTAACAGAACCTCTTGCTGTCCAGTATACAATTGTATTACCTTCATCGTATAATTTATTTATTTTTTCAATCCTTTCGGGCATCGGTGTTACTTCATTATAATCGGTACCCTCTGTAACACATATTGTATTATCAATATCAACGTATATTAACATAGTTTAACTAATTTGATGTCGTCTTTATTTTTTAATTATTTTCTTAAACTTTTTTGTTTACTCAGTTCACCACCAAATAGTTCTCTAGCCATCATTGGTATTGATAGGGCTGCTTCGATATCACGAACACCTTTAACTAGTTTAAATAACCCAGATGGTTCAATTGATGCCGAATGATCTGAACCCCACATATCTCTATCCAGTGTGATATGTCGTTCAATCCAAGTTGCACCCATTGGGATGGTTGCAAACGTTGTAACTAAACCATATTCATGACCACTATAACCAATCTCTTTATCAGGGTACCAGTTTTTAAGCCAATGGATATAATTGAGATTTAATTCATCAACAGGGCATGGGTATGTTGAATTGGTATGCATGATAACATCAGGATCACACTCTGAGATACAAGCCCTAACTTCTTTTTCAGTACTCATACCAGTTGAAATCATCAGATAATCTGCTTTCCCCCTGGCGTACTGACATAACTCAGAATCGGTTATTAGAGCTGATGGTATTTTCATAACAACACCCAAATCGGTTTTATATTTCATCATAAAATCAACCGATGATTTATCCCAAACAGAGGCAAACCAATTAATACCGATTTCTTTACAGAATCTATCAATTTCGTCATATTCTTCATAACCAAATTCTGTTCTCCATTTATATTCTAAATAAGTTATTTCACCCCAAGGTGTCTGACGCATTTTACTTTTTTGCTCCTCTGGTACGCAAACGTCTGGGTTTCTTTTTTGAAACTTTACGTAGTCACATCCAGCGGCTTTTGCAACAAGGATTAAATCCTTTGCTATTTTAAGGTCACCGTTATGGTTGATACCTATTTCAGCGATAATTTTTGTACTCATTTTGTTAATTAATTAAATCGGTGTAAAATATTTTATTTAGCATAATGTAGTCGTTTTGTTTGACATTAATTGATGATGATTTAAATATAGGGAAAAATCCCATTTTTTCAACATATTCTAGAACTTCTGGTTCAAGTGTTTGTCCGTTAAAATACTCAAGTTCCTCAGTCTCAATCTGTAGAACCCTAATTTTATTTAATAAATTACCAAAACTTTCTAAAGCCTCTAAGGTTGCACCCTCAACATCGATTTTTACAAGATCGGGTATTAACAGATTATTTTTTGTGATAAAAGTATCCATTCTAGAACATTCTAGTTCAACTAATATATCTTTAGTTTTTGAAAGGTTTTGTTCAAAAATACTATGTATACCATTTTGTTCTTTCTGATAAAATTGTGTTTTGCCGTCATAATTACGAATAATTATTTGGTGGAAACTAACTTTATCGGTGTTTTTGTCTCGTAAAAATTTTTCATAATTATCGGGTAATCCTTCAAAACCAACAACATCGCAATTAAATAATTCTGATAATAAAAAACTATCAGCGCCATTAAGGCATCCTATGTCGTAAACTGTTTTTATTTCTGAGATGTCAATTTTTTTAACTAAAACATCTTTCATTGTTTGCATGTCTAATCTAGCCATTTTTCGTAAATTTTAATGTATTCATTTGCAATTGTTTTCGGGTCCCAATATTTTTCCATCCAAAGCCTGCTTTCATAACCAAGCTCTAAAACATTATTTAAACCAGATTCAATTAACTCAATTAATTTATTTTTTAATTCATCACAATTAACATTGATGAATGGATTTCTATCTGCACCAGAAGCTTCTAATAAAACTTTATTAACACTACTACCAATAGAACATATTGTTGCTGACCCCATGGCCATAGCCTCTAACCCAGATCTATGATATGATGTTGTTTTAACCTCATCTATGAATATGTTACATAAAGCTTTTCTTTCTAAACATTCTTTTAAGGGTACACCAATTATTATATCAATTTCAATTTTATCTTTATAAATCTCTTTTAATTCGTTTAAAATAGGTACTGTCTCAACATACCCTTTATCAGCCCAATCGGAACCTGGTTTAAGTGTTGATGGTGAGTAACCAATACGAATGATATCTTGTTGATATTGCGGGAAGAACATTTCGTCATATAAATCAATCGGATTCCTAACAATTTTACAGTTACTGTATTCTTGTAAAGTTGCGTGGTATTGCGCTATAACTAATTTAGGGCATGTGGCATCTAACGCAACCCTAAAAGGTTCACTATGAAATTGAATTATATTTTTTTTATCCGTATCAATTAGTTTATTGTGCTGGTGTACGATATCGGTTTCAGGTATAATACCTTTTTGGGGGTATGAATACCCAATAACATATGAATTATGATTTGTATATTTGTTAATAACATCACTAATAGCTTCAGGTGCTTTAGCTATTGCTGTTGGTTTATATTGTGCTATTATCATAAAAAGTTATAATATTATTTTCCTTATCGTAACTATTAGCATTTTCCATTATACTATTTTTTTCAAAATTATAATCATGTACGCTTGATATATTTAAACTAACACCTTCATCGGTTCTTAAAATACTTTCGAGCCCGTTTTCGTAAAAATTAAAACCAATTAAATCTATTTTTTCGTAACCACCTAATTTTAATAATAATGTTAACATAACAAAACCAGTTGTTGGTGGTTTATTTGTTATTTTTTGTCCATTTATTTCATTATGGTGATTATATTTTAATATAAGACTCTGTTTGAATTTATCTAACGATTCAATTTTTTTAATCCAGTTTTTTAATGAAATTGAAACTACAAATCTAATTGGTACAAATTGATCTAGGTTTATATCTTGTAAATAAACACTAGCGTGTATCGTGGTTTTTTTACCAGTATACTCTTCATCTAATTTAAAAGAATTAAACCTAATAACTATATCGTATGAATCAATTAGTCGGCCATTTTTATTTTTTAATAAATCAGATGAATTAGCGACAAGTATTATATTTTTACCACTAATAAAATTTTTAAGATTTGTTAAATCAATAAAAGACCTGTTAACATTTTTAATCTTTAATTCACGATCTATAGTTTTTGATAATTTATCAATACTTTCTGAGTTTAGATTTTTTTTATCACTAATTAATTTATATAATTCAGTTAAATTCCTACCAGATTGTTGACCTTTTTTTTCAAATACCTTTTTGATAACCGTTTCAACAACATTACCTTTTTTTAATGTCGAATCTGGTACAACGCTACACCCTTTTTTCATAATAGTGGGTTCTGGTGTTGAGCTAATACCCCTTTTAAGGTGTGTTTTTTCTGGGACAACAACTTTTTCCTCAATAATAGCGCTCTGTTTGTCAGTATCAACTGTGACAACCTGCTCATCAGATTTTTTAACCACCTTGCCTTGCGTAAGGCCTTTATTTTTCTTTATGAAATAACCCATCTAGATCTATTTTTGTGTCAACATCAATAACATCGTCAATTTTAAAGAAAAATGTGTCATCGTTATATAAATTATTATTAAGTTTTGTAAGTTCATTAACATTAAATATACAAACATAATGTGAAATCTCAAATACCGCTGGGTAATCTTGTCTTCTATATAAATTATGTTTAACCAATTGGGCACCTTTATTACCAATAATATCAAACATGTATAAACAAGGGTGTGTTGATTTTATGTCTTTCTTACAAAGAAGGCTTTTCGCACCTTGTTCGATAAAGAATGTATATGCGTTTTTAATATCAGACCAAGTTCTTTCTGGGTATGTTAAATAAAGCATAATAACGGTGTCACCAAAATTAATATCATTATTATCGATATGGTATTGGATGACATCTTTTGTACTTGTCTCATCCAGAGATAGATTATCTGGTCTAACACTAACATTTAAACCAATACTTTTACATTTTTCAATTAAAACCTCATCATCGGTTGAGATAAGTAAGTCTTTAAAATATTCAGTTGGAATAGTGTTGATCGTGTGTTCAAATAATAACCTATTTTTAAAAGGTAACCCTTTTGAATTACGTCTAGCTGGTATTAATAGTTTAACTTTATCGGTCATCTATATGTTCTGTTTTCTAGATTTAGTGAAACAAAGGGTATAACTGATACAACATTAGCGTCATAATGTTTTTTAACCTGTTTTTTTACCAAAATAGTTTGACCCTCTATCATTTTCAACCAAGTCTTATATTGATTCCAAGTAGACCAAGGTGTATCTTTTATTGTATTATAATACCCCTTAAAAGTCATTTCTCCATCAATTGTACCACAATCATGTCCAATCAAAATTATGTTCTTAGCGCCCATGTAAGCTGCTATATGAATAGCTGAGGTTATTGTTGAGAAGCTCACAACAATTTTATCACCACCGAAAACAGAGATGTCTACTTTATCGTGCAGATTATCGTTATGTTCGAAATAGTAAAGATTATCATGGTCCACCTTGTTCGTGTTTAATTTATCCTCACCAGTGTTTAGGTTACCACTATCGTATTCGGAAACGATTACAATTGACTCTGTCGCTAAACTTTCTTTTATGAATTTAACTTCTTTTCTAACTAAGTAATCACACCATATTTTTTTATAAGCTTGATTAACTCCGATAACAATTTTGTTATCAAAAAAATCTTCGTTGAAGAAATCAACAGATTTACCTGAGGCTAATACGTATATGTCTTCACCTTGATGTTTATTCTTTAGTTCGATAATACCTTTCATATTTTAATGGGTAATTTTTCCCCGTATTTATATTCGAATAATTTTTTATTAATCTCCCATTGATCATTTGTTTTACCAACTGAAAGGTGTGTAACCGATATATTTGTTACAACACCAATTTTAACACCATCTAGGTGGTTAGGTAAACAGAATGATAAATCATAAAAATGAAAACCATGGAAATTATTATCAAAATTATGTTTAATTTTAGTTCGATTAATAGCTAAAAATAAACCGTCAAGAACAACCATTTGTTTTATGTTGTCACCTTGTTGTTGAGAAAACATGCTAGTCCATTTTTTTTTACCGTCACTATGATTAACAATACCATGCATGGATTCTCTAATTGACCACCATCTACCGTCAACTAATCTATTGGTACCAGCTATGCCGATTATACCATAATCCATGTTTTTTTTAAAATGTTCGATAATCTTTTTACCCCAATGTCTAGTTTCAAAAATAAGATCATCATGGCAAAAAACTATAATATCATTTTTAGCGTCAATTAAACCTTTATTATATATTTCGGTTAAAGAATGCTCACCATTATTTTCATACGGTAAGATCTCTATACCATCACATAAACAAGTTTTTTGAATATGTTCTATATAATCTTGGTTAATCTCCCTAGTTGAGAAAACCACACTTATATTATTAATCATAATCCTCTTCAATAATAAGCGGTCTTTCCAGATTATCATTTTTATATTTCAAAACTGGTATGATACCTTTTATTTTCTGTATAAAAGCAAACTGATTTGTAACCTCGTTAAGTTCACGCTCAAGAAATGTTGTTAATTTATAATCTTCAGAATTTAGTGGATACACAAAGGCGTATAAAACTTTGTCACCCACTTGTATTCTCTTACCAGACCATACGGTTTTATATTCAATACGATCGAGTACATCTGGTGTAATCGATTTGTACGCTCTTATTTGATCTTTAAATTCACTTACCATTATTTAACCCCTGTTGATCCGAATCCACCAGAGCCCCTTTCTGAGCTTGATAATGAATCGGTTTTTATAAATTTAGTTTTATTAATCGTTTGCACGGCAGCGATAACACCCTGAGCAATTCTATCACCTTTGTGGATATAAAAGGGTGTTGACTTATCAGTATTATATAAAATAACACATACCTCACCTCTGTACCCAGAATCAACTGTACCTGGGCTATTTAATACCATAATACCGTTTTTTAAAGCTAATCCGCTTCTAGATCTAACCTGTAGTTCATATCCACCTGGTATTTCGAAATGTAGTCCAGTTGGTATTAAAGCTCTATGACCTGGTTCAATTTCAATTGGTAGCTCATTATTAGCTCTAATATCAAATCCACTATCCCCATCTTTTTCATACGCTGGGTCTTGGTTTTCAGAATTATTAATGAAACTAACTTTTAACTTAACGGTCATTGTTTCATTATCATACTCCCATCCACCCATTAAATCATTAGTTTGTGCTAAAAAATTGTCTAGCTCACTTTTTGTTTCATCATCAAAAAGTTCATTAAGGTCTAAATCTTGTAAGTTATCCATATTATAATAATGTTTTGTAAATTTCAGATCTTTCTTTTGTCACCGTATTTAAATTATATCTATCCTTAACGGTTTCATATAATTTTTCACCTAAATCTTCCACTAAGTTTGGGTTATCAACTAACCTCTTAACATGTTGACTCCATTGTTTATGGTTTTTACTTGATTCAACTAACAACGAGTTACCGTTATTATTAAAACCACCACCTTTTTCAATCGCTGAAATTAAATCTATTGTATAAGGTCCATAATTTTGTGCAATAATAGCTTTTTTATGGAAACCAGCTTCAATAATCTTTAACTGTGATTTATATTTATTAAAAGATGTTTCTACCAAAGGTGCCAAAGCAACGTCAAATTCATTATAACCTTTGGCATATGTTTCAATACTTTTAGTCCATATTCTTCTATATGGCATATCCTTATCGTTATATGGTAATTGTGAATCAAATTTTAATAAATGTTTTAAATAATCCGAATGTTTCTCTAATAACCTAAAATTATCAGTAATAAAAATCTCATACATAAACCATGTTGTTTCAATTGGTTGCATGTCTCTTTCCATCCACTGATTTGTTTCTTTATTAAACATTTTGACCTTACCTCTTGTGTCATAACCACAAAGAACAAACTGAATTTTATCAGAATATTCCTTAACTCTTTGTGGAACACCTTTAAGCAATTCAATATCTTTAATGTGTGATGACCCACCTAACCATCCGAATCTAAGTTTTTCGGATTTAGTTGGGTTCGGTTTAAATTGTGGTTCATTAGGGTTTACCGCATTTGGTAAAACTACACAATTTTTATTGTGCTTAAGAACATCTTTTTGTAAAATACTTGTTGTTACAGTGACTAAATCAGCTTCTTTAATAACCGACACAATTGTGGCTGGAAAATTTAAGGCTTTAGATTGTTGATACATCCCGTGAGATGGGTCTAAATTCCAGTGATCATCTAAATCGATAATAACTTTACCACCGAATGATTTAATCTTTTTAATTATTTTAAGAGCATCAGCAAAATTATTTCCAGGTACCCTGTGAAAAAAGAATAGTTGGAATTTTTTTAAATAACTATCATCATCAAAATTAACGTCATAGTTTATTTCAACGAAATAATCATCACCATGGTTATTTTGAAGCGATATATGCGGGTCTAGGCATCTATATTTACCAGAACCAGCACGATCACTAGGGTTTACAAGAATATTTATCTTACTCATTAAATTATGTTTCTATAATAATAAGAAAAATAAAGCAAAAATCAAAATATATTGTAAAAAAAAAATGGGGAGTATCAAACTCCCCATCATTAATCTTGTTAAGTTCTTTAACAATTAGTTTTTAGATTCATTAACAATATTGTCGAATTTACCTTCTTTTGCGGCCTCTACAAAATCAGCAAATTGGTTTTTAGTCCAAGTTGTTATACCTTCTGGACCTTCTTTATCACCTAATACAATAGCGTTTTCTTGAACCTCGATAACTGGACAACATTTGTTTTTACAAAATTTAATTACGTTACTTTCCATTTTTTTACTTTTTACTTGTTTTATTGTTATTTTCTTTCAAAACGTTTAATTTACCGCCAAACACTTTATCTCCAATTTTAATTTGGAAGTTTTCATCGATACTAGTTTTTTTAGCTTGTTCTTCAAGAACAGTCTCAACAGTTTTTTTAATGATGTATTCTATTAACTGTACATCCATTACAGGTGCGGCCGATTTTGGTGCACTTGGTTGTTCATTAATAACAGGTCTTTCATATTCAGTAACTTCTTGAATCTGTTTCATTTTAGGTTGCGCTTGCGCAACTTTCTCCATTAAAGCATCCATCCCAACTGGGACTGTTGGATCAACTATTGGGTTTTCGAGGAATGATTGTAAAATCTCCTTTGGCATTTTAGATGTACTTAAATTTTTCATTGTGTTTTTAGGGGTTGGTCCACCAGCTGTTCTTGTTCTAGCCGCAACTTCAGCTTCACTAAGATAAACTGGTTCACGATCTTCGGCATCATCAGCATACATGGCTCTGTTTATTTCTGGTTGTTGAGTCATTTTGGTACCACCAGTATTAATCTCAACTTTTTCCATGATTTTTCTAGCATTAGCAATCCCTTGTGCTAATATTGATGCTTTATCTTGAGTTTCCATATGTGTTATATATCCATTTTAAAAATCCAGAGCTATGGTTTTCATTTATTTCAGTATTTTCAACATCCTCTGGTTTATTTTCTATTGCTGGTGCATTATAATTGGGGTCTTTAAAGTTAGGGTCTGTTGGCCCAGCTGGTTTACTAGTATTTACAAATGATACAGCTTTTTCACCATCCATTTTTTTATCAGAACCATCTGTTCTATAACCTGATTGTGGGTTAAACGTTTTAAGTTGTTTACCACTTGAATCAAATAATATATCTACAGTACCATCTTTAATTTCATCCACAAGGTATGTTTTCCACTTTTGATTTGTCGTATTTGTAACACCTGCTGTTTGGTATGCTCTAAGCATCCATTTACCAGTGGCTTTACTTTTACCTAAAGCAACGGGTTGTACACGTCTATAGTTTTGTTTTGTGTACTTTTTTTCAGCTGGATCACTAACTTTGACACCTCTATACCAAAATACAATCTCGTATTTATTTTCGATCGCATATTTGATCATATTCAGTTTATCATCACCTGCATTTTCAATTATAAGCATAATTTTTTAAAATTAAACAACAGATGAGTCTGGATATGTATTACTATCTTTATAATTATTAACAGCGATTAATTTTGATCTTTCCTCAACGTCAGTTGTATTACCGATATCACCTTTACCTTTAGCGTCACCACTAAGTGCGTTAGGGTTTGTTGCGCTATATTCAAATGAATTTGGTTTATATTCATTGATCGGAACTAATTTGCCTTCTCTTTCTTCAACAGCAACTTGTCTTAATTGTTCTGATGCTGGTACTTTTAAAATATTGTTAGCCATGGTTAAATTTTATTTATTAATTTTTTTATTTTATTAACACTCTCTAATAATGCGCTATTTGTCATTAAATCGGGTGTGTCCATTATTCTATCATCTAAACTAGTATCAAAATCATTTCCTTCCGAATCTTTTCTGAATTGATTGTCCATACCAGCGTTAGTTCTCGCTACTTTATTACCGTTAACACGTTCTCTTTCGTTTTTAATTAGATCTTGTACCCATTTATTCATCACCTCACCACCGTTTAGTTCATATTCAACTGGATTAACATTATCACGATCAACATTATCAAAATATGATTTAATCATAACTAGATTAACAAACGGTTGATTTGGGTTATTTATTAAATGGTTGGCTCTTTTATAACCCTTTGCTGTTTTTTGATCTGAAAATTTATTTAAGACGTTTTTAATATGCGTCAAAACTTCTTCTGGTAAATCATATCGATTACCAATTAGTTTAGAATTCTCCTCATATAAAAAACCTGGTTCGTTAATCATTAGTGAGTGATTTTTTAAAATAATCTAATAAAACTTTTTTCTCATCTTCATTCATGTTTTGATTGAAGAATTCGATTAATTGATCGAATTTACCTAATATTAAGTTTTCTTTATCTTTAATTTCCTCGATTGTGGGTAATTTTTTTGTTATCAAATTATCACTCTCATTTCTTTTGGCTAACAAAGTTTCTAGCATTTTAAACGCCTTTTCTTTTGCGATTTCTTTTAATCTATCTTTTGGATTGGCTGGTTTAACATCCTTCATCTTGGGTTTAACCTCAATAAAATAATCTTCAAAGGTATGTTCCATACCCTTTTCATATAAATATTTGTGAAATTTTTCTGGATTATCTTTACACTTATCCGCCTCATTATTAAAAGGTAATGTGGATTCACCGTAATATCTTCTATAATTCTGAAAAACAAATGGTTGTCTTGTTTTTAGAATAGTAGCATCGGTTGTGTCATGGGTTGTTGCGGTATAATCAATGTATTTTTTATCCCCACTAATCATAGTACCATCTGCGTCAATAAACTCCTTAATGTCTTTATTATTTTCCATTCGATATTTTTCTATAAATATCGGTGATTTAAGTAATATTTCAATTAAACTGGAATTTCTTCATCAAATCCAGGTAATTTAAATATAATATCATCATTAAACCAATAATCTGGTTCATAATCCATTTTAACCCAGAATTCTTTTTCCATTTGAGATGGTGTGTAGAATTCATATAAGGTATCTTGATCACCAATATCATTTGGTTCGTCATTAACCAAATCTAGTTCTGACCTAAGGAACATTTTTTTATCCTCTGGTTTTGTTATCAATATTTCATTTCTATGGGATAATGGGAATGCAACTAGAAGTGGTTCAACCTTTTTGTTAAAAGCGTCTAAATATTTTGGTACGTTATATTCACCAATAAAATCTGGTTGGTTTTCTATTATATCATTTGGGACTAAAGAGGCGTACATATTGCCATGTTTATCCGTAGTTGAATCACCATGTGATTTAACTTTACCATTATTTACATAATATATGGTGTCACCTAAATTAACATTTAAGTTATTTATAATAGCTAATTCCATATGAGCTTGTTTCGGTAATTCCCTACCGTTTTTATCTACACCACGATTTTTATAACCTTGTATTGATTTTTTAACCCTAGCTTTTGTGGCGATTTTAGCCAATGGTATCTCTTTGTTATGGATTTTTTCAGCGTATTCATGGTAATATTGTACAAACTCATAACCTTGGCCGCTCAATAACATCTTCATACCTTTACCTAGAAACTCCTCAATATAAACAGGCATTGCTTTTGATTTAATACTGTTTCCAGTTAAGCTGACAGAGCCATCATCTTCTAACAAAGCGTAGTTCTTTCTTGAAAGATTAATCGTTGCTGGCCAAATACCATCCAAACCAAGACCCATCTCCCCACGCATATAGGTGTCATTAAATTCAGCTACAACGGCTTTAACACCAGTATACTCTTTACCAGCTTCAACCTCATCATTTAAACCCTTACCGATGTAAAAGAATGATTCACCGTTCTTTGGTGCCATGAAGTTAACACCATCCGTATCAAGTACTAAAGGTGTATAACCTTTCTTGATAAAGAATTTAACCATTAGTCTAAGATACTGTCTAGCTGTACACGTAATTCGTTCACTAACATCTATTTCCGCCCATTGAAATGCCATAGGTGCACCAAGGGCACCGAACATCGAGTTAATAAAGATCTTAAGCGGTAACTGTTTACGTTTATATTTATCTGCTAATTGGTAATTACCCTCTTTTTTATATTTATCCGATAATCTCTTAGCGTTAAAACGTTCAGTATGGAAATATTTCAACATCGATTTCATCGCACCGTTAATATCAACACTAGGAAATACATCATGCGCTAATTGAATAGCTGGATAAAGTGAGTTGTAGTCCATCTTTCTTAAAGTGGTTGAATAACCAACTTTGAATAGTCTGGACAAACCACCAGTGTAATCTCTTTTTGTATCCGATACAGGTATGGCCAAATCATTCTCGAATGAATATGCCATCATAAGCAATTTCCATAAACCAGCTGTACCCATTGTTGAAACCCTTTGGTATGTTGTTGGTACCAACTTAGCTAATAAGAATGATGACTGGTTGTAAACAGCATCAACTTCCATTGTTTCCCATAAGTCATCAATCAAGTAACGCTCAACGATATATTTACCGTCAACTTCCTCAAATGTATTGATATACTGACGAAGAGCACTTAAAAGGTTCTTAAGATAAGAGAAAGTTTTGGGCGCTTTGTAATCTAATTGAGCTAAACCAGTACCGATCCCCATTTTAGGGAATACGATAGTTTTACCCTCTCTAATCTTTTGGATTATCTTATTTACATCGGCATCGATCAGTTTTTTATTTTTATCATAATCAACGTCACTAAAATAAGATTCTGGTGTTGTATCTGGTGAATTTTTAGTTACAATACCAATTACGTTTGGTTCACCACGCATATCTTTTGCTTGTCCACCAAAACCTTCTCTTTCCACGTTGTCACCAAATACAAATATTTTATCGGGGTTTGATTGGATATGATCTCTTGTGATATAATCCATAAACTCTAAAGCTGGTTTTGTTTTACAGTATGAACCAGTTCTATCATCAAAATAGAATTTATCCTCTGAATACCAGGTGTTACCGATTTTGTCACCAACGACATAAACACGGTTCTTCTTAGCGATTTTATTGTATTTACACACATATTTTAAACCAACTGATTTCATACTCGAATCAATCGCTTGTGCACGCCTAGCTGAGTGAATAATGTCAATAATTGAATAACCAAACATATTTGTCTGTGTATATTCTTCTACCTCATTACCTAGTTTAAGGATACTTTTTTCTTTTCTCTGGATTAATTCACCTGGTTTAAGTGTTATTGCGATATCCTTAATATCAACACCAAGTTTTTGACAGCGGACAAAAAAGAAATCCCAATCAAAGTTCGCACTATTATAACCAGCTATAATCGTTGGTTTAATCTCATTAATTTTTTCAAAGAATTTTATAATACCCTGTCTTTCGGATTCATCATTATCTTCAATAGGTATAATCTCTTCAACACCTTTATTAGTGTAAATCCCGATTAAAAATATCCTATTAATCTCTGGGTCCAAACCAGTGGTCTCTAAGTCGAATATAAACTTATGGATATCATCATATTCCTCAAACCCTTTAAACAATCTTTTACCAGTGTGTATAAAATATTGCTCAACTGGTGGTATTATCAAAAAGTGTGAATTAATGTCATTTCTTTTATCATAAATATAAATCCCACCTTCTCTAAAGAAATCTTTCATTCTTTTATCACCCTGTGTACAGGTAACTAAGTATTTATAACCATCAACTAGTTTTGGGTGATCACCGTGTTCGAGTACTTTAATGTCAATACCGTATCTCTGTCTTGCTGCTTTGATTTTTGAGTCACTATTACCGTAGAAATTAGTTAGTTCTTTAACCTTATTAAGGTTTTTTATCCACATAAAAGCTAATAAAGGTTCAGTTTCTATATAGTTACCCCTTTCTGGGTCTTGCTTAACCTTGTGTATTAAATTAGTTTCAGCATCGTATTCAACATTAACGATGTATTTCTCATCGTCATGCCCACTAAGGAACTTTTCTATATCTTCGAGTGAAATCTTATACTCAGCCATAATTTATTATTTTGGCACAAATATAGTAATAAATGGTTCAATAAAGAAATTTTTTATAAAAAAAAAATAATTAACCAGTTTTTAGATCAGTTAAAACTGTTTACAGTGTTGGGTTACAGCATATTTTTTACAGTTTTTACGTAAAATAGAGTATAGTTTATTAAACAATGTCAGTTTTAATAAACGAATCCACAATATGAATATATAAATCTTCTTGTATTGGTGCGATTAACTCACCATAAACTTTAAAGGGGTCTGCTAAATCAAATAATGTTAATTTAAACTCACCTAAAAACACACCTGGTTTATCGGTATCATCTTTAGTGAATTGGTAAACCACTATATAATGTTTGTCACCATTTTCATCACATGGGTTTTCAAGAACTATCTTAGCTTCTTTATTGGCAACTTTATAGACACCAGTTTTTTCATCTTTCATTGCGAAAGTTGCAACACAGTTTTCAATTAATTCTTCGAAACGTCTGAAATCATTACGACCATCTCTAAAAACTTTCATTTTTAAAATAGGTAATGTTGAGTTTTGTCTTATACTGAATATCATTAGAATAATTTATTAATAAATATCTTTCTACCACCGTTTATTGTCCTTAGGTTATAAATATTAGTCATATTACTAACTATTTTTTTAACCTCTACACTATACAAAGGTACACAATACATCTGAAAATCCTTTACACCACCTAAAAATGTTCCAGCGAAGAATTTCTCAAGTACGGTGTTTATTTTCTTAGTCTCATCTAAATATAACGCATCTAAAAGATTTTGCGTACCACCACCAAATGAGATATTAAAAGGGACACCTTCTTGGTATTTACTATCAACATCTAATTCATGCGGTGTTACCTCAACAAAATCATAGTTTCTCAAAACCATTTTACCGTTTAAGTAAATTGATAACGTACCTCGTCTGTACTTACCATATAATAGTTCACAAGAATCCTTGTAGGCGAAATCCCTTTCAAACACACTACTTACATGTAAAAACTTTTTCTCATTAACATCTATTACTGGTTTTTTTGTGTAACCCTCTTCTATTGTAAAATATTTTGTAACTATTAAAGAAATTGTGTGATTAGAACAAGCGTCATCTGGTTGTTGGATGAATGAGTTTGTTGTGATACCACTAACTTCTTGTGTTTGACCAGTGTAACATATATCCGTTGGATATATGGTTCTGTAACCAATTCTACCATCGTTGGTTATTCTTAAACCAAACGCATTGTAATATAAATCGGAATACTCCTGGTGGTATTGTAAAACTTGAGACTGTGGTGTATATTTTCTACCAGTATACATTAATCCGTTATAATAGTTAAAATAACCTATATATTTTGAACTACCATTTAGGGTAAGCATACCATTATATGTGTATATATTTTGTAATTCTTTTGGTATTATGGAATAACTATCATTTAATTTTTTAACCTCAACAACTGTTTTATCAGCATATTTGTTTTCAGATCTAGTACCCATATAAAAAATAAAACCAGTATTACCTGTAAACATCTCGTTCAGTGTAATACCTGTAGTGGAACCTGTGGTGGAACCTGTGGTGGAACCTGTGGTGGAACCTGTAGTGTTCATTGGGAAGTGTAGTAACATGTTAACACTAAAACCCTTTCTACCTCTTGTTGGAAACCACTCAACAGGTTGTTTGTGTATTTTATAAAACCCTTGATAAAAACCACCTTTCAATTGATTATAATATTGGCCATTATCCGATTTTAAGTGTTCTATCTCATAAGTGAATTGCCCTGTATAACCAGAAACTTCGTGAAAACAAAAAGTATCACCGCTTTCAACAACATATGTTACATCTGGATCAATTTTACCATTACCATTTGGTATGAAAAAATTATCATAACCATTAAGTCCTATATAATCCAATTCAACATTTGTTGCTTGTGTTATACCTGGTCTAGAACATAGCCCTTGAGTAACATCAATTTTAATTAAATGACACTCACTATAATCACGATAAAAATCTCTACAATCTTTTGTGACCGTTAAATCAAAATATTCACTATTATCTAGGGCTGTATAAAACATTATATAATCTTAATTGGTTTTTGGAACGCTCTGTATTTAAGAGCTTTATTAATTTCTTCAGCCTCAGAAGACATTCTCTTAAGGATTTCTAATGGGTTTAATTTAATCATCCTGTCCTCTAATTCTTTTTTAAGTGTAACCATTTCATCTTTACCTTCCGATAAAAGTGATTGGTATTCTATTTCCATATTTGCGTCTGGAACTGGTATTTTACCACCGAACGTACCTCTTACTCTACCTAAAGTTTCTTTACATAAAGCAATAAAGTATCTTCTAATCCAAATTTTAGCTGGGTCGTTTAGATCATCAAAATCAACATTGTCCAAAGGGACATCCATTGGTGATTTGATAATATCTTTGTTTTTAGCCAAACAATCATCTTTAATTAAAGGGTTAATATCATAGTACCAATACCAACATTTACCTTGATTAAGCATTGACCCCCTAAAATCAAATTTACCACCAGGTGTGTTCATTAAGTGAAGATATTTCTTACCGTCTGGGGCGTTTGTAATTTTATAAATTAACTCAGAACGAATCATTCTATTTTTAAGGTTTCTATCTGTTGTTCTCATTAAAATATCGAAAGCTGGTAGAATATAGTAACTACCTAACCCCATATATTCAGCACCAAACTGGTTATTCCACACACCTAAAAATGGGTCAATTACTGATTGATCTAAGGATGCTGGGGTAAACCATAATACCTCATTTATTTCTCTATTTGCTGGTATCTCATACATTTGTTGACCTTTAACTAGTTCAACGTAATCTTTTTTGAGAACGTAACCACCTTCACCAGCACCTAAACCGACTATTTTTGAATAGGAGTATGTGTATTGAGTTACCAAATCAAAAGTTCTATAAAGGAATGCTCTGGTTAAGTCCGCTTCAGTAACGTTTAAACCAATTAAACTAGGCCATTGATGCTCAATTAACCAGTTATGTATAAACTCAACATAATCTTCAGTTGCGATTTCAAGCAATGAATCCATTTGCTCATTTTCTAACTGTATTTTTCTAATCGGTGCCCCAAGCCTATGTTTAGCTTGTTTATAGATTTTTTCTTTTTCAACTGGATTTATTTTCATTTCACTAATATTTATTATAAATACTTTCAAATAAACAAACAGTATGATAAATGATAAAATTGAACATTCTTTAATCAGATTTAAAGAATTATTTGGCTATAGACTTAATGAATCAGAGGATATTAATGAAGTTGATTGGGATAAAGAATTTAGCGATGTTAAAAAAAGCTGTTTATCACCAGAGTCAGTTGTTAGTATGTTAAACTCTCAATTAAACAGACTAGGTAAACCCTCAAAAGATAGGGGTAAGATAAGTGCTAATGAACCTATTATTAGTGGTGGAAATATACCTACTGATAATGAAGGTGAGATTGATATTGAACATTTTATCAAACAAATAACCGCATTACCAAAACAAATATTTGATAGAAACCCTAAAATGGAAAAAAGTGATAAGGGTGGTTTACAATACACAGTTAATACTGGGATACCAGCATTAAGGAGTATACTTTATGATAAAGAACAAGGTGAGTTTTATACAATTAATACTTGTCCTGGAGCTGGTTCATGTGCGATTGATTGTTACGCTAGAAAAGGCTTTTATATCATGAACGATGGTAAAAATATAAAATACACACAAAGACTTAATCTATTATTAAACGATCCAGAGACATATGAGAATATTATAATGGATGAATTAGATCCTTTAGCTTATAGCCTTAAAAGACAATCAAAAAAAGAGGGTGTTGATATTAAACTAATATTAAGATGGAATGATGCTGGTGATTTTTTTGCTAAAAAATATTACGATATAGCTATTAGTGTTACAAACCAATTACTTAAAGCTGGTTACAATGTTGATTCATACGCATATACAAAAATGGGTGATATAGCAAACATAGCTGACCCTAATTTTATTATGAATTTTTCTGATGACGCTAATAAAAGGGAGACTGAAAAGGTTAATACGGATACAGCTAAAATATCTAAAATAGTCCCTAAGGAATTATTTAAGGATATCTTTAAAAAAGAAGGGCCTCACTACGTAAAAGACGAAAAAGGTAAGGCTCAATTTATTGATGATAGTACTAAAGAGATGTTAAAAAATCGTATAAGTGTTAAATATAATATACCTTATGATTCGATTGTTTATACCGATGAATTACCATCAACACAAGCAGAGCCATTGGTCTATAATGTGGTTGTATTACCAACTGGAGACAGTGATGTTGGTGCTCAAAGAAAAGATGTTAAAGGTAGTTACCTACTTCAACATTAACGTCTAAGGTGCATAATAACTTCTTTACCAACAGAAATTTGTTCTTCTGATGGGTTATCACCCATGATAGTACTAATAATTTTCATTTTACTTTGTAGTGCTTTGTACATGATCATGTCTAACGTATCAGCGAATAAAGGGTAAATAATATGAACTTGGTTTTGTTGGCCGATTCTATGCGCCCTATCTTCAGCCTGCATATGATTGGCGGGTGTCCAATCTAAATCATTAAATATTACCACACTACTTTCAGTCAGTGTCAAACCAACACCAGCGGCAACAATATTACCTAAGAAAACTTTAATCTTATCATCGTTTTGGAATGATTCAACGGCCTGTTGTCTTTTTTCTTTTGACACCGAACCATCAATTGTGACAGCTTTTTTACCAAAATGGGCTTGTAATTCTTTAATAGTATTGGTAAAACAACTAAAAATAATAACTTTCTGATCATTTTCCAACATTTCTTCAGCCATTTCAATTGTATGTACAATTTTATCATAGGATAATAATTGTCTAACTTTGATAAGTTTTGTTAAATGGTCAGTAATTGTTGGTTTTTCACCAGCGGCTTCCATTTCCTCAATCCAAGCCTCGTATTCAGCTATATAAGCGTTGTAACTGGTTGAGAACTCAAGTGGTAAATAAACTGGTTTGATTGTTTTTTGTGGCAGGTCAATTGAATCATTCTTTGTTCTTCTTAAAATAACGTCAGATGAAAAATCTTTCAGCTCCTCTAAATTTGATGACCCAGAACAAACCCAATATTTTTGTTTGGTACCCTTACGATTAAACTGTCTACCAGCGCAATATCTTTTAACATAACCAACCCAGTTAGCCGCAACGGGTGAATCACACAAATACAAAAGATTATAGAAATCGATTGGTTTATTTGTGATCGGAGTACCTGTCAATAACCATCTTACAGGTATTTTCATAGCAAAATCGTTAAAGATCTTGGTTCTATTTGAAGAAGCGTTTTTAAGATAGTGAGCCTCGTCAGCAATAACTAGATCAAATTTATGGTAATCAATTGGCGATGTTGGTAAATCAGATACTTTAACACCACGTCTGGGTAAATGGTGAAAATTTTTAAGAATATCGTAATTTACAATCGTCCATTTCTTTACAGTTAGATTACTACCGTCAACAATACTAATATTGTCAGGTGAATCGTAATTTGATATCTCTATCTTCCAATTTAATTTAAGTGACGCTGGGCATACTACAAGTATTTTTTTGAACTGCCCTTCCATCGCAGCGATAATAGCTGAGGTTGTCTTACCTAAACCCATTTCGTCAGCTAATATAAATTTATCATTCATTAATAAATTTTTAATAGCCGTTATTTGATGTGGTTTAGGATCTCTTTCATATTTAGATGGATCGATTATGGGTTCTGGCTTACTAACTTTAACACATTCTTTTGATATGTAAAACGTGTAATACTCATCACACCCTTCTTCAAAACAACCAAAAACATGTAAAAAATTATCTTTTCTACTAAGTAATTTGTTTATAAATATTTTTTCTGGTATGAAATCTAGTTTTAATTGTTCAGCAATAAATGGTCTACATGATTTGCTAATCTTAAATAATTTATTAACAACAACTGGGTCAACATGTCCATTTTTAATAATATAGTCACTTTGATTTTTTGTTGGTATGAAGCTTTTGCTTGTAAAATATGTTTTTTGTATCCCTAAAATGTAATCATTAGTCCCTTTATAAACCTTTAATATATCTAGAGCACGTTTTTCTATTGGTAACTGCATTATAATTCTTAATTCATCGAATTTATTATTATTCAATAATAATAAATTTTTAGCACAAAGTCAATTCATAAATAAATTAAACTATTTATCTATAAAGAACAATGGAAAGAAAAACTAGAATACCAAATACTAGGTTGAATAGGTTTTACGATGAAGAAGATTTTCAACTTGAACTTGATATGGCTACTGAGCTAATCGAGGGTGATATGAACTTTACCGTTGTTTTATTTAGAATTGATCGTGCTAACACGCAAGTAGATGATGTTTATTGGGAGAGTAATTCTGGTGATATTAGATTTAAAGCACCTGTTGAACTTAAAGTTATACTAAACCTAGAAAACGGTGAGAACAAATCGTATTCACCAAATGGTAATTTAAGATATCAGGATTATGGTAATCTAGAATTTACAGTTTTACAAAAACAGTTAGATGAGAAGACCGTTGAAATTAATTATGGCGATATTGTTGGTTACGCTGACAAACAAAATAATTTTAAATACTTCACAGTTTTTGATGATGATACAATAAACTCGGATAATCCTAGTACACAATTTGGTTATTCTGGATATTTCAGAAGAATTAAATGTACTAATGTTGATCCAAATATATTTAACGGCATATAATTATGGCATTACCAGGGTCTTTTAAGAAAAACATTAATATCACCAGAGAGCGAGCAAACATTGAGTACCCTTATTCTATGCAGAGCGGTGCGGCTGAAAATATGAAGGATATGATTATCGATAAAGATACTTATCTCCCTAAAGGTGTTTTACATATTGATTTAGATAGAGGTTTTAAAGATTTTGTTAATAACAACTTAAAATTATCTCTTGATGGTGAAGAGGTTCCAGTTTTTATGATGGGTATACAAAAATGGAACGAATTCTCACAAACTTGGAAATTTTCTGATGAATATAAAAACGTTAAGATACCATTTATTAATATCGTTAGAAACCCAGATACTAAATACGGTACAAACCCTTCGTTAATTTATAATATACCGATAGGTAAGCACTATACGTATGCTGAGGTACCAACTTGGGATGGAAATAGAAAGGGGGTTGATGTTTATCAAATACCACAACCAATACCTGTTGATATAATGTATTCTGTTAGGATATTTGCTTATAGACAGCAAGAGCTTAATAAGTTTAACACATTAGTTCTTAAAAATTTTCAAAGTAGACAGGCTTATACAGTTGTAAATGGACATTATATCCCAATCGTTTTAGAAGATACGTCTGATGAAAGCCAAGTAACTGATTTAACGAATAAAAGGTTCTATGTGCAACTTTATACTTTTAATTTACAAGGGTTTATATTAGATCCAGATGATTTTATAGTAACACCAGCTGTTAGTAGAACGTTTACATTAACTGAAAACGGATAAAAATAATAAAACTTTTTTTAAAATGAATCGATCTTACGGTTTTTTGGTAAAAAATGTGATATTTATGAATAAGTAAAATTAAATAATAAATAAAAATTAACTAAATATGGCAAACAAAGTTTATGCATCTCCAGGTGTTTACACAACAGAAAAAGATTTAACTTTCACTACTGAAACAGTGGGTGTTACTACTTTAGGTGTTGTTGGTGAAACCGTAAAAGGTCCAGCATTCCAACCAATTTTCATCAGAAACTTCGATGAGTTTAAAACGACATTTGGTGGGACAAATCCAGAAAAATTTAAAAATACACAAATTGTTAAGTATGAATTACCATACATCGCAAAACAGTATTTAACACAATCAAATCAATTGTACGTAACTAGACTACTAGGTTTATCAGGATATGAAGCTGGTATGGCTTGGACTGTTAAAACTTTAGGTGCATGCGATGAATCAACATTATCACATACTGGTATTACTCAGACTCAAATTGAGTTTCGTTTTAATACAGCAACAAATTCATTTTATGTTGTTGATCCAGGTGGAAACATTGACTTGATTGATTACATTTCAAGTTTAACTGGTGTTAATACAACTGAATTTGATTCAGTTTTTAACACATATTTCACTACAATCGGTGGATATACAGGTGCTAATTTTTATGATAAAAAACATGCAATGTATTGGGGTCTATTGACTAACGATCTACAAAATGAGATGGATACTGATATCGCACCTATTAATGTATACGATGCGACTTATGTTGATGCTTATGAATTACCTAATACGGTACCTGCACAAGATAGAGACGCTTATGTGTTAAATAATGAATTGGTTTATAACCCTATTACTCAAACATATAGCGGGCCTAGTTTTGGTTTATTTTGTCACACATTTAGTTCAGCTGGCGCTAGTACCATTAAAGGTAAATTAGAGTTATACACAATGACTTTAAATTGTGATCCATATACTGAAGGACATAATAAAACAATTGCTACTATTAGAAGTAGAGGTAATTATGTTTCTGATGTGTTAAAATACAAAGTTAATACTTTGGATATGATCGCACCAATAGGTTTAGATAGTAACCCTTATTTAGCTTTTGAGTTAACGGGGACAACAGCTAACCCATCTGGTGGTACGTTCTCTTATACTGTTTCTTTGAAAGAGGGTAATGCTAACTATATTAAAAATGTAATTGGTACAACACCAGCAAACAAAGATTCTTTAATCTATGTTGAGGAAGTATATGATAACTCATTAAAAATGGGTTGGTTAGAAGGTAAGATTAAAGGTTTATACACAGAATTAACTTCTGTTAATGAATGGGATCATTATAAATTCCAATATCAATCACCTGTTACACCATTTATTGTTTCAGAATTAAGAGGTGGTTTACCACAAAGGTTATTTAGGTTTATATCTATATCTGATGGTACAACAGCAAACTTTGAAATTAAAGCATCTATCGCAAATGTTGATTTATCTAAAAAGACATTTGATATTTATGTAAGATCATTCAATGATACTGATAAAACACCTGTTTTATTAGAGAGATTCACTGATTGTACAATGAATGAAAGTTTAGATAACTACGTTGGTAGAAAAATCGGTACTATCGATAATAAATACCCATTGAAGAGTAGTTATATCGTCCTTGATTTAGCTAATAACGCACCGATGGATGGCGTACCTGCTGGTTTCGAAGGTTATGAGTTCAGAACTAATAATGAAGTTAATTATACAGCAACATTAGTACCTGAAATGCCATACAAATTGAAGTATTATGCCCCAGGTGATACAATTTATAACCCACCTTTCGGTAATGCTGTTATCTCTAGTGGTGATAGAATCCCTAAAAATTATTTAGGTTTCTCAAGTCAATTTGGATTTGATAAAGATTTATTACTGTTCAAAGGTAAAGTTAGTATCTTAGGTGATAACGCATATAATATTGGTGATGATTACACAACAAAAACTAAAGGTTTCCACATGGATATCAACGCACAATCAATTGTTGATTCTGTAACTGGTGAACAAGTTTTTGCAACTGGTGTAGCTTCATTTAACGATGCAACAACTGTTGACGGTACAGTTTCTCACCCATACAATAACATGAGAACAAGAAAATTCACAGTATTATTCTCAGGTGGTTTTGATGGTTGGGATGAATACAGAGTTAACAGAACAAACACAGATGAATATAAAATCGGTAGAACTGGTTTCGTAGCTGGACAATTTGATACATTCACAAATGTTGAATACGCTGAATTGTTTGGTACTTCTGACTACTATGCAACAATGTATGGTATCAGAACATTCCAAAATCCTGAAGAAATCGCTATTAACATCTTAGCAACACCTGGTATTGACATGTTAAACAATACTGACTTGGTTAGAGATGCAATTGAAGTGGTTGAAGAGAAGAGATTGGATGCAATTTATTTACCAACATTACCTGATATTAAATTATTAAATAATAATAACCCTTCAGATACTGAAAGTTGGTACTATGCTGAGGATATCGTTAGCGAATTAGAGAATACTGATATTGATTCTAATTACACTGCGGTATATTACCCATGGATCCAAATTACAGATACAGACAATAACGCAAACTTGTATATCCCACCTACTGCTGAAGTAGTAAGAAATATGGCTTATACTGATAACGTAGCGTTCCCTTGGTTTGCAACTGCTGGTTACAATAGAGGTTTAGTTAAATGTAATAGAGCACGTATTGTTCTTGACCAAGAGGCTAGAGATGTATTATATCCAGGTAGAATCAACCCATTGGCTACTTATTCAGATGTTGGAGTTGTTATCTGGGGTAATAGAAACTTACAAGTTAAATCAAGTGCTCTTGATAGATTGAACATCAGAAGATTGTTGTTACAAGCAAGAAGATTGATTATGAGTGTGTCTAAAAGATTGTTATTCGATCCAAACGATACCACAGTTAGAAATCAATTCTTGTCTTTGGTTAACCCAATCTTAGATAACATCAGAAAAGAAAGAGGTTTAACAGACTTTAGAGTAAGTGTCGCTATGGACGTTGAAGATAATGATAGAAATACCTTAAGAGGTAAAATATTTATCAAACCAACTCCAACATTAGAGTTCATTGAACTTGAGTTCACAGTTACACCACAAAACGTTTCTTTCGATAACATTTAATAAATCTTGGGGGTATTTAATAGTACCCCCATATTTTTATCATAGACGTTTTACCATGTATGGTTTATTGACTACGGTAAAAAGAAAGTAACAAAGAAAAATATATATAATAGTACCATTTATAAGTACATATATATATAATATAATAATAATAATGTATATATAGTACTATATAATATAATAATAAAATAGTACCTCTCGTTAAGACCCTTAACAAAAATAAGTATAAAAAGGCCAAAAGTCAAGTATTTTGAAATATTTTTTTAAAAAGGTGTACAAAACGAAAAACAAAGATATTTATTAAAAAGAATAAAACAAAACTAAATAAATAACAATATGGCTAACTTACTAATGAAAATGCCTGTTCCTTACGAACCAAAGAAAAAGAATAGGTTTATCTTGAGATTCCCAAGTTCACTAGGTATCAACGAATGGTTTGTGATTTCAACATCAAGACCTAAAGTAACAATAAATGAAGTTGAGATTCCTTTCTTGAATACATCAACGTATGTTGCTGGTAGATTCAACTGGGAGTCAATTGACGTTACGTTCAAAGATCCTATCGGACCTTCAGCTGCTCAAGCGTTAATGGAATGGGTTCGTCTACACGCTGAATCCGTAACAGGACGTATGGGTTATGCCGCTGGTTATAAAAAAGATATTGAATTGGAAATGTTAGATCCGACAGGTGTTGTTGTTGAGAAATGGATTCTTCAAGGAACCTTCTTAACCAATGTCGACTTTGGATCATTAGAATACAGTGATGACGAAATCGCAGATATCTCCGCTACATTAAGAATGGACCGTTGTATCTTGGTTTACTAAGAGAGATTGCACAAGATTACAAGAGGGGACGCTATGCGACCCCTTTTTTGTTTTTACCCGTTTAGTAATTTACTATGTTTCCCGACAAACGTATTAATCTTCTCTGTTAAAACTTTTGTTTCTAACATCTCATGCTCCCAAATCACTAACAAGGTGTATGAGGGATCGAATTTAACAAGTTTAACCTTGTACTGGTCATTCTTAAGATTTGCTCTCTGGAAGGCGTATTTGGGCTCTGGGTTATGTTTTTTACAGCAATGATAGAAACACCCATGAGTCTCAACTAAAATACTGTGATCATTTAACAAAAAATCAAACTCCCTTTTCCTAAAAACAAAATGTTGTTCAAACTTAATATTCATTTCCCTCAATAATTCAGCGAACATAACCTCAAGGTTTGAGGTACCATTCATTTTTTTTAACATTTTCCTTGTTTTACCTTTCTTTTTTGCCATACATTCGTATTATTACTTAGATAAGTACCGTCAAATTACGGGTAAACAGTAAATTTTAAAAAAAATACCGTTTACACTATTTAATAATATACTATAATTAATTAAAAAAGAAACGAATATGGATAATTCACAACAAGTTTACTTTGAACCAGCACATGACGTAATTAGTTTACCGTCTGGTGGAAGATTCTACAAGAATAAAAAAGATTCAGTTAAAGTTGCCTATATGACAGCTTCTGATGAAAACATCTTAACTTCACCAAACCTACTTCAAAGTGGTAAAGTTCTTGATGTGTTATTAGAAAAGAAAATTTTAGATAAAGATATCAAAGCTGGTCAATTATTACCAGGTGATAGAAACGCTATTATTTTCTTCTTAAGAGCAACAGGTTATGGCGAAATGTATCCTGTGGAGTTATCAGACCCTAAAACAGGTGAGAGATTTGTCACTGATATCGATATTAGCCAGTTACCAACAAAAGAAATTTCAATACAACCAGATGAAAACGGTGAGTGTTCTTTTGTTTTACCAAAATGTAAAAAAACCGTTAAATTCAAATACTTAACAGCTGAAGAGGATGAGAAGTTAGTTAAAGAAGATTCTGTTAGAACTAAAAAACTCGGTTCAAACGCTATTAGCCAGATCATGACCCTTAGATTACAAAATCAAATTACAGAGGTTGATGGTATTACCGATAAAAATGCAATTATTCAATTTGTTGAATCAATGTCACCAATGGACTCTGCCGAATTTAGAAAACACTTATTCGACAACGAACCAGGTCTTGACTTAACGATTAATGTAGAAGCTCCTAGTGGGGAATTTTTTTTTGGTGAACTTCCTATTACAGCCAAATTTCTTTGGCCTTACGTCTGATTATAGACAGCAAATGATGTATGAATCATACATCTTAGTAAAACATGCGAATTTTACTTATGCTGATGTAATTGGGATGCCAATCTTTGAAAGAAGAAAGTTTATTGAGATATTGATGGAAGAGAATACTAAAATCAAAGAAGCTAGAGATAGAGAGATGCAAAAAGCTAAATCTAAAAGAGGATAAAAGAAACCCACTATAAAGGTGGGTTTTTTGTTTTACTAGATATTTATTAATAAAAACATTTATGAAAAAATATGTTATAACAGAAGCGCAACTTAAAACCATTGTTGAGAAGTATGAACCAATACCTAAAGATGTGGTTAAATCAGCACCAATGACATTTCAAAATTTTATAAAAGCTATTAAAATGGAGAAAGATGGTGGTCAGACGGACAAAAGTGATTTAAAAAGTTTTGTTAGTGCTAAGATGGCTGGTTCTAGAGCTGAAAAATACTTGGATAAAACCGATGACGCTTTAGCTAAGATAGTTGGTGATCATGGTAGTATTAAGGGTTATAGTCTTGTTAATGACGACCCTGTTTTGGGTGATGCTGAGGATTTATCAATAATCGTGATATCGTTAGTTTATTACTTCTATAAAGAAGGTCAGTTACCTAACTTTAAAATTAAAGATGTTCGAATGGATCTTGATAGAAATTATAACATAATTAAAACTAAAGGTCTTAATGATTTTAAAACATTATTGAGATCTAGATTTGAATCAGACTGGATTGTATCTGAAATGCCTAATAACGAAAATGAAGCTTTGATAAGCACACCAACTGGATCTATTCAAGTACATGCTAATATACTTGGTGGTATGGCTACTTTGGTTAAATTTAATTTCATGGATACCCCAACTTTAAATAAATTCTATAGTGATATAATCATGGATAAAGAAACCATGACCAAAATTAAAAAAGCTATTGGTAAGAATATTATACCAAAATTAAATAGCGGTAGTTTAGAATTTTCATTTTAATAAATGGCTCAAGGGGATATAGCAGCAAAATTAGATAAAATGCTTAAGGAATTAGATTCTTTAAACAATGGTAATACTGTGTCCCAAAAACTTAGAGAAAATGCGATTCAACAAATTATAGAATCACACGCAAAATCTATTGACGCTAAAAAAGAAGCTTACAAATATGATCTTAGACAAGATACGATATCATCGTATATTAAAAAAGTTTATAAAAGAAATAAGGATGTAATTAATGAAAGGATTAAGTTAGAAAAGGAACAAGAGAGGATAACTGAGTTAATAGAAAAATATAAGGAAGAAGAGATTGAAGCCGCACAAAATGGTAAGACAGAATTAAGTAAATATATCCTTAAAAGAAGAACCCAGTTAGAAACCGAAAAGATTATCAACGAAGCGATGGAAGGTGCTTCAGACACAGCAGAAGCTGCCGCTAAAACAGGTAACCCGTATTTAGCCGCTATTATTGTAGTTGGTGGAGCTGTATTCACCGCAGTTAAAACATTAGCCACAGCCGCATTTAGTTTGTTTAAAATAGTTGGTGGTTTTGTTACGGATATGTTTGGATCTGATTTGGGTATCGGAGCTGTTTACGAAACTTTTCTTCGAATGCAAAAAATCACTGGTGATTTTTCAGCGGATGCTGGGTTAATCGCTTCTGAATCCGAAAACTTCCTGGGTAATATGCCTAGAATAATGAATGAAGTTCTAGATGTTGGTGGTACCATTGAACAAATTGGTGAGGTGATGGATAAATTAACTAATGTAACTGGTAAAAATAGAATGTTTACTGGTAAACAATTTAAAAACATTATTGAGTTAGGTCTTGGTACTGGTTTAGGTGTAGAAGAGGGTTCAGAACTCATAGGAAACTTTGATAACTTAGGGTATTCATTAGATCAAACACTTGAATTAACCGACTATGCCAGAAATAAGGCAATGAGAGTATCCCAAAACCAAACAGGGGTTCTTAAAAAAGTAAATGAATTAGTTATCTCATTAACTGGTTTCGGTATATCTAGGGGTTTAAAGGGTCTTACTGATTTGGTGGTTAAAACCCAAAAATTAAGAATTGATGTTGTTAAAAGCGTTGATTCATTTAAAGATGCTTTTACTGATCCAGAGACTGCTGTTGAAGTAGCAGCGACCGCCAAATTACTTGGTGGTAAATTTGCATCTTATTTCGGTGACCCTTTTACATTAATGGGTAAGAGTGTACTTGAACCAGAGGAATTAACAGCTGATTTAATTGAAGCGCTAAAAGGTAAAGCTTTTAAAGGTAGAAACGGTTTTCAAATGTCACCAGCTGACCGTCAAATAATTAAAGAGTTTGCTGAATCGATTAATCAAGATGCTGACGAATTAATGAATGGTGCTATTGAACAGGCTAAATTTACCGATAAAATAGACGCTTTAGATAAAAAAGGTTTTTCAGCGACAATGAATAGTGAACAAAAGGATTTGATCACAAATTTAATGACATTAAATGAGGATGGTAGTTATAGTGTTAGATTATCAAACGGTGTTATTAAAAGACTTGAAGAAATACCAAGTATAAATGTAATAAATCAAACTTTGTTACAAAACAGAAGAAATGATGAATCAGCTTTGTTAAGAAAAACACTAGCCGAAAGAATTGGTATAGCCATTGATAGATTTAATATCGGTTTCTCACAAGTATTTGTTGTATTAAATAGGTATTTCACACAAAACGATACGATGAATAATTTAGATAGTACCGTTGCTAGTGTTAGTAATGGGATGATTAATTGGTTAAACCAAAATATGTCCAATACTGGTTTATGGGGTGTATTCATTAGAAAAGGTCTTAAAGCTGCTAATGAAATGATCGATAAAGTATTAGGTATATGGTTGAATCCAGATACAATCTTTACACAAAAATTCGGTGAAACGCTTAATTTTATATTTAAGGGTCTTAATGATATATTAGTACCTTACATACAATATTACGGTGGTAGAATAGTTGAATTACTGGGTAATGTGTTACCAGGTATTGGTGAAAAATTCCAAAAAATAGGGTTAGAGGTACAGAAAAACGCTTTAAATAACGCAGGTGAAAATTCTATTTTAAGTAAAAACAAAAAGAACTCATTAACACAAAGAATTAATACGTGGAATGAAAATAACGGGGGTGTGGATCTTAGTTCGCCAGCGATAAAAACTGGTGCTTATTTAACATCAAAATCTGCCGCAAAAATACTAGGAAAAAGTATAGTTAAAAAAATACCTGGTATCGGGTTAGTACTTGGCGTTTTTGATGCAATTGGCCAAGTTGTTGAGGGTGATTGGGATCAAGCTGGGATAGCACTTGCATCTGGGGCTTTAACCACAATACCTGGTGTTGGTACAGCGGCATCAGTGGCTTTAGACCTAGGTAACGCATATATTGATAACCAAAGAGGTGATAACCATATATCAGTTCAAGACGCTGTTATTAGACCAGACGGTAGTTATTATGATGGTAATAAGGGTGATACAATCTCATATTTAAAATCTTTAATAGAAGGTAATATGAGTACAAACGCTAGTAAAAAAACATCAGTTAATTTAGTGTTAAAAGGTAAAATAACTAACATAAGTAGAAACACAAGATTAACTGATAAAGAGCTTGATGCATCAATTTCTGAATCATCAAAAATGATATTAAAACAAGTAATAACTAATTTACAAACATCTGCTGTATAAAAACAGTTTGTTTTGTATTTATAGTTAACTAATATATAGTAAATTTAAATAAATGGCACAAGGAGATTTTTTCAGTAATTTAAAAAATGCGCAGCAAAGTTTGAGCGATGCTAGGGCTAACGGTTTGATCACCGCACAGCAGGAAGAAGATCATATGATGAAAATGATGTCATATTATGAAGCCATAAACGCAAAAAAAGCAGCTGGTAGGGAATGGGATTTAAAAAACCAAACAATACTACAAAATATATCTAGGTTTGGTAAACAAATGGTTGAAGATGCTAATAACTTAAAAGATGCTAAAAAGAATCTTAAGAAGACAACTGAAGAAATTAAAAAACTTGATGAAACCGCCAATAAATTAGAGCAGAGGGGTAATAAACTCGCTGCCGATATGATTAAAAAGAAAAAGGCTCAACTAGAACTTGAAAAAGAAATTGCTGAGGTAAACGTAGAAACAGCTAAAACCGCTAGTGGTAAAATGGGTAGTGCGATGGCTGGTATATCTGGTGTTGGTAAAACAATCGGTACACAATTTAGTGGTATAGGGAGTATATTTAGTGGTATTTTAAGTACGGCTTGGAATTTAGGTAAAGCTTTATTTGATATAATTTTCCCTATTGAGAAAGCTTGGAAAATGTTTCTTGAAATGCAAAAAGTTGTTGGTGGGGTTGCCGCTGATATAGGTTTAACATATTCAGAATACAGAAATTTAATGAATCAAATGCCAACCCTTTACAATGAAATAATAGGGTATGGTGGTAAGATTGAGGATATTGGTAAAATTATTAAGGGTTTTAGTGATGAAACTGGTAAAAATCGTTTATTTAGTAAAGAAGAAATAACAGATATAGTTAAACTTGGTTACAGCACTGGTTTAGGTGTTGAAGGTGTGACTAACATGGTTGCTGAATTTGACAATCTTGGTATATCACTAGGAACAACAATGAAAACCGCTGAAAAGGGGAGACAAGTTGCCGCCAAATTTAATATTAATCAAACAAAACTATTAAAAACGACAACTGATGTTGTTAAAAATTTAACTGGTACCGCTTTCGGTAGAAGTGTAGAGGATTTAACAAAATTAGCAGCTAAAGCTGAATCACTTAGATTTAATTTAGCGGAATCAATTAGTTCTTTTAAAGATGCGTTCTTTAGCCCAGAAAAAGCCGTTGAAGCGGCAGCTAAAATACAAGTACTTGGTGGTGAAATGGCGCAACAATTTGGTGACCCATTCTCATTAATGTACGATTCAATGAATAACGCTGACGGTATGGCCGAGAAATTAATCGACAGTGCTAAGAATCTTGCGGTTAAAAACAAAAACGGTGAATTTATTATTCCACCAGCACAAAGACAAATATTAAAAGAACAAGCTGAAGCGCTTAATCAAAATTATGAAACGATACAAAATGCTGCCATAGAACAAGCTAAAACAGCTGACAAACTTAACGCTTTAGCTAAATCTGGTAAAAACTTAATGGGTTTTGATGAAGATCAAAAACAACAATTAAGTAATTTAATGACTCTTAACAAAGACGGTCAATATGAGATTAAAATGCCTAACGGTGTTAGTGAGTTGGTTAGTAATATCACAGGTGAGGATCAGTTGAAAAACATATTATCACAAAGAAAAGCTAGTGAAGATGCTGCACAGTCTAGATTAACGTTACAAGAAAGATTAAACATAGTTTTAGATAGGTTCGCCATTGGTTTAACACCGTTATTCACAAATTTAGCTAGATTTTTAGAGGATGAAGGTACTTTAAAAAAGATTGAGGATTTGGGTAAGGGTATTGCTGACGGTTTAATACCTTTCATTAATGATTTATTTTCACCAGGTGGTTTTCTTGAAACTGGTATTAAAGATTTCTTATCTAAATTTAATACATTCATGGATCACATTAGAGATATAATGAATGGTGAGGGTACCTTTTTTGGTAAAATAGGTAAAATATTTGGTGAAATAGCTAGTTTCGTAATGAAAGGTATTTTACCATATGTTGAATTTACTTTTGGTCACATTTTAAAAACATTAGGTGACGCTTTAGATATAGATTTAATTAAAAATGCTGGTGAACAAATGATATCTGGTTCATTTGTTACTGATGGTAAAAGAAATGAGGCTTTAATAGCCATGGCTGGTGGTGAAAAAGCTGTTCAACAACAAATGGGTAGAGGTAATAGAGCTAGAGCCGAAAATAATGATACTGGTGGTTTTACATACGGTGGTTATGCGGCAACGGGTGCCGCAGCTGGTGCAGCTATTGGTAGTATTATCCCTGGAGTTGGAACCGCTATTGGTGCTTTAGTTGGTGGCGCTGGGGGATTAATCACCGCTGGTTTACAAGATATCTTTGAAACTGACGATAACCCAAAACAGCAACATTATCAGTTACCCCCAGTTGAAAATGTTAATGACGCTGTATTATATTCTGATGGTAGGGTTTTTAAAGGTGGTAAGGGTGATGCTGTTGCTTTCTTAGATGAAATGGCCTTTGGTCAAGCGTATAAATCTGCAATGACTGGTGGTGGAACAAACACAACAGTTACAGTGAATGTCTCTGGTGTTATTGAACATGATTCACCTAGTGGTAAAAGATCGATAACAGCTAAACAATTATATGAATCAGATCCGCAAATGTTTGGGGAATTTATAAAAACTACCATGGCTAAGAATGATTATGGTAGTGGTAACTACATTGTTGATTTCGGTGTGGCGCCAATTAGTGATATAGGATAAAAAAAAACAATTTAAATAATATTTATAAGATATGAGTCTTAATAGTATTTCAGGACAATTTAGAAACACAGTTCTAAATTTAAACTTACAATCTCCACCTGATATTGTAACGGGTTTAGTTAATTTAACTAACTCAGTTACTGTTAGCGCCTATTTAGATTCTTTAGGTCAGGATGCTGTTGTAAATAATTTTTCGGTGCAAAATCCAGGTGATGTTGATACAGCTGGTAACCCCGCTAGATTAGCAAATCTTAACAGAACATTAAATACACCTACCGACATTACAACTGGTATAACTGATTTAACGGTAAACCAACAATATGTCGCTAGTTTTATTAGCGGTAGAGGATCCGTAACAACGATTAATGATTATACTAACGTTAACCCAGGTGATGTATTAACAGAAGCGGTTAATCCAAGACTTTTAGATTTAAATAAAAACCTAAACACACCAACAGATATCACAGCTGGCGTCCAAGCTTTAACACCAAACGCTCAATTTGCTTCCCAATATTTATCTGGTAGGGGTTCATTTAGTGTTATTAACGATTTCAATGTTATAAACCCTGGTGATGTGTTAACAGATGCTGTTTCACCAAGGCTTTTAGATTTTAGTAGAAACTTAAATACACCAACAGATATCACGGCTGGTGTAAACGATCTAACACCTAACGCAGCTTTAGCGGCTCAATATTTATCTGGTAGGGGTTCATTTAGTGTTATTAACGACTTTGTTGTTATTAACCCTGGTGATGTAATCAATGATGCGATTGCACCAAGAATACTAAACTTTGCTCAAACATTAAATACACCAACAGATATCACAGCTGGTGTTCAAGACCTAACCCCAAATTCAACATTGGCGGCACAATACCTTTCTGGTAGAGGATCTTTCGCCCCAGTAAATACATCACCTAATATTAACCCTGGTGATGTTATTAATGATGCGGTAGCACCAAGAACATTAAACTTTAATAGAACATTAAATACACCAACAGATATCACAGCTGGTTTAAATGATCTTAGTGGAGCGTATGCAGCTCAATATTTAGCTGGTAGAGGTTCTTTTAGTGTTATTAATGATTATATTAACATAAACCCTGGTAATGTTCAAACAGATGCGGTAGCACCAAGAACATTAAACTTTAATAGAACATTAAACACACCTATTGATATCACCGCTGGTTTAAATGACCTTAGTGGGACATATGCGGCTCAATATTTAGCTGGTAGAGGATTAGATACAGTTATTAATGATTTTAATAATATAAATCCTGGTAATGTAGTTGTTCAATCATTAGCACCAAGAACATTAAATTTAAATAGAAACTTAAATACACCAATCGATATAACGGCAGGTTTAACCAATCTTAGTGGTTCATTTGCATCTCAATATTTAGCTGGTAGAGGATTAGATACTATTATTAATAACTTCCAGGTTTTAAACCCAGGGGATGTTATGACAGAAGGTTTAGCACCAAGAACGTTAAACTTATCAATGACATTAAATACACCTATTGATATCACATCTGGTATTAGTACGTTAACAGCAAACGCATCTTTAGCAGCTCAATATTTAGCTGGTAGAGGTACTAACGCAGCTATTAATACATCACCAAACATTAACCCAGGCGATGTTGTTACAATAGCTAACCCACAAAGAATTAGTTTATTTAATAGGAATATTATTAAAGACCCATTAAATGACGCAACAGATCAATTCACAATTGCAAATCCAGGTACTGTGGCTATTGGAGCCGATACCGTTATTAATGATTTCACAGTTTTAAATCAATCTGAATTAGCACCATTTACACAGCAATGGATTAACTCTAATATCAGAAATAGATACCAAGCTGAATTAACTGAATTAGTTGATAAAACTGGGGATATTTTCCTAAATACTGACCCTAATACACCTCAAAACCCTTATTTAACCGAGGATAAGTTAAATAATGCCGATCCAACACAACTAGTGATGGGTGACTTCTTAAATTTACCAACAGCATCAACACCTTTAAGCGCTTTGCTTGGTGCGGATTTAAATGTGGCTAATTTACTAACAGAACCAGGTGTTAAAAATGATACATTATTAGCACAAATTGGTGCTTTAGAATTGAAGTTCCATTTGGAAGCTAGAATTGCTGCTAAATTGGCACAGGAAGCCCTAGGATTAACTACTTTGGATGATATGGTAACTAACCCGCTTAAGTTAGCTGAAGCGATTAAAAACCCTAGTTCTATCATTGAGAGAGGTAATGCCGATATTACAACATTTAAAGGTGGTTTGGGTAAGGTTGCCAGTTTTATATCCGATGTTAGTGGATTGGGTGGTTTAACATCAGCATTTTTTACCGATGATTCTATCGTTTTAAGACCAACTTGTTTTTCTGAATCAGAATATGGTACTTACGATATTGAGAAAAAAATAGAAGATAGGGATATTAATAGGATTGAGGAGACAGGTAGAGGACAAAGATTCTCACTTTTCCTTAATTTAGGTATTAATAAATATACACCAGATTTTGTTGTAAAATTAGGAAGGTCTGACAAAAAAATGTTAGAAAGCTCCGCTAAAACCCAAACTGGTGTTGAAGATGTAATGTTTAAAACATACATAAGTGGCGGTATTAACGGTACGTTTTATCTATTACAAGATATAAACGGATTACAAGTTAAAGCAAATACTGAATTAACAAGAGCTATAACAAAGGGGCCAGCAAATCAAGAAAATTATTATTCAGAACCAGGTGTTGAAACTGTTTCAAAATATAGTTCAGTACAAACATCATTTGTGTGGAGAGGTTCAACAATGGAAACTTTCTTAGACCCAGTTAATAAACAAACATTGACAGACGATTGGGATGGTAGGATCAAGGATAATGATACGTTATCAAAAACTAAGACATTCCGTGACTGTTCTATTTTAGATGTTACACAAACTTTATTAGAAGCTGGTGTTGAAAATAGGGCTGCAAGAGCTATTGACCAAACAAAAACAAAATTTACTGATGGTTATAACTTCTCACCAAAAGGTAGTGGTGTGATCACACCATATAGAACTGAAAGGTTAAGTAAAGACGGTAAAGATGTTGTTGGTTATAAATATTTTGTTCCAGGTCTTGATGCCGCTGGTAACAGAGACCAAAAAAGAATGTATGATGAGGTTGAGTTATGTAGAACATGGACAAAAGCTAAACCCTTCACAAAAATTACTGATCTTATTAGATGGAAAGAATTACACAGAAAAGAAAGAAACTCAGTATTAGATAGATATGGTAACTTAAACATCCACCCCTCAGCGCTTAACGTTAATGAAGGTTATGGTAGGTTAGGTGACGGTCTTGGTGATGCTGTTGTTGAAGCTTTTGGCGAAAAAAGAGCTAGAAAATACATGTTCTCTATTGAGAATCTAGCTTGGAGAGAAGCTAGATTATTCGCAGATTTACCACCTTGTGAGAAGGGTAGTAATGGTGGTAGAATTATGTGGTTCCCACCATATAATATTAGATTTACTGATGATACAACAACAAACTGGACAGCACACCAATTCCTAGGTAGACCAGAGCCAATATACACTTACCAAAATACCGAAAGATCTGGTACTTTGAGTTGGGATATAGTTGTTGATCACCCAACAATCTTGAATTTATTAGTTTCTAAAGAGTTTGCATCATTAACAGATGGTGAAGTCGATGAATTATTAGCTGCTTTCTGGGCTGGTTGTTTAGAATACGATGTTTTTGAATTAGCTAGAATATGGGGCGTGTTTAGTGAGTCTGATATTGAATACTTCCAAAAAGTAATAGAAGATTTGGACATAAGACTCCCTAATGAAGTGATCAGGAAAAAAATTAAAAGTTCTGGTGTTAATAATGATAAAAAAGTTGAAATAGAAACTGATGATAAAGCAGCGCCTGCGATACCACAATTTAACTTATTTTTCGAAAACGATATACCATTACCATCAAATAGATATAAAGTAAAAACATTTACTGTCGATCCGTATGATAAATATTTTCAAATATATACTGATTTAGCAAATGGTGTAAACATAGATAAAAACTCTGAATATCAAGAAGAAGCTGTTTGGGGTAATACTTACGGTTCTGGTTTAGCTGATAAAAATTGGATTCGTTATGATAAAACCATTGGTAATAAAATGCCAGAGGGTAGTAGATACTTTTTTGAAAAAGATAGAGAAAAGTTTCCAGCAAAAACATTTGGTTATGAACAACAATTCAATAGCCTAAAAGATAGTGATTATTCGGCAAAAAATTATGCATTAACAAAAGATTTTAATTTAAATATTGATATGGTTGCGCATGCATCACCATCCGCACCTGGTAATTCATTAGATAATATAAAAAAATATAATGATAAATTAGCTGCCAGACGTTTTGTTTCCGTAACAAAATGGTTTATACCAAATGTCTTAAGTAATGATACGATTAAATGTTATAATGTTAATGATGGTTTAGAAATAACACCAGAAACTATAAATAGTATTTTTAGTTCTGGTTTAGAGGAAACTAATACGATTACAATCCTAAGGGGTGATATAAATGAACCAACTAAAAGACAAAGAATAATTTTAACTGTTTCAGCTGCGGATGGTTTAACAACTGACGATGTGTTCCCAACGGACCCAACTTCTGACTACGCTACTTTATTTGGTATGCCTAAAATATTTAATATTAATGGTGAGGATATACAATATTATGAAATAGCTTATGGTGATAAAATTTATTATATGGTTAAAACATATGATGAATACGATAAAGTTGAAGGTCAATTTAAACCAAATGGTACGTTAATAAAAAATAGTCTAATTGGTACAGCTATTGCTATTAGAACAGATAATGGCAAAGCCACACAAATATACAGAAGACAAGCTGATGTTATTTGCGGTAACTTATCGTCAAACGCATCTTATGCTAGGAGAGTTGAGGTAAATTCTCTTTTAGCGCCTAAAGAAATACCTATTGAAAGAGTTACACCACCAGATCAAGACCCACCAGCTGAGATTGAGAAAAAATTTGTTACAACAAATGTAACTAAAAGGGAAATAGCGCAAAGGATATTAAATAAATTATTAACGGAATGTGATTATTTTGAATATCTCTCAAAAGAGACGCCTATACTTTATGATAGTTTAAAAAGTAAATTAAAGTATTTCACCCCAGCTTTCCACTCAATGACACCTGAAGGGTTAAACACTAGATTAACGTTCCTACAACAATGTATGAGACCTGGTGATACTATAACTAAAAACCAGGGTCAAGGTAATTGTGATGCTAAAAACACCTCATTTGGTAAACCACCAGTTTGTGTTTTACGAATAGGTGACTTTTACCACACAAAAATTATTATTAATAGTTTGAATATAAGTTATGATCCTTTGGTTTGGGATTTAAACCCAGAAGGTATTGGTGTACAACCAATGTTAGCTAAAATTAATTTATCGTTCAAATACATAGGTGGCCAAGGTTTAAGGAGATATGTTGACCAATTACAAAACGCTTTATCATTTAACTATTACGCAAACACCGATGTCTATGACGAAAGAACATTTGCTAATACAGATAGAAGAGAAAGGGATTTAATTAACCTTGAACAAGATTTCTTTGCTCAAAACTCATTGGATTTAATACCTATTGTGGCTCAAGCTAAATTAATAACACCTTCAACTGAATATTTACCAGTTCCTGCTGGTACAATTGGTATAATTAGTCAAAGGTTATTACCAAAATTAGCTGGTGGCACATATTTTAATAGTTTAGTTTCCGCAACACCATTTGACCCAGTAACAGATTTCCCAGCTGAAGCGTGTGTTGTTTACCAAGGCCAATATTATGTTAGAAAGGTAGCGAAATACCCAGAATCTGGACCAACATTACCAACAGACACAAACACTTGGACAGCTGTTGATCAATCAAACTTTGGTGAATTCGCATTCAGGGAAGAATACGGTAGATATTATATCAACCAATTCGATGTTAAGTACGATGGTATTTTTGGTGAGTTATATAAAACATTCGGTGAGTATGTTTATGCATTAACAGGTGAAAATGAGACTGGTATTACGTATGTAAATGAAAAATATAGAACATTATCTGATATCCTTAGAAAGAAAAATTATGCAAAACCTATCGCAACTAGTGGTGATACAATATCATCAATAATATCTAGTATTAGCGGGAATACAATACCTGTAGGTGGTTTTAGTGGTTTAACTTTTTATGAGGTTTTTACTAATATTGCTAGTGATAAAAGATATCTTGAATTAGGTGACATTTTTAAAAAACACCCATTCTTCTTAGGTAAAAACAACAATAAACCAGAGCAGTTCGAAGCATTAAAACTTAATTTACACCCACAAGAATATATGTTTAAAGTTGGTGATGGACTTGGTATACCATATAAATTTGAGGCTTTAACAAATGCACCCAATAATGGTAGAAGCACCAAGTATTTTCAAGGTAGCTTCACAAACGGTTACACCAATTATTTTGATGGCGTATCTGAAACAGGTGGTATCTTCTTTAAAGAGAGCTCAACATCACAAAAAATATATGAATCGATAATGGATAATTTCGCCTTAGAGTTTAAAACTAAGATAAGATTAAACTTATTACCGATTTGGGATGCTAAATACGACACTAACCTAAACACTTTTGACGGTTTCAACACTAAATTAGATGATGTTCATAGAATTATGTTTAGAACTTATTTAACTAACTTATTTGATTCTTATTATAGCGGACTTAAATCAAATAATGAGGAGACTACAAATACCATAAACGATAAAATCGCTAAAATGAGTGTCATACTTTCTGGTTTATCACTACCATTATATGGTTATGACGCTAAATACACAGAAGATGGTAAGGCTCAATTATATGAAATAGTACCAAATGCTAAAAAACTCACAACAAAGGTAACAGATGCTAATATGTTTGGATATAACCCTTACGATCAATATAAGAAATTAAATATTAGTGGTGGGGAGATAATTAATTTTTCAGATATTAACACCATATTCCAAAATACTAGTAGTAGTGGGTGGGACGGTAGTATATCACCAACATTAATGGATTATATAGGTTTGGGTAATGGTTTATACTTCTTTAAACAATTAACTAATGAGTGTATTACTGGTACAACAAATAACCCATTCCCAACTGGTGAAACAACAAATGTTATGTACGAATACGTTAGGAATATGGAATTCATACAACAAGTATTTGGTTATGAGAACATAAGTGATTTACCAAACCAGTATAATTTTAAAAATTGTTTACCGAAAGCTGTTGCGTTCTCAAATAGCGCAATTGTGATGGCTAATCTACACAACTATTATTTTGAAACACCGTTTTCATTTAACCCTAACGAATTTGGTGTGTCACCATCAGCTAGATTATTGGAAACAACAGCTGATAACTTAACAACCAGATTATCGGATGGAAGTATTGGTAATACCATTAATAATTCATTTAGTACTAACGATTATGAAATGAAATATACGTGGGAAAAATTAAATTACGAGATGTTAGAATTCAGTAATAGGACTCTTGATTTAATGTTATCCGATGATTTAGAGACTAAATTAAATGATGTTGATTTTACGTTCACACCATCTTTATCATTTGACACGCAATTAGAAAACCTAACAGGTACTACAATTGATGGAAGTGCAACTGGTAATACAATATCTAAATCATTATTTTATTATGGTGATAACAAAAAACCAAACCAATTTTTAACCGATGTTAATTATTATTTATTTAATGAAGATAACCCTAACATAACTGGAACTAATTTAGCTAGCATTTTAGGTAATCTAAATAATTTGTTAAAATATAATTTCACGATAAATGAACACTTTATTTCATCTTTACCAGATAATAATAAAACTGTTTTATCGGGTACAACTGTTAATGGTGGCACAACTGATTTAATACAATTAAGTGCTATGCATGAACTTATTTTTATGGAGTTTATTGTTAATTTAAACAATGATAAGAACATTCATATAGAAGCGTTAAAAACACAATTCCTTGAATCAATATCCATTCCAGCTAATATAAAAGACAAACCTAAGAAGGTTGAGAAATATATCGCACAAAAAACAAAAGAAATTGAAGGTGTTATAAAAGACACGTTTAATTTAATATCTAAATTTGTTATTGAATTTGATTCGGTTATAGGTGATTTATATTTTTATAACATGGATATAAAAAATCAAACAATTAAGAAAATAAATAAAAATGTTTTTGATAGCGCTGATAATGAGTACTTGATGTCTTCTGATGAGATGAAAAATAAACTAATAAAGGGTGGCCCAGAGGATTATACCTTAACTATGAGAGAAACTAGTAAATTAGATAACACCATCGTTAGAAACTTAAAACTATTTACAAAATACAAGAGTGACCCTATTATTAATATAAGCTCTGTACTAGAGGCTGAGACCGAACCAGTTGCAACAAAGACTGAATTAGCGAAGCAATGGCCAGAATTATATGATTAAATAAAAAAATAGAAAAATGGCTTTAAATTATTTTAATCGATACAAAAAGTTGGATAGTGACGGAAAACATGTTTCCCCGCCTTTTATTAAATTAACCGAAAAACAAACGGATAAATTTACGACTTACGTTGTTAATAAAAGTAGGTTGGATAAATTCAGTCAGCAGTTTTATGGAGCACCTTACTATGGTTGGTTAATATTAATGGCTAACCCTGAATTAGGTTCAAGTGAATGGGAATTCCCAGATAACTCAACAATAAGAATACCATTCCCTTTACAAGATAGTTTAAGAGAATATGACACAAAACTAAAAAATAGGTTGGATTATTATGGCGGTTAATTATAATGAAAAAATATTATCCACATTCGGTAAAAGAACGGTAAAATCAACCACTGGGGAACCAGATACTATATCAAACGGTGTATTTGTTGTTGACCCGAATAAGATTGTTACAGAGGACGAAACGATAATACCTAGATACGTTAAACAGGAAGATCTTGTTATGTACGCAAACATAACGGCTAGATTAAACCCTGACAATTCCATTATTGAAAATGGTGATCAAAGTAGTGTTGTTACCATTGGTAGGGTTGGTGTTAATTTTTTAAACCCATTCTCAACAGCACCTAAAGACAGTTCTGGTGCGATTAATTTTGGTGATAAAAAGAATAAGGATTATTTTACAACAGAATGGTCTGACTACTTCACTTCAAATTCTGAACAAGGAACCTTTTTTGACCCAGAAACTTTCGGTATATCTAATATTGATGTAACACATAATGCTAGTTTAACACCTATCATAAAAATTGAATTTATAGATGTACAAGGTAGGACATTGCTTGAAAGAGGTGATGACCCATATAACCCATATAATATTTTTTATAGATTCCCATACCCTTTATTTACTTTAACAATTAAGGGTTATTTCGGTAAAGCTATTGAATACCCGTTGTCGATGACAAAAACCACAACAACGTTTGATTCATCAACTGGTAACTACGTGATTAGAGCTGAGTTCTTATCAAGAACTTTCTCAGTTTACAATAACTTCTTGATGATATACGCCTATGCCGCACCATATATGTACGAAAGATCTGATGTCCAGGGTAGTTATTTAGGTAAACGATTAGTATCAGCATTATACCAAAAACAAAATGATGAATATGCTAAATTATATGGTAAAGACACACCAGAGTATTTAAAACACGAATTTGTTAAATTTCCAACGATACTAGATTTAACCAGAGCTCAAACAGTTCTTGGTTATGAAACATTAAGTATTGAGGATAAATTAAAACAAATTAATAAAGACAAAGAAAAGGCTTTAGGTTTTTATGGGGAGTTAGACACCGCATATGAAAGTGGGTTAAAAAGTCAATTAGAAAATTGGGAGACTAATATATTAATTAAAAACAAAAGAGATGGTAAATATTTCTTAAAACAAGAAACAATTGATTCATTAAAATCAGATGAATTACCTGATCTTAGCATGACTAATTTTCCAGCTCCATATGAAATTTTTTATGGTTATAACGATGTATTAACTTCTATGAATGATGGTGATAATGGTGTTAGCGCTGAACTAAAAACAGCTATATTCAATGCGGTTATTGCTGATACGAGTATACCAGAAGGTTATAAAAGTGGTTTAGATATAACAAATTTAAATTCACTAATTAAGGAAAGTTTATTATTGCTATTTTATACAGATTCAAACGATGAATCTAAATTAAATGAGATTTATTATACTGAGATATATTTTAAACAATTACATAAAACAATATCTAAAGTTCTTTCAGAATATTATGATAAAGAAGAAACTACAATCGTAGATAATTTAGGTTTACAGTTAAAAGAAAATTTAGGTTACGTACCAAACATGTCAAACGTTTTACGTATATTAATGAATAATATGCAAGTATTTTTAACAATGTTAAATCTAGTTGGGTTAAATGCGTCAAAACAGTTAATGGATGATGCTGGTAGAAGAACTAACCAGGAAAAATTCGGTGAGTATGACATACCAACAAACTCACCTGGTGACAAAAGATTCTACCCATTCCCTAATTATTTTAAGAAAAAATTTGATACAAATACTGAAGATTTTATTTGGGAAAAGGTTTATCCCTGGACAAGAAAAACAGTTAATTGGTTTGAGGTTCAGTTTGTTGAGGAGATATATCGAGCGTTAGAACGTTTAAAAAAACTACCTAAAGATGGTATTGATAGCCAAACCGAAGCTGACATACTTTTTCAAATCGAAGAAGCTAAAAAGGTTAAAGGTAATGTTATTAGCGATAAGAAAATAGCGTTATTGACAACATTATTGGTGGTTAATAATTTAGATTTTTATAATGATCAACAATCACCAAGAGAAACTGGTTTAGAGTTTATAGAAAAAATAATGTTATTTTCAACATTAGGTTATATTAACACAGCTGGCGATGTCACCAAGATAAATGATATCACTAAACTTTTTGTTGACCACGAATTTGATTTAATTGAAAGAAGATACGCTAATAAAGATGCTAATGACATACATGATTTTTATAGTAATCTAGGTGTTTTTATTGGTCATAATGTTTATGAAGGTACCGAAACACCAACAAATTATGATAGGATATGTAATGAATTTGTTAATGGTACAGTTGTAACAACAGGTGGTAATTACACTAATGAAACAAATGGTGTTGCCATCGTTAATAATATTAATAATATTATCCCAGAGCTTAAGGCTTTGTTATCAACAAATTACACTATTAGTGAATTAAGGGATTTATATGTTAAAGTTGATAATATTATTAACCAAGCTACTGATATAACGGAATTTAAAAAATTATATCAATATAACCCATTAAAATATAAAAACAGGAAAAACTCTAATCAAGGTCAAACAACAAGATCATTATTTTTTAACGGATTGGATTCTCATGATATGTACGATGGTTTTAGTGATTATTTAAATGATTACTCAACTAAATTACAAGCTTATAGAAAAACATCTTTAGTTTCCGCAAATAATGGTTATTTTTATTCTTTAAACACTGAAAATGTGGACACGTTAAATTTTATCGTTAACGGTAGGGTTGAAGCCAATGACAGTAACTCCACACCTTTAACATTTGCTTTAAAAACAGATGAATTACTTAAAGATGGTAAATTGGGGATGGAATTTGGGGGTTTAAACTTAGATAATACTAAAAAAATAACAAGTGGTACTAAGTATAGTAAAGTAAGAATATAAAATGGGATTAGCTTTAGCAAATTTTTTAAAAGAAAGATATCTTAATAGTACCGACTCGGACTTAGGTGCCGTGATGTCAACTGCATATGACGAATACAATAATAACATATTGTTGTCAACCGCAGAAAAATATCACGATGCGTTTAAAACCGAAACTTTATTTAAAAATGTACATGATCTACCTGTTAGATACGGTACCCAATCAACCGCATACCAATCACCATCAACACCCGTTAACCACGCAATATTTGCGCAAAATATAGTAAATGAATCTAAAACTGGTAAATTATTTAAAACAGCACAGCTGTTTATTTCTAGTTTAGCAACAGAGTCTAATAATGGGGTGGTATCACCAGCACAATTAGGTAAGATATTTAAAAGAACCCAAGGATTAATTGAGGTACCCACCCACTTGGTGTTATACATTGGTGGATTATATGATTTTTATTATTATGGAACTCCAGATAATAATATTGATTTAAAAACAATTAACGGTGTTTCAAATAAAGATGGTAGTGATTTATTATCCAACCCTTTATTATTGAACAAACATTATGGTTCATACGCTTTCGATAACAATAACGCTGGTTTAAAAGCCGCAACGTTACCATTCGTAAAACCTCTAACCCCAAGATTCATTGATGATTTAATGTCATTTGATTATGAATCATATAGAGACCAGAAATTACCTAAAAATTATCGTGATACATATTATGATTATGAATTTAAACAGGATATCTCTTTAAGTAATAACATATCATCACATATACCATTTTCTGGTTACGGTGTTTTAAATAATTATTTAAACTCAATGTCATACCTATACTTCAATGAAGGTCTTGATGGTCAAACAAATGAAAATAGTAGTTTAAATGACGATGGTTTACCTTACCATATAATTGGTAATTTTAGGGGTAAATTAAAAACGTTTAAAACATATAATGATCAGAATATAAATTTCCTAGGATCATATAATAGTTACGGACCTAAAGTTAAATTTAATATATCAACAGCAGACTCTGATTTAAACACTATAACTAGCGCCATAACATTTGACAATGATTTTTTATACACGGATAAAAATAATAAAGAAAAAATAGAATTCTTTTTACTTCTATCCAAGATAAAATGTAATTTTCTTGGTGGTTATATGGACACGGTTGATGTTTATAACATAGTTAGAAAACTGTGTGCTATTAATAATTTAAAAGCTAAACAGGATGATATTGAAATACCTGATTTTATCACTTTATTAATACACAGTTTAATACCACCAGATGGTAATGAACCAGACACAGATTCCAATAGAGTTAATAGGAACCTAACAATCTTAGATAAATATAATGTTGATTCAAGATCGTTCATCGGTTATATAGATATTAAAACTAAGGAGTATAATGAGTTATACACAATCATATTAATGATTAACCAGTTAACTGGTAACGACCTATATGATTACGCATCAAGACTATTGGTATCAATGTGGTCAAGAGAGTTTAACCAAAAAGAGAATAATAAACTTAAAGCATTAGACGGAAGAGGTTCATTTGTTGTTTACCCAAGTTGTGGTGGTGATATTAATGTTAATAATTTATTTACACAAAACGATTTTGATTACGGTTTGGGTAATAATAAAGCGTCTATAAACCCTAAGTATAAGTACCAAAAAACTAATGTTGTACATACGGTATTTGAAACACAAGGTGATGCCTATTTATCAAATTTAGTACATAATGATCCAGAATTTTTGGTAATCGATTCTAAGGTATCAAATGATATAACAAATTACTGGAACAGGACCTATTTATATTCGCAGATAAACCCTGGTTTAGCTGAATTTGTTTCCCTTAATAACTCACAAAACTATTCTGATAGAATAATACCTAAAAATGTTACGGCAAATGATACCGCTTTAATGGGTATGTATTTACCCGTATATTTTAGACCAGAAAACGCCCCATCAAATGGCACATTCATCAATTATTTTGATAGGTATGATGATGTTTATATCATTGCAAATACAACGGATCCAGAGGGTGTTAAGAGACTTAAATTCGATAACAAATCTTTAATATATAATACCAGTAGATTATTTTGGTTTGATTCGCCAAACACTAGTGGCGTAATATACCCAGAGACTATTAAATTCGCCCCAAAAAATGCAACACAAAAACCAGATTTAATATCCGTTGATTATTACGAGTATAAACATTTCCATTTAAAAAACGGTAGTGTTTATGATTATAAAAACGGTGAGTTGTTTTATGACATGTCTAATACCGATGAAGAGGTTGTTAGATCTTATAACGATTTTAAAGCTGGGTCCACATTATATTCGACTTTTGAAAACTTAGTTAGTAATGCTGACAGTATCACTAATTATTATTCGGATAACAAACAAATACAAGATGCGGATTCTGCAAAAATTTTATTAGATATTTTCGACATTGATAAATTAGAAGACTTCAGAACACTATTCAAAAAATTTGCTGATGGTACCCAAGAAAATTATTTTAATAAAACATTTAATACGTTTGATTTTAAATCATTGTTAAAACACACAACGATGTTTGGGTATAGCAACTTACCAAATAGTGTTGAATTATACGGTAGATCTTTCGGTAAAGATGAGTTATTGGCGCTGATTTGTGGTTACTCTGGTAATTTCATAGAATTCGCCTCTATAACTGGTTTAGCTAAGGTTATTAACACCGCATTAACTTTAGGTCAAGAAGATAAGGCTAGGTTCGTAATAGATGAATTTTTAAACGCAAAAATAACCGTAAATAATTACTCAACAGGTGGACCATTAACAATAGAGAGTTCCGATTTAAATAACCCAAATGGTTTAAGATTAAATTCGTTTATTTTTAACCCAATTATAGCATATTCAACAAACACAAGAACTTATGAAAATATCGTGGCATCGCTTGGTGATGTTTTGTTATTCAGAACAATTTTATTCGGTGATCAAAATATTTCAGGGTATAGTGATCTAGATCCTGGTATAGATGAATTGGTTAAAAAATACGTATTGGTTAAAGGTATGACAAAAAATATTGATCCTAATTTGGGTGAAGATTTTGTTATAACGGAATTGACTAGAGTTTTTTTTAGGAAATTAAATATACAATTAAATGAAGGTAATTTAAAATTATTAATAACATATTTAAGATCTTTCATAGCTGAAACTTTATTTAAATCGATAGCGTTAAATCTATATAACGGTAAAACAAGATTATTTGATTTAACTAAAGATAATTACGATTCGGCTTTAATTCACCCCTCAAAAGAAGGTGCTAAAAACCAAATTTATGACCATCAGAAAAAAAAATATATCGTTATTTCTGAAATTAAAAACGGTGTTTTAATACCAAAAGATTCTATATCATATGTTAATGAAAAATTTGAAGATTTCCAGTCCGATATAGTGTTTAACGATTGGGTTAAAAAATTTAATAAAGATTTTGTTGAAAAAGCATTAACCACTTTAAATGGTTCCTTAGGGTCCTTACATGAAAAGTTATTAGAAAAATTAACCACAAATTATAATGATACTGTTGATGGGGATGGTTATGAATATGAAGATATTAAAACCGATGAAATTGATATTAGAACAGGTACATACTATAGGATTAAAACACTTTATGATAAAAATGTTTCATATACTAATATTAATGCCACCGATGATCGATTAATAAAGAAAAGTAGTCATGAACTAGGTTCTGCCGATGTTAATGCGATTTTAAATAGCCCGTTATTTTTTAACTTTAATGTACAACAACAAGATATTTGTGATGATAATGGTTTATTAACACCTAGTAGTGATAAATTAAAAGATTTAGTCGATTACACCCAAGTCTTGGATAGAGGTAATAACCCTTTTGGTACAAAAGTTTTTGTTGATATAGTTTCATTTAAACAAACATTAACAGATGATTTATATAAGGAAGGTGAGATAAATAAAACCACATCAAAATCTATGTGGACAATTTTATCTAAGTTAGCTAGTGATCATGAATTCTTATTGATGCCATTAACATCTTATATAAACTTAAGTGGTTCTGTTACCGAAAAAGATAGTCCATATGATTTAGCCCATGACATGTTCGGTGTTTTTAACACACTTGAAATGTGGGAATCAAACCCCTCTTTCATATTCCAATTAGGGTCATTAACATCATCGGTTGGTAACGGTGGTAGTAAAAAGAATTCAGCTAAAAGTAATTTTGATTTAAGTAACTCTTTTTGTTTAGATATTGATCAAAATAGTCTGGATATAGATGGCAATGGTAAAATCCTTAATGAAGACGTACCTTCAGATGTTAGAAATTCTAATGTCTCATCTTTTATCGTGGATTTTGCGAACCCTAATCAAAACATGTTTGAGAGTATACAGTTATCAACTGATGAGTTCGCTAATACGGAAGAAAGTATCAACGCACAAGTTGCCATAGCTGGTGGTCAACCAGTTTTATCAAGCGGTAAGTTATTTAGTGCGATGGAAAACAGATCATATTCTTGTACCGTTAATAGTCTAGGTAACGCTACAATACAACCATTATCATATTTTTACTTAAGAAATGTTCCTTTATTTTATGGTACCTATTGGATAACAAATGTTAGCCACAAAATATCTGCAAATAATACCATGACGACAACGTTTAAGGGTGTTAGACAACCGATAGCTAGAAAACCGACACCAAATGTTGCGGTTATTAGAGCATTACTTAAAAAAGCTAAAGAATTATCTGGCCAACAAGGTTATTTAGATAGGGATGATGCAACACCAATACCAACGTCTGGTGAAATATATACCAATAGATCTTTCACAGGTGTTAGTGGTACAACTAGTGAAACCAAATATGGTTTATTGTATCAAAGAGCTACTGATGAAGGGGTGAATAAATATGTTACATATAACGGTTTATGGGTTATCGCCTCATACTTAAAATTAATGACTGGTGGTGATGAAACTGATACGGTATTAATTAAAACATTAATATCATATTTACATAATAACGCATCGGAATTGGCCGTATCGTGGGATATAGATTATACAGCACCATATTTTGTAGATATTGTTGCATATGATTTATATAATAAACTTGGGTATGAAACTAACGAACTATCTTTAAGTGAATTATTGGATAATTACCCAACAACAGCTGGTGATATGTATCAAACAACCTTATATAAATTACTCGAATTCCAACAAAAACCGAATGATTTATTAGCTTATTTAACTTTAACAGCTGAAGAAAAATATAACCCAAAAACAACCTTAATCACAAATAGTAAAGGAACGGCTATTACTAATGATGAGACATTACCTAAGATAACATTTCCTGGTGATTTTGGACAAGATAATCTTAGTGCGATAACAAGAGTCAATTATTGGGTTAGCGATACAACCAAAAGTAACCTTAAAACATTTAATGGATTATCAACTTATGAATTGGTTAGTTATTTTGACACAACACCAGCCACACCAACTGTTAGTATAGTACAACAAACATTACAAGAAGCGGCAATTCAAAACGCTATCCAATTGGATTTGGCAAACCCTGCCGAGTCAACTGGTGTTGTAGCACCTACGTTATACCCAGCAACAAACGCTAATTTAAATACACAGTTTAAATTTTCATTACAAGCACCAGCACAACAAACAGTACAACAACAGCTCTTTGCGGGGTTACCACAGTTTAATAATAACACACAAACTACAAGCGGTACAACACCTAGAGAACTTGGTTCACAAAAAGATGGTTCGTTTGATTTCTCTAAAGCCTTTTCAAAAACTTTTACAATAGAAGGTTATGATGAAGATTTGATTGCATATGTTATGGGTGGATATGGTAAGAGTAAAAAATATGCATTCTTTAAACTATGTAATGATAGCGAAAAATTTGAGTATGATACCATAAAAATAAACAAACATGCTCATATTGATTTAAAAATACTGGGTCAAGATAATGGTAACGCTACTGGTGATACCATCAACAAGTGGACAATAAAAAATGTTACCAGCGAACAAACTGATAATATTTACGTATCACCCGTTCGAAACGGTAGCGGCCAACAAGGAAGTGGATTGGTAGTTGGTTGGGTTAACCCTTTAAAAGATATTTATGTTACCTCTGGTTATGGTTACCAAGCATCGAGAGGTAGGGTTCATGAGGGTAATGATTTAAGAGCGGCTCTTGGTACTGATGTTTATGCTGTATTGGACGGTGTTGTCGTATCAAGCCAAGCGTTTGGTGGTTATGGTTATGCGGTAATATTATCACATCCAAATCACGGGCTATCAACATTATATGGTCACGTAAGAGAAAGATTTGTATCAGCTGGAGATACTGTATCAGCTGGTCAGCTAATCGCTAAATCTGGTGATGAGGGTTCACCAGGACAACCACATTTACACTTTGAGGTGTTGAAAAACGCTATTAGCTTAGACAATAGTAATTATTTTAGTTCAGCTAACCAAGCTTTATTAACCGACCCAGAACCATATCTTAAGGGTGAGGTTATCCCTAATAATAGTGGTGGGGATAGCCAAACAGCGGGTAGCGGAGATGTTGTTTCAAAAGGTTTGGATTATACAGTTGCGTTCTTAACAGATGTACTGAAAGGTCTTGGGGTTAGCTCACCTAATTCAAGCCAGATTAAATTTATGAAAGCTTGGAGACAGCATGAAGGTGCTAAGGCTACTTATAATCCATTTAACACAACACAAAAAGCAGCTGGGGCCACTAATTTCAATAGCGTTGGTGTTAAAAACTTTATAAACAGAGCACAAGGTTTAAAGGCTACATTAGATACATTGAATAATGGTAGATATGGTGCTATAATAACAGCGATTAAAAATATCCGAAATGATGATGATATTAACGCTGCTATGCAGGCTGTTAATGACTCACCATGGGGTAGTAACTTTAGCCCAGTTAATTATAAATCATGGAAAACTTTAAATAATTATATTTATGGTTATGTTAATGAGGGTTAATAGTAACTTTTAATAAAAAATTAGATATTTATAAGAAAGTAAACGATTATGAACAACATTGGTAGCAAATTAGACCAATTCTTAGGTAAAAGAGTTGAAGAAGCACAAATCGGAGAAGAAGTTTGTGATTTAAAAACTGGAGTTTGTTATGTAAAAACAAAAGACGGTTTAATTGAGAGAACTTTGATAGAAAAAAAATTGGTCCTAGAGGACGGTAGAGAGCTATTGAGAGAAGAATCACCTATAAGCCATTCAACAAAAACATTTTTAAGATGAGTAAGAAATTAGATAATATTTTATCCGAAGAGATAAAAAGATTCAACAATATCATGTCCTATCAAGATAAACTATATGAGGGACATCATTATAAATTCTATGAAGCTGAAGAAGAAGCTCCAGTTGAGGTAGCACCTGAAGAGGTACCAGTTGATGCTGGTATTGACACCACTGGTGATCAAGCACCTATGGATCCAGGGATGGACACAACAGCTCCAGAAGAAGCACCAGTTGCGGATACAGAACCAGCTTTAGGTGATGAAGTTGCCCCAGAAGAAGCACCAGCGGCTCCTGAAGGTGATGTTGAGGTTGATGTAACTGAATTAGTTAACTCCACAAAAGAAATGGCAGCAAAAGCCGATGATATTGTACAAAAGATAGCTAACTCATCACAAAAAATTGAGGATATCATTAATAAAGTTAATAGTGTTGAACAAGGTTTACAAAAAATGGATTCATTGGTACAACAAATGGATGCGTTAACAAAACAAGTTGAATTAATGAGACCACCAACCGAAGAAGAGAGAAGAAAAGTTTTGGCAAAAGATTCATATCCATTTAGTGTTACACAAGATGAATATATGAGTGGTAACGCACCAAAAACACAGACCGATCTTGAAAATAGACCAGATAAGTTATCGATGATGGATAATCTTATGAACAATTATAATGAGACTGATATTAAAAACAGCTTTTATAATTCAAACAATAAAGAAAAACCTGTAAGTAATTATTAATATGAATCATATACAACAAGAATTGGTTATGGAAAAATTAACAGTTGGTGACCCAGCGTTAACTTTTACAAACACAGAGGATTATACAATTGAGTATTATGCTTTTATCCCATTGGGTAACACAAATGACACAGTAGTCGCAACAATTAATGGCGTTACTGATCTAACCTTCTCAATGATGGGTATGATGGAAATACCCATCGCATCAATAGAAGTTACAGAGGTTAATGTGAGTGAAAACGAAACAGCTAGTGTTTATAGAGGTTTATTAGTATTTGGTATTAAAAAATATAAATCCATCTTTTAACCCCTAACTCTAAAAAAAAATATTATATTTAACCCCCTTTAGGGGGTTTTTTGTTTTATTAAAAAAATATTTTGTCAGGTTCTTGACTTTTCGGGTAATTGTACCTACTTTTGTACCATAACAAAAATAAATTATTATGATTGACTACAAAAAAATCGATTGGAGCAAGGCCGCAACAGACACACTGGCCGATTACGAGAAAGCAAAGTCGAAAACAACACAGACTACCCAATCTAGTTCTGTTGACTTGACAAAGTATTTTACAATTGCACTTGATGAGGGTGCACAAAGCGGTGAGAAATCAATTAGGATTCTTCCTAATCAAGACGATCCGACAAAATGGTACAAAGTTGGTTATTTCCACAACTTAAAAATTGGAAAAAGATGGACAAAACTTTATGATCCATCACAAGATGGTGACGCTTCACCATTGAATGACATGTATAAGTTCTTAATGAAAAGCGCTGACAAAGAAGACAAGAAATTGGCTATCAATTACAAGTCACGTCAGTTCTTCATTGTTCGTGTTATCGAACGTGGTAAAGAACATGAAGGTGTAAAATTCTGGAGATTCCCAGCTGTACAAGACGGCTCTGGTATCATGGACAAAGTCGCACCACTTGTTAAAAAGTATGGGGCGTTCTGGAACCCATTTGAAGGTTTTGACCTTACAATCTCTATGATTAGAGATAAATCAAGAGACTCAAAAGTTGGTTTCACAAAGGTTGCATCTATCATCCCTGATAGAGAGTCTAAACTTTCTGATGATGAAAACCAGGCTGTAGAGTGGTTAGGTGATCCAATGGCTTGGACAGACGTATTTAAGAAAAAATCTGTTGAGTATTTAACTATTGTTGCTGAAGGTAGCGAACCAATTTGGGATGCTGAGCAAAAATGTTTTATCGCTAAAACTGAAGAAGGTGTAAGCACTTACACCTCAACACCAGCACCTAAAGCTGTGTATGACGCTCCAGTTGCGATGTCTGAGGACGATGCTGATGACAACTCTTCTATGACTCAATCACCAGAGGTTGAAGAAGCACCAAATGCTCAGTTGAAAATTGACGATTTACCGTTCTAAAAAAAAATAACATTAAAGCATGGATGTAAGCATGGACATAATGTCTATGCAAGTGTCCATGCTTTTTTTACACCTAAAAAAAAATATATCATGGCAGTTAAGAAAAAAGAATTCTCTTTTGATGATCTCAAAAAGAAATTAAGCACAACAACAAAGTACAAAGCAGATTTATTCCTAAATTGTGGGGAAGCCTTTTTAGAGGCATCTGGCGTACCAGGCCCTTGTATGGGTCACATCAACATGTTACTTGGTCATACGAACACAGGTAAAACTAGCGCCTTAATCTCAGCATCAGTTGATGCACAAAGAAAAGGTATTTTACCAGTTTATTTGGTAACAGAGAAAAAATGGAGTTTCGAACATTGCCAACTTATGGGATTGGATTGTTCAAGAAATGAAGAAACTGGTGAATGGGATGGATTCTTCCTTTATCGTGATGACTTCAACTATGTTGAACAAGTTACCGATTACATCAATGAGGTTTTAGATATGCAAGCAAAAGGTGATTTACCTTATGATGTTTGTTTCTTCTGGGATTCAGTTGGTTCAGTACCATGTAAAATGACATGGGAAGGTAAAGGTGGTAAACAACACACCGCAGGTGTACTGGCTGAAAAGATTAATATGGGTATTAACCAAAGAATCAATAATAGCCGTAAAGAGACATCACCATATTTGAATGGATTGGTTGTATGTAATTTACCATGGGTAAGACTCCCAGATTCACCAATGGGTCAACCTAAAATGAAACCAAAAGGTGGTGAAGCTATTTACCAAGCATCTACATTAGTATTCCGTTTTGGTAATGAAGCTGATGGTGGTATTAACAAAATTGATGCAACTAGTAAAGGTAGAAAAATTAATTTTGCCACTAGAACAAAAGTTACTGTAGATAAAAACCATATTAATGGACTTGGATATGCGGATTCAAAACTTATCGTAACACCACACGGATTCATTACAGATGATAAACGTGATAAAGCTGCTTTAGATGCGTACAAAAAGGAAACTTTTGAGTACTGGGCTTCTAAATTAGATGACGCTAACTTTGAGTTAGAGGAATATGAGGTTAACCAAAAAATCTCTTATTCTGATGAAGATTAATAAACCAATAAGACACAAAGTTAATACGAGTATTAACTCATTACTTATAGATGGTGAATATCTTCTAAAACAAGGATTTCATGGTACCAAGCAACTTCAGGGAAAAGAAGGTAGCGTTGGTACCATATTCCATTTTATCAATACGATTAAAAGGTTTTATCAGGATTATGCGGTTACAAAAGTTGTGGTATTTTGGGAAGGTAACGGTTCTAAAGAATACAGACAAGCTTACTACCCATATTACAAAAAAAATCGTGAAGATAAGGTTAGTCTTGATGAAAAATATGACTTAGATAGACAAAGAATTCGAATCAAACAATATCTTGAAGAATTATCGATTAGACAAGTTGAGATAGATGGTTGCGAAGCTGATGACGGCATCGCACACTATTCAATGAACTCACCTAATGAGAATAAAATTGTTTACACAAATGATCGTGACTTATTACAACTATTAGATGAAAACACGAAAGTGTGTTTAACGATAAAAGGTGCTAAGGTTATGATTAATATGGATAATTTCGATAGCTATTTTGATTATCACTATTCAAATGTGGGTATATTAAAAATGATCGCTGGTGATACTAGCGATAACATATCTGGTCTACAAAATATTGGGGAACAAAAAGTTTTAAAATATTTCCCTGAAATAAAGAAACATACTGTTAACCAGGATTGGGTGATTAATCGAACCAAAGAACTATTAATTGAAAAACCTAACGATAAGACTTTAAATACTATCATCAACGGTGAAACTAAATGGGGTACATACGGTACTGATTATTTTTCGGTAATGAACAAAATAATCAACCTTAAAGAACCTCACGTTACTAATGAATTAAAGGATTCTATTAATGAAATGGTTAATGAAACGTTATCACCAGAAGGTAGAGGTGGTATTAAAAAAATAATGGAAATGATGAGAGAAGATGAGTTATTAAATTTTTTACCAAAAAATGATGACGCTTTCTTTGTTTTCTGGAGTTCTTTTATTACTATTATAAAAAAGGAAGAAAATGATTACAACACAAAAAACAAATAACATGGAAGAAAAAAGAGAACAACGTAAATTTGAATTTACACTTTACCTAAACGATAACATTATCGTACAAAGGTTTTTTAACATTATTGGGTTTAATAATAAAGCCATCAATTCTTTGAATTTTAAAGAGGCTATTGATGATAATATGTATTTGATTCAAAGTGTCCTAAAAGATAGGACTTTGGATTTTATCACCGAACACCAAAGACATTTTCTCGAAACAAAAGATTACGAACAAAATGCATCAAAGGATGTTATGAAAATCGTTGTTAAACACGATGGTAAAGTTATTGCGTATAGAGAATGGGACGCAACCATTTACCCAGTTAAAGTTAGATACACAGTTGATATACGCCAACATATCTATGATTTAATCACTAGAGTACAAAAATGTTTGTGCACACCAACTAGAGATCTTGAAACAGAGTACATAGGGTATGATTTACAGGTTCAATTAGTATAAAATAAAATTTAAATGAGTAATATAATAAACAGTTTTGACGATTTAGGTAAAGATTTCCAATTACAACTAATCAATGAGATAATTACGGACCATAAATTTGGGTTAGCGATAGTTGACATTATCGACCCCAAGTACTTTTCATCTGAAGCCTTCCAAAGGATAACACACATGATTAAATCTTATTATAAGAAACATGATGTGTTAATGAACTTCCCAGCTTTAAGAGCGTTAGTTAACCAAGAGGTGAGTTCCGAGCACGTTGCTTTAAGAACACAATTAGATGATACTATTACCGATATTGAGAATTGCACAATCGGTAATTTAAATACACAGGATAACGCTAAGAAATTCTGTAAATTACAATCCGTTAGAACTGCCGTAAACGAAATAAAAACAAAATTAGATCGTGGTATTATTTCGGATTACGATGAGATCGAAGAAAAGATCAAAAATGCGATAACTTTTAAAGAAGAACAAGATCCGATATTATTATTTGATAATATTGACCGAGTTTTATCCGAAGATTATCGTGACCCAGTACCAACTGGTATTCAAGGTATAGATGTTTGTACCAAAGGTGGTTTGTCAAAAGGTGAGGTTGGTCTGGTTATCGCACCACTTGGTGTTGGTAAAACGACTTTCCTAACCAAGGTAGCTAGTTCGGCATTTCTTGAAGGTAAAACGGTGTTACAGATTTTCTTTGAAGACAAAGAAGAAGCGGTACAAAGGAAACACTTCTCAGCTTTAACTAAGATACCACTAAGTGAGTTATCTGAAAACAAAACTTTAATCCAGAACAAAATCAAAAGCATCAAAGAAGAACATAAGAACAATCTTTATCTACAAAAATTACCTTCAGATGGTGTTACGATTAATAAATTAAAAAACATCATCAAAAAGATTAATTCTAAGGGTACTAAAGTTGATGTATTAGTTTTGGATTATATTGATTGCCTTTCAATGGAAAAAGAATTTTCAAATAGCGAAGAGTGGTCAAATGAGGGTAAAATCATGAGAGCGTTTGAGAGTATGGTTGATGAGATGAACGTTGTTGGTTGGACAGCCACACAAGGTAACAGAAGCTCAACTAGTGTTGAGGTGGTTAAGACCGAGAACATGGGGGGTAACCTAAAGAAAGCACAAATCGCTCACTTTATAATGAGTATCGGTAAAACACTTGAACAAAAAGACCAAAAGATCGCAACAATATCGATTCTTAAAAACCGTATGGGTGATGATGGTATGATATTTAAAGATTGCTTATTCGACAACTCAAGGATTATAATCGACACCAATGACGTACTAACCGAAAAGGGTTTTGAATCACAACAACAACAATCAAAGACCGAACAAAGAAGAAGATATCTTGAAAGCGTTGCGGCACAAAGAGATACAGAAGTTGAAAATATTTCTTTAGAAATTGATGCTAATATCTAAAAACATTACTATCTTTGTTCATATTTATTTAAACAATAAAAATTAATTATGCAAGAACCTATTTTACAGGAAAACCCTAACAGATTTGTTATTTTTCCAATTGAACACAATGACATTTGGGAGTTTTATAAACAACACCAAGCGGCCTTTTGGACCGCAGAAGAAGTAGATCTATCTAATGATATTAGAGATTGGCAAAATTTAACTGATAATGAAAGATATTTCGTTAAAAACATACTTTCATTTTTCGCTTCTTCGGATGGGATTGTAAATGAAAATCTTGCTGAAAATTTTTTAAAAGAGGTCCAATACCCAGAAGCTAAATTTTTCTATGGTATGCAAATTGCGATGGAGAATATTCACAGCCTTATGTATTCTTTGTTGATTGATACATACATTTCAAATCACCAAGAGAAAATCGAAAGTTTTAAAGCGTTAGAATATCTACCCGCTGTTCAGAAAAAAGCTAAATGGGCTTTAGATTGGATCGAAAATTCTTCTTTTCAAGAAAGGTTAGTTGCGTTTGCTGCTGTTGAAGGTATTTTCTTTTCAGGGTCCTTTTGTTCTATTTTTTGGCTAAAATCAAGAGGATTGATGCAAGGTCTATGTAACGCAAACACCCTTATCTTTAAAGATGAGAATTTACATTGTGATTTCGCTATTCATTTAATTAATAACCATATTGTTGACAAACCATCTGAGGCTAGGATTAAAGAAATTATTTTATCTGCTTTGGATATTGAAAAAGAATTTATCACAGAATCATTACCAGTATCTTTAATTGGTATGAATTCTAATTTAATGAAACAATATTTAGAATTTGTAACTGACGGGTTATTAGTTAAATTCGGTTGCAAGAAAGAATTTAATGTCGAACAACCTTTTAAATTCATGGAGCAAATCGCTGTCGAAACAAAGGGTAATTTCTTCGAGTCTAGAACAATGGAATACCAAAAGGCTAAGTTGAATGAGAAACTTAGTTTCACTGATGATTTCTAATTAAAATTAAAATATTAACATAACATTAAAAATAAAATGATCATACAAAAACGTAATGATGAACAAGCTGCGTTTAATCCTACAAAGATTTTAACAAGAATTAAAAAAGCTGCCAAAGGTTTAAAAGTTAACACTGATGAAATATTCATCAAAGTTATAACTTCACTACCAAATGAAGGGGTGGTAACAACAAAAGAGATTGATAAATTGATAGCTGAGATCGCTGCATCATATACTGGTAGTCACTATGATTACAGTAAATTAGCCGCAAATATCGCTATCTCTTCTTATCATAAAGAAACAAACCCAAGTTTTAGTGAAACAATGAGTTTGTTAGCTGAAGATGATATTATCAACGAGACGCTAATTAAAATGATTAATGAATACGGGCCAGATAAAATTGATGGTGCTATTAATCATGAAAAAGATTTCCAGTTTGATTATTTCGCTTGGAGATCACTACATGAAATGTATTTAACAAAAACATCTCAAGGTAAACAAATTGAAAGACCACAGCACATGTATATGCGTGTAGCTTTATGGGTTACAAATTCGTTTGAAGAGGCTGTTGAATACTATGAGGCTTTATCAAGCCAATTTATCTCCCCTGCAACACCTATCATGATTAATTCAGGTACCAAAATCCCTCAATTAGCATCATGTGTGTTACACTACAATAACGATGACTCAAGAAACGGTCTTTTAGACAGTTTAAGGGACATCTCTGTTTATTCCGCTGACGCAGCTGGTATTGGACTATGTATGTCAAATATCCGTAGTAAAGAAAGTAGAATTAAAACATCTGGCGGTTTTGCTGGTGGGTTATTAAAATACCTTAAAATCGTAAACGAATCACTTCGTTTCTTTAACCAACAAGGACGTAGACCAGGAAGTGCCGCAATTTATATCGAACCATGGCATAAAGATATTTTTGACCTACTTGAAATTAAAAAGAATACTGGTGCTGAAGAATTAAGAGCAAGAGATTTGTTCACAGCATTATGGATTCCAGATAATTTCATGAGAGCTGTCGAAGAAGATGGTGATTGGTATTTATTCTGCCCGAATGACATCGTTAAGAACGGTATTAAGCCACTTCAGGAGTGTTTTGGTGATGAGTATGAGGCTAACTATGACAAAGCCGTAGAAATGGGCTTAGGTAAGAAAGTAAAGGCTCAGGATATTTGGATTAAAGTTATTGAATCACAGGTTGAAACTGGTATACCATATCTTTGTTCAAAAGATAACGCTAACAAAAAAACGAATCATCAGAATATCGGTGTTATTAAACAATCAAACCTTTGTAACGAAATTTACCAATTCACAGATGAAAAAACAACAGCTATCTGTACACTGTCATCTGTAGTTGTTAAAAACTATGTAAAAAACAAAACTTTTGATTTTGACCACATGTATCATGAAGTTAGAAAAGTTGTTAGGGCGCTAAATAAAGTTATTGATATTAATTCATATTCAACTGAAAAGGGTAAAAAAGGTGGTCTTGAACAAAGGGCGATTGCTATTGGTGTACAAGGTTTGGCTGATGTATTCTTTTTAATGGATTACGTTTTCACATCGGATGAGGCTAAAGAATTGAATAAGAAAATTTTTGAAACCATATATTTTGCGGCTATTAGCGAAAGTAATGATTTATGTAAATCTGGTGAGTATAAATCTTACAAATATTTTAAAGGGTCCCCGATGTCAAAAGGGGAGTTCCAATTTGATATGTGGGGTGTTGATAAAAATGAATTGATGTGGGATTGGAATTCATTAAAAGCGTCTGTTAGAGAACACGGTATTTGTAATAGTTTATTCACAGCGCAAATGCCAGTAGCTTCTTCAGCTAAAATTACTGGATCATATGAAATGACAGAAGTTATTCCATCTAATTTATTCAATAGAAGAGTTGTTGGTGGTGAGTTCTTAATCGCAAATAGATATTTGATTGAAGACTTTGAGGATTTGGGTATTTGGTCAGAAACTTTTAAAAATGAAATCATTATGAACGAAGGTTCTATCCAAAACATTAACTTTAACAAGTTTTTGGACCCAAATGACAAACATTATGAGAAAAAAATCAAAAGAATTGAGCATTTAATCCAAAAATATAGAACAATCTGGGAAGTTTCACAGAAAGAATTGATTGATATGGCGGCTGATAGAGCACCATTTATTGATCAATCACAATCTATGAACGTTTATTTCCAGGCACCGACTGTTCAGAAATTATCATCTAGTCACTTTTGGGCTTGGAAACGTGGTCTTAAATCACTTTCTTACTATGTGAGAACAAAAGCTATTTCAACAGGGGCGAAACACTTAGCAATTAATGTTTCAGCGACTGAATCAGCAATATCAGCTATGGTTAAACCAGAGCCAGCTCAAATACAAGAAGTAACTAAACCAGAGAATAGTCAATTCGATTGTTTCGGATGTAGTTCTTAACCAAATATAGGTTATTAGTTACACATTATTTCAATAATATAAATCCCACCTAACTGGTGGGATTTTTTTATTTACAAAAAATAAAATATACCGATATTTATTTATAAAAGATTTATGGCAATAAAGAAACAAACATTTGGTATGGATTTCCCATTCGTTAATTCGAATAGTGGTGATTATGTTGGATTAACCACAATACCCGAATCAGAGGTTAAAGCTATGCTAATCCATTTATTATTAACAAAAAAGGGATCCAGATATTTTTTGCCAGATTTTGGTACAAATTTATATCAATATATATTTGAACCGTTAGATGATATAACCTTAGGTAAAATAGAGGCTGAGATTCAAGATGCGGTTGAAAAATACATTCCAAATTTAAAATTAAACGATGTTGTCATTACCAGAGTTGGTGACGAGGAGCGATATAAAAATGACACTGAAAGAGAACATCAGATTAGGATAAACCTAGATTATACAATAACAACAAAAACGTTCCAGACAAGCGATAAATTGGCTATAACACTATAAAAAATGGCAAGACAGATAAATTACAGTAAAAGAGATTTCGCTTCCTTAAAAACGGAGCAAATCAATTACATTAAACAGTATTACCCAGAAGTTGTACAGAATTTTAACGATGCATCTATACTATCAGTATTTTTGGATTTGAATGCAGCTATTGCGGATAATTTAAACTATCAGATTGACCGTGCATTACAAGAAACGGTTCTTGATTACGCTCAAGAAAGACAATCTTTATATAATATCGCCAAAACATATGGTTTAAAGTTACCAACTAAGTCAGCCGCTGTTGCGGTTGTTGAGTTTACAGCGCAAGTTCCAGTTTATGGTGACCAAGAAGATAAAAAATATTTACCAATTATTAAAGCTGGTACACAAGTTAGTAACGGTTCTGGTGCGTATGAGGTATTATATGACATTGATTTTGCTTCCGCAACTAATAGTTCTGGTAATGTTGATAGAACTAAAAGACCAATTTTTATAAATAATAAATTAACTGGTTATAGTATAACAAAAACTGGTATTGTTGTTGCGGGGTCTAGTAAAGTTTACACACAATCGTTCTCAACAACGCAACCATTCTATAAGATAACATTACCAGAGAATAACGTATTATCAGTTGATTCAATAATACACAAAGCTGGTACTAATTATACAGCAACACCAGCTGAGAGTGAATTTTATAGTAGTTCTAATAAATGGTATGAGGTACCATCATTAGCTGAAGATAATGTTTTTACCGAAGATACAACAGCACCAAGGGTCAACGGAATTGCTAAAGGTGTTTACCAGAAAATTGATAAAAGATATATCACCGAATTCACCCCAAATGGGTTCTGTCAGATAACATTTGGTGCTCAAACTGATTCATCGTTTGATATTTTAGATGATTTCATGGATGGTGGTAGTTTTAGTCTAAAAAGTTTTTTAAGAAACGGTAGTTTAGGTATGGCCCCGATCACAAACACCACAATGTTCGTTAAATATAGAATAGGTGGTGGTGTTGAATCCAATACAGGTGTTGGTACGATAACCGATATAACTAGGTTAAACGCAACAATTAATGGACCAGATCAGAATATTAACTCAACGGTAAGGGCCTCTATTGGTGTTAACAACACAACACCAGCTGTTGGTGGTTCAGATGAACCAACAATCGAGGAATTAAGAAATTATATAGCGTATAACTTTTCTGCTCAAAATAGAGCTGTTACACTAAATGATTATAAGGGTTTAATCATGTCAATGCCTAGTGTATTCGGTTCACCCGCTAAAACGAGTATAACCCAAAGACAAAATAAGATTGAGATAGGTGTTTTAACTTATGACGCTAACGGTGCTATATCAAATGTCGTTTCATCTCTATTGATGGAAAATATCGCTGCATATCTTTCTAAATATAGAATGATTAATGATTATGTTATTGTTAAACCAGCTGAAGTTGTTGATCTAGGTTTTGAGGTTAGCGTGTTAGTTGAAACGGGACAGCAAGTTCAAGTATCCGCTAAAATATCTAATACTGTTAAAGGCGAGTTTACTAATGATAAAACAAATCTTGGTAAGAGCTATAGTGTTGGTGAAATGATTAAGAAAATCACACAAATTGATGGTGTATTAAATGTTAATTACATTAAAGCCTACAACAAAACGGGCTCTGGGTATTCATCTAATACAACAAAACAAACAATAATTGATACAGCAACTGGTGAGATTGATATCACAAACAATTACATCATCGTTGAGGAATATCAAATGCTTAATATTAAAAAACCTGATGTTGATATTAAAATCATACCAATAATAGCAACAGGGATTAATTAAGGATGGAGAAAAACATTAAAATAGTATTAAATCAGGATACACCAGATGAAAGAATATTAGTTAATCTAGAAGATGAGTTTGATAATTTAGAGGTTTTAAGCTTAAAAATATCAAGCACGGATGTATATAGAAAAACTTCGTCTGATTTTGGTGTTATTGTTGGTAGGGTACAAACTACTAATGGATATGGTTTGCAAAATGCGAAAATATCGATATTTGTACCTATTGATCCAGCTGATAAAGAAAGACCTGAAATTACCGAACTATACCCATTTGAAACTGTCAACGACCAATTCCCAAACGGAGTTAGGTATAATTTGTTACCTAGGTTAAGAAATCAAAACCCTAGCCATAGAGCTGTGGGTAATTTACCCACTATAAACGATCTAACCCATTACCCTCAATATCTTGAGATAATGGAAAAATATTACAAGTATACTGTCACAACAAATGATTCTGGTGATTATATGATATTCGGTGTACCAGTTGGTTCGCATAATATTATGATGGATTTCGATTTGTTTGATACAAAAAGTTTTGAGATAACAGCAAATGATTTAGTTGAAACAACAACAGAGTACGCTAATATAAAAGACCTTAGAGACGCAACAAATGCAGCGGATAATAACAATCCAAATAAAGTACCTAATTTTATTTATAAGGGTAGTGACTCTTTCGATGTTGAAGTTAAAACGAACATTAACCAGATGCCAAACATATTTAATGAGATTAAGCAGGTTAATGTCGCTTCTTTCTGGGGTGATGATGTTGAACATGACGTTGGTATCACAAGATGTGATTTCAAGATAAATTATAAGTACACACCAACAGCTATCTTTTTTGGTTGGTTATCTTCAGTAACAGGTGGTTTTGAGGTTAAAAAAGATTATTCAGTTAACAAACCTAAAGACATTGATCAAACGGATTTACCACTAGAGTTAAGAGGGTTCGATTCTAATAAAGGAAGAGATACGGGTGATATCTGGCCATTACAAGAATTAATGGTTGTCATCTACAGGTTAGATGATAAATTAACCCCTGGTAGTAGAGTTAGAGTCGGGGCTTTTAAGGCCGAACATGGTACTGGTGTATTTAGGATTTCTTTACCCATGTACATGGAGTACTATAAATTAAACCAATTTGGTGACTTAGTACCAACCGATGATGTTGACAACGGTATACCAACTAAAGGTTATTACGCTTTTGAAATATATGATATTGCTGAAGCTTGGCAAACCAGATACCCTTGGGGTTATTATAGGTTGTCACCAACACCTGGTATTAGAGTACCCGCATCAACTAATGGTGAGGTCTTAACTGGTGGATGGGAAGGAACAAATACGGGTTTATTTGAGTATGATATTATTAATAGAAAAAGGAAATTTTACACAATAAAAACTAAATACAATAAACACAAAGCGGATAATGTATCAATACCTGGTGATTATGTTAGTTACATACCACAAACCAATGAGTTTAAAGATATACCTTGGAATTTCCCTGTTGACAGGAGAGATGTACCAACTATATCTAGCATTGAAGTCATAGGATCAGCAATCTTACCTAAATATGAGTTTGATGTTGATACCACTGTTTTTGATTGGGGTAGACTTGATGACAAGGACTATAACCCAGAAATGATATCCCCAGCCAATATTCTTAATTTGATTAGAATACCAAAAGATTTATCATATAATGAATCTGTTAAAGAACTTGAATACCACCTTGGTATTGGTGTTGGTTTAAATGGTAAAAATAGTGGCACCGTTTATACAAATATATTTAGGGGTGATGATTTTATTAACAGCGCAACTGGGGAAAACTATTATGGTGACACACCAACCTTCGATTTTGGTGATAACTCAAATGGTAAACTAAACCTTAGTTTATTCGCCATTGAATTAGCTAAAAAACCAGACGCAACTGTTAGCACTGGTGGAACACACAGAAGATTCACACAAGCCTATAGCGGTACATACACATTAGGTCCATTTATATCATCAATAAATGATCAAAACAAGATTTCCCTAATGGAATTCTCAATTTATGATATAACAGATGATCTGGATGGTTTGATAGATAATAAAGTTTACACGTCATACGGTTTTTACACAGGTAGCGTACCACCAACAGAGTTTAACCCAGAGATATCAAATAGATTTAGAGCAAACTATTATTACTTTGGTCTTTGGGATGGTGCAAACGCTTTAAAATCAATAGAAAAAAATTATTTTACGGACAATGAGTAATATTGTAGAAATATTGGGTTCAAAAAAGTTTGTTGGTTCAAAAACCGAAACATTAAAAACTAGATTGATATTAGAGCAACCTGGTAAGGTTAGGGATGAGTATAATTTATTCACAAACATCTCCCAAGACGAACAATTTGTTAAAGAAAAAAATGAAAATGATAAGTACAAAGTATACGGTACAATATCACCAGCGATAAGTAAAAAAGCTTACTATCGTAATAACAAATTAAATGTCGATAAAAATGTTTTAGATTTTACACCAGATAACTGGTCTTTGGTTTTATGTAGACCAGTTAAACATGTTAATGATAAAGGTAAAAAACAATATACTATTACATATACAAATGAAAATGGTAAAGATTTAAAATATGACTTGGATTTAAGTAAGGGTTTACCAGCATCATTGATTTACCCATCGATAAAGACTGGCCCTCAGAACGTTAGTTTTTTAATGAATTACGGACATAATTTTCTTGTCGGTGATCAAATATATGTTAGATCTAATGATAGTAGATTTAAAACTGATTTATATTTCATAACAAACGTTAATGGTAAATTGATCACCATTAATTTACCCATGAACCCTAAATCTTTTTTTTATGCTGAAAAAGTTGATGAAAAGGTGAATATTTTCACAAATAACCAAGCGATTGCTTTGACACCGACAACACCCTCAAATCAATTTACAGGGGTTATAAGGAATGTACAGACAACAAATGATGATAGTGACTTAATTAATATTTTAAAGGCTGAGAGACCAACCCCTTATCGTTTATTCAGCGCTAATTTCTCAATATCAAAAGTTATTGATAATGAGGTTCTTGAATATTACGTAAAACAAGCACAAGTTGTTCAGGTTTTAAACACCTTCGACCAATGCGGTTTTTCATATAATTTATTTAATGAACCGTTGTATAATTTTTATTTCGAAGATGATTTTAACATATCTGGTTTATTGGATAATAAAGGTGAGCCTATGACTAACTGTTATTTAGGGGTTATAAAAAACGGTGCCACATCTGAAAAAGTTTTTAGTACTGTTGAGTCTAATTTTGAACCATTAATTGATTATACAAACCCAGGTGAAGGTATCAAAAGAATAGCCGATGTGTCAAACACAACAATATCTGATAAACCAGACATTAATAATATTTTTGATATTGGTATATATGAGTATTCAGCTGAAAATTTAACAGAGGAATTAATATCACCTGTACAACATAATTTCATACACAATTACGTACTATTCAAATATAAACCTTTTCAAGAGATTGATTTAAGACTAAGGTCTTCCTATATTGAGGATTCGGTTTCAAATTCGTTTATACCAAAATACGCTTTATATAGTAGAAAAACGGACAAATACATCTGGAGAGATATACTTGATTTAGGTATATCCGATAACGATGGTAATGTTTTAGACTACCCATTTTTAAACGGATCCAGATATGCGTACCAAAGATTAGTGTTTAATGTTTTAACTGAAAAAAATAAAACAAAAAAATATAAACTAAATGTCAATGACATAACCAACATCGATTCACTTAATTCGGTTGATGATTACACTGGTGATATTGTTAACGATCTATTTGGTAATAATAATGACACTAATTTGGATGACCCATTCAAAACATATACAGACGAAAAATGCTAAGAAAACTATTTAAAAAAGATACAACACTATCAACCAGTATATTTGTTAGTTCAGAGGACGGTTCATCTGATAGGGAGTTTGTTTTTAGCAAAACCTTGGATATTGAATCATTGGTTAACATAAACGGCATTGTTGATTTTGAAAGTGCGGAGTTTAAACCTAATGAAAGTAAATTAGAGGTTGATTTATTTTTCTTAAGATATATAGAAGATGGTGAAATTGATACCATATCATCTTACTTAGAGAAAGATTTTACGGACTATCACGCAAAAGTTTTAGAGGTGAGTAAAAACATAAAAACTAGCGAGTTATTTGAAATTAAATCTTCAGATAATTTACGAGCCGTTAAATTTGATAACGAAAAATTACTTTCAGCTACTGAAATTAATAGCGAAAAGCCATACGTGGTTATTGACCCGATGGTTGAGCTAAGAAAAAAGTATCCAGCAAAACCTGGTAGACCACACTTTTATAACACATTTACTTTCCCGTTTTGGGATAAAAAGGATTTATGGGGTGGGTTAAAATATGGTTTTAATAATAAAACTTACACATATAGTTCATTCTTATTATTAGAAATTTTCGATGATTATAATGTTGAGACACAGAAAAGAATAACAACTATACCGATATATGTTTCAGATAGATATCTTTTTAACGAAAAAACAAAGGGTACTGACACCACGGCTGGTATTGAACAAAAAAGACCAGTTTTTAATTTAACGGAAGGTGTTGATGGTTATTCGTTCTTTTTTCTTAAAAATTACATTAAAACTGATTTTTATGTTAAATTTTATTTCTGGGATGCGTTAAACGGTAAAAAAATACAATTTATACCATCATCAAAAAATAATGTTGGTAAAAAATGGTTACAAGATGTTGAAAATTTCGACCAGAAGGAGTTATATCTTAAATATGACTTAGATTATACTAAAAAATCTTATACAATATACGATTTTAATGATAGAACCAATGAGTATGATCTAGAAACGGATCATATTGATCTTTATGAATTTGCTTATGATGACTATTGGTCGCAAATTAGCGCTTTAAACAATCAACCAACAGACTTACAAATACCGACAAACCCAAGAGAATACGGTGATTTATTATTATCAGCAAACTCAATAAAAAGGGATATTGCCGTTACTGACCTAAAACATGAGACATTGTCTGATGCTATTGCGGCCGGCCCTAATTACGTACCAGTTGAGGTTAGATTTGATTATACTGATTATATTTCTAACGGATATACAATCCCTTATTCAATCGACCACTACCAAATTTCTGGGACAACGGAAGGGTATTTAAAATACCTATCAAATGATTTGAACATAAAAACAATCGGTTTATTAAAAAGTAAATTAAATAAATGCGTTAATGTTAATATCGAATCATTTAAAAGAACTATTGGTTCGCTTAGGGTAGAAAATAAACAAGAAATTAGTAATTATATAATTGATAATTTTAATTTACTTGATTTAACGTTTAAATCAAATGAACCGACAATTGATTTATCAACTTACGGTTCACTTAAACATAATACCCAAACACTTGGTGATTCATCTTTACAGGTTGAATATTGTGTTTTACCTAAAAAAAGTATAACAGAAACTTACGATAATTATTACACTACTTTTGATACAGCTTGGTATAATTTTGTTGAGGCTAATAAACAAAAGGCTTCAAATGATTATTCAATAACAATCACGAGTGAAATGTACACTGGTTTAATTAACAACCCAACCCACCAAATAAATTTTGCGAATATGATTGCTAATAAATCGTATTCAAGCATTCGTGATATTCCAAACAATATTACATCATACACAACATTGGATATAAACAGTTTACTATTAACAAAACCTCTCATAAAAGAGGATGGTATTACTATTGTTATCGAAGTACTAGACCCTAAGATCAACCCTAAAGAAGAAATAGTGTTAACTGTTGATTTGGTTATTGGCGCTGGTGCTCTATATAAGTTCGGTACTATAAAAGAGTTGGAGATCACTGGATTACTTGAGATAAATGTTTATAAAGAAGATATTGGTTTAGAGGATATGAAAAAAATAACGGTACCTATTAAAATTAATTTAAAATAATGGTGGCAATTATGATGAAAGATGATATAGACTACTTAGTTAGTCTGTACATGGAGTCGTTAATAGACCCAAGTGGTTCGGTGATATCGCCATATTACGATGACCCTAAAATTAGTGAGATTGAAAAAACTTTGTCGGAGATATACCCATATAGTGATATGGTTAAACCAGCAATGAAATATACAACAAATAATAAAAATATCACAAACCAGGGTGAAGTTAAAACTCATTTTTTAGACTCACCAGAGAAATATTTCATAACAGGTAAAACAGATAGTAAGTTTTCTTTATTGGATTTAAGTTTTACGAGAGAGCAAGCTTTAAAGTTGTATAAAGATGATTTAACTAACGGTTATGCTGAATTGAGTGATAGAGTAATGCCAACACCTAGAAATATTAGAGCGGGTAAGAGGATCGAGATTAGCGGTACCAATATAGTTGGTATGATTTTATCTGAATCGGATGAAAGAAAAGAATATGTTCTGTATTTAGATACACCAAATCCCGTTTTTTATGTTGATAATTTAGATAAAACAACTATATTTAAATTCATGAGAAATAATATTGATGATATGGTCACACCAACATTAAATTATTATTCTGATACAATAGATGAACCAAAAGTTTTATCCGAAGTATTTATTGATAGAGGTGTAAATAACGCTTTTGAACCAATGAAGAAACTAAAAAATGTTAAGGATTTAAATGAATTAACAAAAACTGGATTTGGATATTATAAAATAAACACAAGAGGATACAATTTTAAAGATCAATAAATATGGGAATAGGTGTATATGGTGTTAAAAGACCAGCAGATGTGGACCCTTCAGATATAGAAGTTATTGTTTTATACAGTAAGAATAGAAATGCTACTGAAGCTCAAAAAGTAACAAAATTAAACGGTACTGACGTTATTAAACCAGTATTTGACCCAACCAATACCCTAGAGGTTTTAGGTGGTATGTATAACCTAGAGTTACCAAAAAGCGTATTTAACGCTAAAGGTTTCTATACGGTATATATTAGACCAGCTCAAATAAGAGTCCAGATTGAGGATTGCGCTGAGTTGGCAACATTCCCAGATATTAAAGGTTTGGTATTGAACATAGATTCAGCACCGAATGGTTTCAAAAGCAAATTCAGTAATAACGGTTTAGATGGTTACAGAGTTGAATACCTTAACGATAACGGAAGTAAAGTACAAAACTTATACAGAGTTATCACATCATCGTTTATTGTTGAACCTGTTCAGGTTGACACACCTAATAGTTCAGTTAAAACCATTAAATACACATATAACAACGTAGGGTCTTTATTATTCTGTACGGTAACACCAAATGCCGCACCAAGTTTTAAACCTACAGCAACACCATTTATTGGTTTTAAAGGTCAAAACATTGTTTTAACAAACACTAGTTTTACCCCACAAGTACTTGAAGTTGAATTAGTTAACTATGATGCTGAAAGTTTAGCAATCGCTTTATATTCGGATCAAACTAAATCGATGGAAGATGGTATTTACACGTTATATGACTTTGATGGCAACATATATGCTCAGTATGATTTATATGAGATTAAAGACGCTACAAATAAAAAATTATTTGAGGTTAGAACAAGAAGAAATAACATAGACTCAACAAAGACATTAAATAACATAGTAGGAAATGGCTAATCTTAGTTATACAAATACACCATTAATAGCACACTTATATGACACAGCGGATGCAGCTATGGCTGCCGCAGCTGATCTTGGGTGTTCTGGTTATAGAACTTATAATATTAACGGTGAAAATAAATATGTACCTTGTGCATCCTTTTTGGCGTATGAGCAAGCATTAAGATATTACAAAAGCCAAGGGGTTAATAACCAGATTTCTGGATCTGGTAATATTGGGGATAAAGCGGTTGGCTTACAATTTGCTAACGCAAACGATGAAATCGCTGGTGATCCGTTTTTTACTTTAGGTAATTTTTCATTAAACACATCAGTCACCAAAAAAGGTGTATCTGGTAAAAATTTAACACTTTCTAGTGGTAATAAGTCATATACAGCTGAAAGTATTAATAAATTAAACCCAGCTAAAAACACAACACAAAGTGCTATTGATCAAGTTAACAAAAAGATTAATGATAACCTAACCGTTAGAGTACTTTTTAATAAAAAGAAATTACAAAATTATGTTTTATACGCTCCGATGAAGGAGACTATTAAAAACACAATTATTGAAATAACCCAAAAATACCCAGCTGGTCTTAAATTAAATGTTATTGGTATTCTAACACCAACGGTGTCTGAATATAATTATTCAACAAATAAAGACACATCCCAATTTAAAATCAATCTAAGTAATATATTCAACCCATTTGAAATTGAATACACAACATCGGGTTCGACAAAAAGTGATGATGTTAATATAACACCTTTGAGAAACTTTTCTAAAACATATACAGATTATGTTATTTACTATAAAGGGGTTGAATATAAGATATTAAATGCTACATTACCTAGTTCATATAATGATAATGATAATGGGATTTACGTAACTGTAGAAGGTAACCCGTTCATTAATGAAGTTAATAATGATAAAACTGTTAATAGAACATTTTGGGTAAAACCAAAAATGCAAAAATATGATGAATTCCAAACAAACTTATCTGACATGGGTCAGTTTTTGTTGGATTATGATTATGATAAGAAAAAATATGTTAGTGTAATTCGTTACAAAAAATTCACTGATCTTGGTGTTGAGTTAAATATGAATGAAACATTATTATTTCCTCAGTATGATGAGGTTAATATTGATTTATTCAGTGATGCGTTTGATAAATATTTAACTAAATTAAACGGTATATCGGATGACTTTGACGCAACAAAAACAAATTTAATCTCAAGATTCTTAACAACAGATTCTTTAAAAGAATTTGATACTGATGACAGGAGAATAAATTTAATGTTTGGGCTTATCGGTAAGAATTTTGATACCATTAAAAAATATGTTGATGGTATAACATTCATGACTAATCTTAGTTATGATAAAATAGAAAACATACCTGACTTATTGGTTAAGAACTATGGTAATATGCTTGGTTTTGAGACCTATAATGTTGAAGATGAGAATACGCTAATTGAATCATTGTTTGATATTAAAGACTTAAGGGTTGAACCTGGTTATAAACCAGTTGATATCGATATTGAACTATGGCGTAGAATTTTTATAAACTCATACCATCTTTGGAAATCAAAAGGTACCAGAAAATCAATCGAATTTATCTTAAACCTAGTTGGTTTACCAGATTCAATTTTCGAGGTTAATGAGTACGTTTATGTCGCTAGAGATAAAGTTGATTACACTCAGAAGGCATATGATTTGTATAAATCTAACTACAGTGATAATGTTCTATTAACATTGGTCCCTTTCGATAAAGATGGTTACCCAACAGTACCACCAAGAGTTAAATACCAAGAATATGGTTTTAGTGTCGCTAATGATGGTAAAAATTTCGGACCTTATGATTTCGGTACATCATATATCAGAGCTTACGAGGTTCAAAGTAACGTCCACATCTTTAACATGGATAGGGTAGCTGATAATGTAAAATCTTGGGTTTATTCTGAAAAACAAGTTCTTAGATTATCTGAGGATAGTATTGGGTATACCGAATATTATGAAGATGATTCTAGGTTAGTTGTAAACTCTAAAGAATTAGAGGTTTATATCTCGTCAGATAAAATATTTGATTTTACGATGTATAGATATCTAAATAGAAATAGCATTGGTCTGAATACCGATCTGACGTTTAGAGCTGTACCTAGTATAAACGTTGGTAATCTAAGTTTTAACCAATTCTTACAGAAGTCGATGGATAATTACATCAAACCTGATAATAGAAAAACGATTAAAACATACCCAACTTTAACTAAAATATATTATGATTACCTAGCTTCAACTGGTAATCCCGTGACAAACACAAAAAGTTTAGAGTTTTTAAATAAATTTGATTCTTCATGGGTTAAATTAGTACAACAATTTACACCAGCCACAACAATATTAAATGCTGGTAAGAAAATACAAAATAGTAAGTTCTTAGATAACAAATTTGTCTATAAACACGGTTTAAATAATAAAGTTAATTGGTTAGGTACTGATGGTTCTGAGTTCCAGAATTTAGCAAAAAGACCAGTTAATCAGGGTACCACTAACCCATTTGATACGATCGGTGTTAAAAAATCACCATATGCTGGTGAATCATCTAGTTTCACATTAGTCGGTAACAAAGGTAAGAACTATACTGGTTATGACCCAACTATCAACGAGTATTTTGGTTTCTACTATAATATTGAAGACGCTTGTAGTAGTGTTGAGATTTATAGATGGGATGAGAATGAGGACTATGGTGATGATGCTATTTATGGTGGTAATATAAATACTGGTTCTGGTGACAGAAAGGGTGTATACGTAACGTATGATAATAATCTTTACAGATTAAATACTAATAATATTTATACATCTGGTTATACGATTAACACCGCTTTAAGTACATATACCGATGCGAATCTTTTATTAAGTAATACCTATGATACCGAAACAATTACATTACCAAATGGCCCAGGTAATTATTTGGTTGAATTTGCTCTTTCTGGCCAAGATGATTTAAAAATATATGATGGTCTTGTATCTGGTATTGAATTAGATGGTATTAGTGGTCCTATCACTGGTTCGGTATTCTATTCAGAAATTTTAACATTCACAACTGATACGGTTACTTTCTGGAACATGCTAAATTACCCCAATGATATCACACTTAAAAACTTATCAGTTGGTCTATTAAGTAATAAGCCAAATGCGTTTAATGTATATGATTTAATACCGTTGAATACTGATGCTAGTTTGGTTACGTTTAAGGATAGTACACCAACTACCATATCAACAATAGAAAGAAATTATTATATTGAGGCGGTTTCAATTGGCCACGCTTATTTAGCTGCTAATATTGATTACGTTTGCCCTGTACCTAAACCACATACTTGTTACTATAACTATAGTGGTTTAACTATTAACATGGCAACTGCTGGTATTACAGATTATTATGATGAAACTGGTCAGTATTTAACGATTGAACAATCAAAATACTATGGTTATTCTAAAAACACAGCTACAACAGAACCAGATGACGCAATTTACGGTAAATCAGGTGATTGGGTTGTACCTTTTAGAAAATCAAATAGCTGGATAAACGGTGTTGTGTATTATGCTGGTGACGTTGTTACCAAATCTTCGGTTAACTATTTAGTTACTGGGGCTACTGTAACAGGTTACACAGTTTCTGGTGTACCATCTGGTACAACCGCAACAACTATTGTACCTGGGATGTATCAAGCGTATTTAAATCGAGTTAAAACAGATCCGTATATGCATATCGATTCAGCATATATCAAAAAACTAAGAGTTAACCCGTTTAGTGATATCGTTTCGATTAATCTAACTAAAAACCTTTACCTATACCAAGTTTACAGTGGTTCAACACAAACTGAAACTTATAAGGTTGTTAATAATGTTCTAAATGATGAGCTTTATATTAGTGAATCATCTAGTTTAACTTTTGATGGTTTTTATTCTTTAGATGAGACTAAAATCGGTCCGTTCTATACAGCTAATACTGATGAAATTTTAGTAAATACTTTAATTGATGAATTAGAACTTTCACCTGATAAGGATAACTACATAGATATCAAGTCACTGAATGATAATTTTAACGTTAATAATAATAGTATTAGTTTATCAGATGGTTATTATTTAGTAAAACAAAACGGTTTCTTAAAATTTGAATCAGATTTATATTTTGAATCCGAGTTTGTTATACAACAAGATCTTACCATAAAACTTTTAGATCAGTTTGGGACCATTTACCATGAAGAACTATTCACATTTAGTGGTGGTGATACTAGCCAAGATAGAGTTGCGAATGTCAGCTTTGAAGGGGTTTTTGCTGTTGATACCAGACTTTATTTAGTCGTTAACCCACAAACATATGGGTGTACGTTAAAAAGATATGAGATACTGGATTACGATTATCTGAACCCAACAACTTATTCACCAATAGATGATCCTAGATTTAGGGTTTATTTCAATGGTGGTAGATCGCTTATTGACGGACATTATACTGATGACCTATTATCTATAGAACCAATTGGTGATAACGTAAATTTTCAGGTAGAGCACAATATATTTAAAACAGATACTACTTTAGACACATATAAATTTAGACCTAGACCAAGTATAAGTCAATCATATGATGAAGCTAATGCTTTTGGTTTGATCTATGGTAAGTTCTATGAAAAATTCAAAACAGCTAGCACTATTGGTGATGTAACTGTGTATGAAAAAGGTTTTAATAACGATAAATTAGATTTTGAGTTAATGGTTAGATCAAAAGATGCACCATCTTTATTACCAGAAGACCAATCACAAAATGGTATTAAAAAATCATATACAATAACGTCAACTAATAATTATATAGGTAATACCCCACAGGAAGCTGATAATATGGGTATAACTAAAAATATTATTATTGGTAAAACACCAAAACCTAGGTTAAAAACTTTAAATAAACAAGATTTCCCATTCTTGAGATATCTTAAAAATGAAACTGTTATTAACAGTACCGCTTCTACAATTGATTTTATTGGTTATGATAGCGGACTCACTGATTATGATTTAGTTAGTTATACTGGTGATACGATTAATAACTTAATTTCAAAAACAAGATATCAAAATACTATAGGTTATTGGAAAAAAGAAAATGTTGTTTATAATACACAATTATATAAAGATATTTTAGCTGTTGTACCCGACTTTAACCCGACTATTAATAATTACCAAATTAACGATATTGTTAAAGTTAAACTAATTAATTATGATGTTGTTGTTGAAACAGCAACTGGTACAACGATTGAGACAAAAACTGTTGAAAGATTATATGTTTGTATTGAAGATATTACAAGCAACCACCTTAGAAAGAAAACTGGTATATCATATGCAATGAATATACACCCAATATACCAGCCAAATGGTGCTAGAGCATCTTTTATACCTATTGAAAAATATGATATAAAAGCTTTCACACCGATAGGTTATGATAAATTTGATAGATATTCTTCAGTTAAAACAAAAATTAAACCCTATACATATAATTCCGCTATTATATTAACAGGCGCACCAACTCAAAAACTTAATTTAGGTGATATAATTAGAACGGGTAATAACACCGCTTATACTTATTATGAATATGTTTATAATAAATCATTACTTTTTGAATCTGGTAACATCTACCCAATAGGATCATTTGTTTATTATAACGCATCAACATATGGTACTGATAGTACTTTCAGTTTCTGGATGAAAAAGACGGCAACAGGTACATCAACACCAACAACAGGTGCAAATTGGCATGAGTTTAGGTTAACAGGTGCAACATCGAATAATTTATTTTACACTAAAAATGATGTAATAACTTTAACTGGTACACCAGACTTAACCTACACACCAGCAACATTTAGGTTAAAGAATTTAATACCTACACAAATTAGTGTAAGCGGTAATAAATATTATTCAACATTAAATACTGGGTTTACAAATACGGTTATCGCTGATGCGGCACCCAACTATTTACCGATGGTTAATACAGCTGGTGAATTAGATGGCACTGATATGGTTGGTTATTACTTAGTTACTGGTACGACAGTTCAATATTCTGGTGGATCAAATAGTCTATACACTGGATATACTTTAGATACGAATCTAATACAAAATGATTATACCACTGTTAATGATAAAACAATTAGTGGTATAAGATTAGCGAGCAATAATATATCAAATAACATTAAACCGTTATTTGAAAGATTATGTTCTAACACTGACGATGATAGTATATACGAATGGTCCTCAACAAGATCATATGCGGCTAATTCAACAAAAATGAGCACCAGATATAGTTTAAGTAGAAATGTTCTATATAGAGCTAAAAATGTAACTATTGGTACAAACGCAACTGAACCGCATTTAAATACAACTAGATGGGAAGAATATGATTTTATGTTAGTTAACAAATTTACCTATTATAAAGACAGAACCAAGGTTAAAATTTATGAGGGTACTGTTGAATCTTTAAACACAACAACTAAAAATAGTTTATATTTCTTTAAAAATGATTTAACCTTAAAATCAGGTTTTGCTGAAAATTCTTTTAGCGGGTCAACTAAAAATGTTAAATTATTAAATGGGGTTAACAAACTATTTGACGCTAAAAATGAGAATTTAAGAGATGTTTCTCAATATGGTGTAGCTGGGTTTAGAAAATCTGGGTCAGACATAATAATGGATTATTACTATGATAGGGATGATAATAATTTACCGTTAACAGGTGAATTTATAGGTGGTTTAACAATAACAAACCCATGTGGACATCACGCAAAAGTGATATTTGGTGTATTATTTGACGCAGATTTAAGATCATTAAGTCAATTATACCCTAGAAAACAAACAAATCCAGCGGTACCAGTTATTGCTAGTTCAACATATAACCCTAACATTAGATTAATAGTTAATCAGTTTGGTGCGACTAAAATGAGAGTTACCATATCTAGTCCAAATATGAGCACAATTACAAAGGTGTTAGCTAAAAACCAATCAATTGATGATACCATATCAGCGATAAAAGGTGATAATATAACGATTAGTGTTACATATGACACAAATAAAAATCTTACTAGATATAAGAGTGGTAATGTTGACGGGTATACATTATATAACGCAAGCGATGTTGGTATTGATAATACCTACATAACAGCAACTAAAACGTCTGTTAGTAAAGTTGTTACAAGAACAGTTAAACTTAAAGATCTCTATGAGGATAGAGTTATTAAATTAGACTTTGAAGGTGCCAATTATATAGAACTAGCAACAGTTGATCCAGCAGATTACATAAAATTATAAAATAACGATATTTATATAAAAACAAAAAATGAGCTATATAATTAAGAAAAATGATCCCTTAGTTAATGTTAAATTAACAAATAATGGTAGGAGAAATTTGGCTGAGGGTGCTTTAAATTTTACATATTTTGGGCTTGGTGATAGTGAGATGAACTATACCACTGATGAGGTGTCAAGTGTAAACGTTTCAAGACCATCTGATAACGCCTTTAATATGAACTACCCAGTTAGTCCAGACGGTGTCAATACCGTAGTACCAATAACTTTAGTTAACGCTATACCTAACGAGGTATACACAACGGCTATTGAAAGAGGTTTTTTTGAATATACTGGTACAACAATCCACCCAGTAGTAAATTTGGCTAGTTTATACAATATTACTGGTACAACAATTGGGTCAACAAATACAATATCATTTGAATTTACAACAAATAGCTCAAAAAACGCTCATTACACCGATTTAAAACCTGGTGATTATCTTTTTGTTAAATACGAAAATGATAATTTTGTTAGCGGTTCAACCTATTCACAATCTGTCGAAATCACTCAACCTAATCAATATCTCTGGTATTCAATAGAGACAATAACAACAGCTGATTCTGGTGATAATCAGACATTAACTGGTATTACGACTGGTACGACAATAACACTTGTTCTTGATCGAAAATTACCAGTTGGTTCAGCCAATTTAACAGGGTTTATTTACCCAGGTAAAGATACAATAAAAGATTATTATGATAACGCAACACCTTTAGCTTATTGGCAAGGTGGATTATTGGATTTCTCTAATAATAATACACAATCTGAATTAGATGTTCCAGTGTGGAATATGAACATAATTAATATTGAGGATGTTATTGGATTAAATCCTGTTACCGACAAGTCAAAATATGATGCTGTATCAAGTAATTACCTCGGAGCTGCAATAAAATTTAACCAATATGATGTTAAATCTAAGGTTGGTATAATACACTACACTAATAACACTGTTTCAAATTTTTACGGTGAGGGTTTTTATAGGTCAACATTAAAACTTAAAATACCTTATATAATGTGGCACAAACAACAATTCACGAGTACACCAACAACTATCGGGTATACGTTTATTGCTGATACTGAGTTAAAAACGATGACAGTTAATGCTGAATTGGGTATTGGTGGGTTGACTTACCAGTATTATGATTTAATTGATCAGGAAACGGATAAAAATATTGTGGGTAAAGTTCTTATCGATGAAAAAGTTATTCTTATCGAGGATCCAGAATTGTTATCCGTGTTATCACATAAAGCTAATAGAAACTGGACATTACCCAAACCAATACTTACCTTAACAGAGCCAGGTATTTGCGGTAATACTAGTACAATAGGTTCAGTACAACCAGGTGAATATTTTTTTGCATCGTATTTATTTTCAGATACAAATGGTATAACAGGTATGCAATGCGAGGATTACACAATGGTGTTTAATAATACTGATAAACCTAAGGACGTTTTATTTGAATTTAATAAAAAGACCTCTGACCCAAATTATAGCGAATTTAATTTTTTAACCGATTATGACGATATCACTGGAACAGGTTTTAAAACTAACCAGATATTTTTATTATGGCAAAAATCCGAAACACCGATAAAACCAGACTCAACAAATTGGTCTTATGTGGAAGTTAGTGAATATTTGGGTACAAATGGTTGTGTAACTGGTGTTATGAAAACCGATTGTAGTGAATTTGAATTACATGCGGATATTTTAGATTACAGTAATGATTTACTATTAACACACCCAACAATCAATTTATCAACATTTGACGCATTTGAATTGGGTGAAACTCAGGTTGGTGAGGTTATTGTTATTTTTAACGGTACGGTGCAAAAACAAGCGTCAGATGATACATTATCTAATGGGGACTATTACCTATACCCAAATTCAACAGGTATAGTTGGTCCAAATAATAGAAATGTTATTGTGTTTGCGCAAGGGTATGGTGTATCAGGTGATTTATTACAGATTTATTATTTAATCGGTAATAGCGTAACAGCTAAAACGATTAAGCAAGTGATATCAGTACCATCCTTAACAACTATTAATTCGAATACAAATGCGGACCAGATCTATAAATCAACGATCGCACCGAATAGGATATCACTTAAATTAGATAAACAACCTAATAATTCAACAGTATGGTTATTCTATAAAGGTATGTTATTATCATCTGCAACATATGGTATTTTTGTTACAAATGAAACGATTGATGATAGACGTGTTGAATTAAACTTTACCCCAGCTCAGGGTAGTGAAATAACGATATTTTATTTAGATAATTCAGGACTTGGGCAATTAGTTTCAACAAATGTTTTAACAAAAGATACAATAGCGGCATTAAGGGTAAATATTGACCAATATATACTTGACAATAGTGAGACTGATCTTTATATTTTAACAGATTATATTGATTTACCATCGGTTACTGAAGCGGATAAATTTACATTTGGTGATGAGGTATTCTTTTACGGAAACATTGAGACGGACATAAAAGCGACTATCTATAAAACACAATTAACATGTAATGTTTTACCGAATCAGTTCATAGCTTCACAGAACCCAACATTTAACCCAGATCAGGATAAAGTTGCTTTCACTGAAATAGCTATTTATGATAGTAATAATATGGTTGTCGCAACTGGTAAATTTTCAGAGCCAGTGACGAGAAAATATAATTCTGATATGTTAGTATTACAAGCAACAATTGATTTCTAATGGGTTTTATTAAACGAAATAAATATACTTTTGAGATATATCTCACTGATAAGGGTAGAGAGGCCTTTGTTAATAAAGGTTTTAAAAATAGTGTTACTTATTTTTCATTAATTGATAATAATAATTATCAACAAATGTCTGGCTTTGACGTTAACCTTTTAACAGGTCAAACAATACCAACGATAAAATATTACGATAACACGGAAGTTAATGACAGTGATGAAGTATATACACAGAATTCTAATAGGGGTTCCGTGGATAATAATATTGAGTTTACAAACGGTTTTTTGGGTGTGTCTCAGACAGCTGAGAATAACTATATCGTATATGAACCAGATATTTCACCAGAAACATTAGGTATAACAACATTTAAAGACTAAAATGGCTAGACAATATAACCTTAAAAATTTTAATGGTATACATTTAAAATCACCATATGATTATGATTCGTATAATACTAATGGTATTAGTGCGTTAATTGAAAATTTTGATTTATACCCATTAAAAAGTACTGATATCACGGATTTTCATTTTATCAACAGCTCAATTAGATTAGTTGATCAGGGTTCGATTTATTATGGAAAAATACTAGGTGATGGATTTATTGGGGATAATCTATATGTCACAAGAACACATGATTTAACTTATTCACAGATAAGAAAAGATAACGAATTAGTTAAAGGTGAAAAGTATTTTAACGACTTTAATTTTTATTTTAATTTTAATGGTACTGATGCATCTGGTTTTGATATTGGTAGTACGGGCTATACAATAAATGTTAGTTTATATGTTATATTAGGTAATACTAAAAGAAAATTAAAATTAACTGACTTAAGGGTTTATGATTACACAAACCCAACATATAGTGGTACAAAAGATAACCCAGTAGATGCTGGATATAAAACCATGGTAGTTGGATCTATTTATGATAATAAAGTGAACATAGTTAGTGATAACATTGTGATGTCCTTTTTACCCAAACCAAGGGCTTATGATATCTATAATAATATGGGTATCACAACTGGTTCAACAATAAGTTATTCATATGTTGAGGGTGATAGCGGTAGTATTAATTATGGTAATGGTATTAGTACCAGTATTGGTCCATCATCGGTAATGAGACGAATTTCATTTTCAAAACCAGAAGTTTATGCTGGTCCAGGTATTAATACACCAGATGACTATCAAGTTATCGATGTTGGTTTTGAACCATCTGAAATAGCACCATTTGATGTTATGTCGGGTCCATTATTTAGGGTAACCGCTTCATTGGATGTTTCATCTGAGTTGGAGTTCGATTCAAATATTTGTACAGGTAACAAAGAGTATAAAATATTGGTTGATTATAACGGGACTATGTCTAAAACAATAATAACTTATGAAATGGATACGTATATGGATGAAGCATCTTCGTTACCAACAGCATTACCAGCTTAATTAAATAAAAGATATGGCAACTATTCAATACGGAACAAAAGTTGTAAAGGTGATGCCCACTTTTAGTTTTGTTATCTCTAAAAACAATTTCTACATTAATACACCAGGTTTTAGTGTAAATGCAACAACTGATAAATATTTATCACTTGAAAAAGATGGTACTTTCAATATTTTAAACACAAATACGCAACCGATATATTTTAATGACATAACATTTGTTAAAGCAACACCCAGGGATTCAGAATTAAAATCCAGATCAAACTTTATTAAGGTTTTACTAACTAAAACATATGAAACTGAAACAAAATATTATCAGGAATATACGGTATCAACTAATGGTATCGTTACTGGTATATTAACAATTGTCACTGATTTAAGCGTTATTGGTTCAAATAAAGTAATAATACCGTTAGCTAGATTAGAATTTTCAGCTTTTTATGAGGTTAAAAATCTCGGGCAACTAAGTAAACACTATTATGGTAAAACAACCAATAACCCGTTAAAAAGAGTTGGTATCGTAGATTTTACCTTTAATTTAAAGGCTTATGGTGATAAAGAACTCACTAAATTAATAAACGAAGAACTTGTTATATCAACAATTTTGGTAAATACGTAAAAAATACAAATGAGGCTATATTTATTATAAGAAAATAATAGCTTGACTTATATAATAAAATTAATATTTTTAAATAAAAAAACAATATGGGGTTCGTACCACAAAGCGGAAGCACCGATGAAATTAAAGTCTACCTAACAGAATTGGGTAGAAGAAGACTTTTGGAACAAGGTTTCATACCAGCACAATTCTCTATATCTGATGAAGATGGTAACTACAATGCGTTATCAACTGTTGATCAGGTTGTTACAGATATCACTGGTGATTACAATGATAATGTTTATGCAATATCAAAGAACATTACAATAAAAGGCCAAATTTTAAGAAAATAATATAATGAGCGCAATATTAAAAGTTAGAATCCCATATTACGGTAGAACCATCTCAACAGGTACAGATGGTGTAGCCGAATTCTATTTATTAGAAAAACCAAAATATGTACCAGCTTTAAATCAAACAGTTGTTATTACCCATACTGAGGTATCAACTAGTACTGGTTTGAACACAAAATTAACGAATATATCAACTAACACTGTTTTGGGTAGATTTCAAGCGGCACCAGATTTATCATCTAATGCTACTGCGATTTCGGCAAATGGTGGTTATAGCTATTTATATACAATTGCGTATAATGATACCGAGTTTTCACAACCACAATATGGTGGTACTTGCCGTGGTTATATTGAATTTGATTATAACCCAGCTAATTATAATATTTTAAAACCAGTTGAGAGTGTTGTGGTTGTTAATGAAACAGTACCATTTGATTTAGCTAATGGTTACCAAACACTTAATCATAATTTTACTGGAACAACATTAAATACAACTGATGTTTTACCAGGGTTTTTTGTTGGTAGACAAGATAATAATACAATTTTCGCCAATTTATTAAAATCACTTAATCTACCTGTTACTGATGAAGAATATAAAAAATATTCAAGAACTGCATATGGTACTTTAAGCATTGCGGGTACGAATGACACGGTTGCTATTAGAAAAAATGGTGTCAACTATAAATGGACTGCAATTACGTCTTCATATACGGGTACAACTGACGCATTATTGGTACACCCAACAACAGGTTACACTGGTGAATACTATAACACTGTTATGCAAACAATTGGTTGTAATGAGTTTGAAGCAAACAAACCATGGAATATCCCAGTACCAAATGATATGTATTTAATTTTTGAGGTACCTAATAACAAATATGGTGAAATTATAGATGGTAAAACTGTTAAATTCACATTACCTTATTATGTTGGTACTGAATCGTCTAACGCTGATGAAAAACGTTTAGGTGTTATGACGTATATCGGCACTGAATCAACAATTGATTTATATGGTACATATAATGAAGCTGGTATTAACAATAATTTGGATAGAAAATTATCTGAGCCAAATATTAGTTTATCAACATTGGGTGTTAGACCTGATTTAGCTAATGTAACTGAAACCACTTATGAGAGTAACGCTGTTCTTTTATTCTGTGATGATATCGCAGCCCCATCAGCTAACTTTAATAACTGGGGTGACGGCTACACCGAAGTACTTAACGGTACTAAAGTTTTCTCACCAACAGCACAGGAAAAACCAACGTATAATTATAAAAATGATACTTGTGTTGGTGTTGCTTATCTCGATAAAGGTTTTATCGTTGTAACACATCCATTGATCGTTGACTCATACTTTAAGGCTATTTTTGACGGTGATATTGTTACAGCTGGTACAACAAATGTTCTTAAAAATTATGATTTAATTAACGGTATTACCACTGATACTAGAGGTGACGTTAGAACAACTGATTCAGGGGATACTGAACAACTTATTGTAACTAAAGATGGTACCGATATTCTATGGGATAGTACACAATTTATTTACACTGGTGCTCAAACATCTGAATTAAGCTATAATAGCTATAACACCGAAAAATCATTAAATGTCGTTTGTTTAGCGTCATCGGATGAGTTCTTTAAGTCATCTAATGACACAGCTAAAGAATTACAAGGTGTTGGGCAAACTGAAGATTACGCCTCATTTAAATCAACAAATGGTGATTTATACCCAGTTATCATTACCCAATTAGGTATCCACGATGCCCAGGGTAATTTATTAGCTATTTGTAAACCAACTCAACCAATTAAAAAGTATTGGTATGATGTTGTTTCATTTAATGTGAAAATAAGACTATAATTTAAAAATATATGCAAGAGATACAAGAAGAATTTTACTTACTTGGACTAGACGTTTCAACTAAAACAATCGGAATTTCATTATTCAACAATAAAGGTGAGCTTTTGGAGTTAACACACATTTCCCCAAAAGCTAAACCTGAACCAAAAACAAAAACAGAGGAGCTTATTAAAAAAGCTGATTTATTTTATGACTTCATCCAGAAGTATAGAAAAATGGCTATTAAATACATTGTGATTGAAGAACCTTTGTTACGTTCAAACAATGTTAATACAGTTGGAACTTTATTACGTTTTAACGGTATGGTTACTAAAATTTGTTATGACGTTATCGGGGTTGTCCCAGAATACGTTTCGACTTATGAGGCTAGAAAAAATGCGTTTCCATCATTAATGCAACCTAATTCATCTGGTAAACCAGTTTTATTCGGTGGGCTACCAAAAGATGTTGATAAGAAAAAAATCGTATGGGATCTTGTTGCTAAAAGAGAACCCGCTATTAATTGGTTATTGGACAAAAAAGGTCAGTTAAAAAAAGAGAATTTTGATATGTCTGACGCATACACCGTAATGTTAGCTTTCGCCCACCAAAAAGAAATTTTTGAATAAATTTGGTTGTTCGAAAATAATTCCTTACATTTGTGGGAATTATGGAGATTATCAGTAAAGAGTTAGAGGTTGACAAACTAGTTTTTTTGTTAGAGTCATTTTTAGGTGAACCTAGGAAGCATAACAAAAGAGCTAGACAAATCAGTTTTGACTGCCCGAATTGTTCAGCAATGAAGGGTATTGAATATGACCGTAAAGGTAATCTTGAAATATCTTATAAAGATGGTATCTATCATTGTTGGGCATGTGGTGAAACAGATGAGACAAAAGGTAGACTATCAAATTTAGTTAGACAATATTCAGACAAAAAAACATTAAGCGAATTCTTCAAACTTAATTTCAAATTTAATGAATTTACAAAGGCTGAAGAAAAGAAAGATGAACTAAAGTTACCAGAAGAATATATTAAGTTAACACCTAAATTATTAGGTAGCACAGATTTTAACCCAGCATTCGCTTACTTGTATGATAGGGGTATAAATGATCAGCAGATAGATAAATTCAACATAGGTTATTGCCTAACAGGTAAATATCAATATAGGGTTGTTATCCCTTCATATGATTTGGAAAATAAGTTAAACTTTTTTGTAACCAGAGCCATAAACACAAAAGTAACAAAGTTTAAATACCTAAACCCATCGGTTGAAAAACAGTTGATAATCTTTAACGAAAGGTTGATTGATTGGGAAAAACCGATTTTCTTGGTTGAGGGTGTTTTTGACCATATTGTTGTACCAAACAGCATACCTTTATTAGGTAAAAAAATTTCTGACAAATTATTCAATGATTTGTACTTTAAATCAAAAAATTTTATTATTATTGCACTGGACCCAGATGCATGGAACGATACACTTAAGATTTACCAAAAATTAGATGCTGGTAAATTATATAAAAAGATATTGGTGACAAAGTTACCAGATGGTGTTGACCTATCATTATACAATGAGAGGTTTGGACAAGAACACTTGAAAAAATTATTACAAACAAGCAAAAGAATTAAAGAATGATAACATTAGATCACGCAACCCACACGTACAGTAACAGTAAAAAACCCACTGTTAAGTATACGTCAGTTACTACTGTATTGGGGCAGTACAAAGAAAAATTTGACGAGGATTTCCATGCGGAGAGAATCGCACAAAGAAAAGGTGTAGAGAAAGAAGAGATTATTGCCGAATGGCGAGAGATAAACCGAATGGCTAATGAGTATGGTACCGCTTTGCACGAAATTCTTGAAAGATTTTTGTTGGCACCTAACAGAATGTACTCACCGAGAGACGAGTTTGAAAAAATTGTAATTGGTGCGTTTAGGGATGTTTGTTACGAAGAGAATTTAAGTTTGATCGATAGTCCATACCTTAAACCAGAACACATCATGTCGATTGAATTTAACGATGATGAGGGTGTTGCAGGTACTTCGGATATTATTGAGGATTTACCAGACGGTATGTTCTTCAATGTATGGGATTTTAAGACAAACAAAAGGTTTGAGTATGAAAACAAATATGGTGAATTTTTACATTTTCCGTTAAACCATTTGGCCCACTGTCAGTATAATGATTACACAATTCAATTATCCGTATATGGTGTGATGTATGAGAGAGAAACTGGTAAGAAATTTAATCGTGGTGGTTTATTCTACTGGGATAAAAACATTCAAATCTTCAAATTGATCCCAATTGGGTATATGAAAAAAGAAGCTGAAATGCTTATCGAACACTATAAAATGAAAAGACTTATATTATGATAGAAACAATCGCACACATAGCGGATATTCATTTCAGGAATATCCAAAGACATAACGAGTTTAGAGCAATTTGCGAAAACTTCTTTGACCAAATGAAAAAGATTAAACCAGAAAGGATTGTTATTGCTGGTGATATCGTGCATTCAAGAAATCAAATCAGCCCTGAATTAGTCAGTGAAGTATCTTGGTTCTTAAGCGGCTGTTCTAAGGCCGCTGGTAAGGTTATTATCATTCCAGGGAATCATGACATCGTTGAACAGAATAAAGAGCGCATGGACGCTCTAACACCTATCATTAACGCTTTGGATGCCGATAACATTGTTTATTACACAAAGTCTGGTTTATATCAAGATGAGAACGTTGTTTGGTCAGTATTCAGTATTTTTGATAACCATATGTCGCCAGAACAGTTAGAAATGAGACCTTTTGGCGGATTATACGTTGGATTATACCATGGTACTATTGTTGGTGCTGTAAATGAGCAGGGTTTTAAATTCACTCACGGTGCTGATACAAATAAATTCAGACATTGTGACATGGTTCTTTGTGGTGATATCCATAAAAGACAGGTTTTCATGGTTGACGAAACCAAACCAGTTATTATGGTTGGATCATTTATTCAGCAAAATTTTGGTGAAACTGTTAGTCAACATGGTTTTAATATCGTAAAAATTAATAACGACAAGTTATTATCATACGAATTTCATGATATTGAGAACCCAGTTAAATACCTAACATTTAAAATAACCGATATAAGTGATATAGAGGATAATAACGAACTTTTAGTCAATGCCTAATATAACGATAGAAAAATCATTATACGATGAAATAGCGGGCTTCTGTGAGCTTAATTCGATAACAGATGTTAATGGCTTTATAAATAAAACCCTTAACAAAGGTTTCGATATGGAAAAATACGGTGAATCATTCGCTTTATTATTTAATAAATCTTCTGAAGATATTATACATATTAAACCAAAAAAAGAAGAACCTAAAGTTATTGAACAGTTAGTGATTGAACCAGAGGTTAATGTTAAAAAACGTGGTAGAAAGAAAAAAGAAGAACCTAAAGTTGAGGAGATCACACCAGAAGTTATTCTACCCGAGGTGGAAAAAGAGCCGATCTATAAAATAAAAGAAGAAGAGATTAAAAAAGTTGAAAAAAAATACGTAACTTTGAAAAATAAGAGGGACGACAATTACGATGTATATGACGAAATCTAAAATAAATAACGCAGATCTTTACGATGGTAACAACCAAATCAAGGTAATTTGGGAAGATACTCTAGACAACCACTCAACACATAAAGAAAAACAAGTTGAGAAATATTTTCAAAATAAATATAAGACTAACAAAGTTAAAGTTATATTTAAACCAATATCAGTTAAAAATAGTGATGTGGTTGCTGAAGGTACGGCAGATGCTTCAGAGGTTATCCTTGACGAGAATTATCAAAAACAATTAATCGAAAGTTATCTAAAAGATAATAAGGTTGATATACCTATGGATTATTTGATGAAATTAGATAATTCAGTTAATGTTGAATTAGAGGATTATAAAGATCAGACAAATCGATATAAAAAATTCAAAATTAAACAAATACAGTTTTCTAACTTCCTATCTTTTGGTGAAAATAATAAAATTGATTTCACCAATAAACTGGGTATCACATCTGTTATGTCGAACCCAGCTAACTTTGGTGGTAAAACAACAATGACTGTTGACTTATTACTATTTTTGTTTTTTGGTGTGACATCAAAGACCGATAAGATGGAAGAAGTGTTTAACCGATTTAGCGATGAGGATACCGTTAGTGTTAAAGGTATGGTTGAAATCGAAGGGGATAATTACATCATCAGTAGAAAGATCAATAGAAAGCAAGGTAGAAACGGTGAATACACATGTAAAAGTGAATTAGATTTTTACCAAGTGTTACCAAAAGGTGGTGTTAAACAAATGAATGGTGAACAAAGGAAATTTACCGATGATTTGATTAAAACCTATGTTGGATCTTACGAAGATTTCTTAATTACCATCCTAACAACAGGTGATAACCTAGATGACCTCATCAAGACTAAACCAACTGAACGTGGTAGAATCTTAACGAAGTTTATCGGGTTAGAATTCTTCAGAGAAAAAGAAAAAATCGCTAAAAAGAAACACCAGGAATGGAAAGAATCCTCAAAACTATACCACAATAATAGCCAAGATATTTTAGGTAGGATAGAAACTGAGAGTACTAAGATAAAGGATAACCAAGAATTTATCAAATCACTTGAGGTTTCACTTAGGGGTAAACAGCAATTGCTTAAAGAATTTGATGAGGAAAGAGATAGGTTAAATAGTATTCGTGTTAATGTTGACACCGAACTTTATAAACTAAATGATAAGGATATTTTAGCGGGTATTGAAAAGGTTAAAGACCTCATTAAAACTAAAAATGAGGAAATTGAACAGCTGAAAAAAGATAACCCAAAACCTAAGGATAAGTTTGACGTTGATGCGTATGCAACAGCTGTATCAACCATACGTGATACTAGAGAAAAAGAGGTTGAATTAAGAATGGAAATCGCTTCAATCGAGAATACCATTAAAATGCTTGAAGATGGTGAAATTTGTCAGTCTTGTCAAAGACCATTAGAAGGTGTTGACCATAAAAAAGAGATCTCAGAAAACAATAAAAAGTTAAAAACAAAAAATACGGCACACAAAAAAGTGGTTACGAGTATCGAAGAATTGTCTAAAAAGATAACGGATTACGATACCATTAAAACTCTATGGGACACTTATAATAAGGTTGAACTATTGTTAGAAAATAAACAAATGGAGTTGAAAAACTATGAAGGTAGTTTAGAGCGTGGCTTAGAGAAGTTAAAGGCGTATGGTCTAGCAAAAGAAGCTTTAGAGAAAAACAAAATTATTGATACCGATTTACAGACTTTAAAGTTTAAAACCCAAAACGAAACGAATGATAAAGATAGTTTAATGTTACAAATTAATAGCATTAATAAGGATATCGAATTATCTGAAAGTAAAATAACTGATTTCAATAACTTGATTAATGAACTTAAACGAGAGGAATTGGTTGATAAAATATTTAAGGTTTATTTAGATGTCTACGGTAAAAACGGTATTTCAAAAATGGTACTGAGCACAATGATCCCATTAATTAATAGTCATTTAAAAATCTTATTATCCGACACATGTGATTTTGATTTGGCGATGAAGATGAATGAAAAAAGTGAAGTTGAGTTCTGGATGATTGATTGTGAAACTGGTATTGAAAAACCATTAGCCTCTGGATCTGGTTATGAAAAAACTGTTAGTTCTTTAGCATTGAGATGTGTGTTAAGTAAAGTTTGTTCATTACCTAAACCAAATATCATTATCTTTGACGAAGTTACTGGTAAGGTATCTAACGATAATTTAGATAGACTTGGTATGTTCTTCGAAAAACTAAAAAGTTTATTTGAACACATTTGGGTAATCAGTCATAACCCATATGTACAAGATTGGGCTGATAATATTGTAAGAGTTGAAAAAACGGATAACATTTCAAAAGTGGTAGAGGTAAATGAATAAAGCACTAGACTGGATCTTTTTTAAGATAAGATACACATTATATGTGATTTCTGGTAAAATTTTTACCAGAAAACCCAAAAAATACATCATGTTTTTTGTTGGTAAATACCCCGACAACTTTAAACACGGTTTAAAGCCAATTTTGGATAATGACCATCAATTGAAATGGATTTTTGGCCCAGCTTCAATAATATTAATCTTTCACTCAAAAGAAAAGATGAAGTATTTAAATAGCTTTTTTAAAAAAATGTATTCTGAATATAGTGAATCATTCTTTTTATTTGATATTACAAAGGAAAAATATAGTAAACATGTAACGGAAGGTTATTATAAACACCTTTATTTAGATGGACCAAAAAAGCATAATGAAATCGTGTTAAATAAGATTCAGTATTTTGTTGATTTAGTGGCTAAAGCTAGGGAGCAATATATTGAGATGTTAAATGAGGAGATCAAAAACGCCAGTGATAGCAAATCTAATGAAGAGGATGTTAAAATTAACATGGACATAATCGATCCAATCCTCGACAAGATAATTGAATATGGTTATGATAGTTTAACCGAAGAAGAAAAAATAATTTTAAAAAAATACAAAACGGATAATGATACAGAAAATTGACACATCGCATTGGATCGATCAAAGAGAAATCGCTAATTACTTACAGGATGTAAGAAAACACGAGCCACTAACAAGGCTTGAGGAGCATACACTATTAAAGGACATTAGATTGGGTAAACCAGGTTCTAAAGAAAAGTTAATCTATTCTAACCTTAGATATGTTATTACCGTAGCTAAACAATACCAAAACCAGGGTTTAACGCTTCAGGACTTAATTTCTGAAGGTAATTACGGTTTACTCAAAGCAGCGGAAAGGTTTAATTATGAGCAAGATGAGGTGAGATTTTTATCTTACGCAATTTGGTGGGTTAAACAGTCTATTATACAATCATTACATGATAATTCTAGAATGATCAGATTACCGATTAATGTAATTAATGATGTTCGTAAAGCTAACAAAGAGGCTCAGAAAAATTTTACGGAACAATCACACGCTGAAAATGTTAATAATTTTAGTCATTTACCATCTGTTGATAGGCTCGATGACCGTTATGATGAAGAGGGTTTGTCCCTATATGATATTATCGCTGATGCTTCTTCAATAAGACCTGATGATGCCTATGATAACGATAAAGCCAACCTGAATAGAGCCTTAGCGCAAGTGTTAAAACAATTAACAGAAACAGAACGTTTAGTTATAACGAGATATTTTGGTTTAGATGGTGATGAATGTACTTTACAGGAAATATCAGAAGATCTTGAGTTAACAAAAGAGCGTGTTAGACAAATTAAAGAAAAAGCGATTAAAAAATTACGCTTTTATTCAGGTGGTATTTTTGATTTATTGTAATTTTTATTAAAAACTAAATATTTATAAGTATGGAAAAGATAAAAAACTTTTTTAGTAAGCATGGGCTTATTGCATTTATTACACTATTCTTAATCATGGGGATGCGTGGGTGTATTAAAAATAGTAAAATTAATAAATTAGAAAAAGAAAAAACAAAGCTTGAGGCTAGTGTTGATTCTTTAAATAATTTAGTTATGGGTCCAGAACAGAAAAAAACAATTGAATGGTCTTATGGTATTGACGTCTATAATCTTGTTAATGATGAGATATCAAAATTAGATCGTACAGATCAAATGAAATCATTCCAACAAGGAATTATCATAAAAAATAGAACTATTCTTACGGATAGCCTAACTAGATTGAAAAACAAGTAAAAAAATGTTAATATTTAAACACACAAAATCATCAGTTAATGAGGCTTTAACTTTAGCTAAAGTCGTTAAAGATCAATTCGGGGCAAACAGAGTTATTGTTGTTTCCGATTTAGAGGATCAAAATTTAGCAACTAAAGAGGTAATCGCTGCTAAAGATATATTAAAAAGAAATGGTTTTATGTGGGATAACACCAACAAGCAATGGTGGTTAAACGATAAATTCAAATCGATTGAAACCGTTATCGAAATAGCTAAAAAAGCTGTTGCTGAGGCTAATAAATCATTGGGTGGGTCAAATGAAGCTAACGAGTTTATTCAAAAACTTGAGGATGTTAAAGACGCCATTAAAGCGGCACCGATTTCACCTGAGACTGATGTGACAAAAGATGATCTTGTAAAAAAGATTGAAGGATTTATTAACGAGTTGGCTGATGAAGTTGATAGTGTTACTTTAACTGGTAAGATTAAAGAATATTTCGACTGGATCGCACAATTCCCTGGTTATTCATTTAATAACCAAATTTTAATTTACATCCAAAAAAGAGATGCAACAAAAGTTAATTCAAAATCTGGTTGGGCTAAATTAGGTTACACACCTAAAGAAAACGCACAACAGATTATTATCTGGAGACCAACACTTAAACCACCAACAGCTGGTGTCAAAAAACAGAGGAAAGAAGAATTCATGAAGAAGTTTGGTAAAGGTGGTAAACTTTCACCAGAGATGGAGAAAAAAATGGAAAAAATGATCAATGATCCAATTCCAATGATGCCATTTGTACTATACCCCGTTTATGATATAAGTGAAGTTGTTAACGATCAAGGTGAGGGTGCGGCTTCTATGGAAAAACCAAAATTAGATTGGTTCAGTACTGAAGAAAATGCGGTCGCTGATAAGATCTTTGATGCAATGGTTAAGGTATATGAAGACTTTGGCATTGACTTCGCTGTAGAAGACGCTAAAGGTGGTGAAAAGGGTTATTCAGCTGGTGGTAAGATTAGAATCTCTAGTGATACTGTTGGTATCGGAAAAGCTTCAGTAGCGGTACACGAATTTGCTCACGAATTAATGCACCAAACATACCTTAAGACAAAAGCCGAAGCTGAAAAAGCTGGGGGTTCTGAAACTACTTTAGGTGAAAAGGGTAAACACATTATAGATGCTTATGTTGGTAGAAACTTTTCAGAGATTTTAGAACTACAAGCCGAATCAGTCGCATATGTTGTTCTAAAATCATTTGATGTACCAGGTTTGAAATACGCTGTTAACTATATTGCTCTTTGGAAGGGTACTAAAGATAGTATTATTGGTAATTTGGATGTAATCACAACAACGGCAAACATTATCATCAAGAGTATTAACAAACATATTGTTATGGATGAGGCTGAAGAGCAAGCAATCCACGGTGATTTGGTTACCCAAGGTGATGTTGCAAAGCTTTTAAAAGCACCTATCGGTAAAAAAGAACCAACAATTGATGAGGTTATTGATGAAATAAATGAAGCTAGGAATATATTCAAAACAATTTTAAATTAATGCAAAAGGAGAATAAATTAACCAGAAATTTTATAATCGGGACATTTGTTACGTTATATGTGATGGTATCTTTGATATCGACTATTCACGTAATCGATTTCTTCGAATTATCAAACCCTAGGTGGTTAGCTATTACGTTAGCGATATCATTTGAAGTTGGTGCAGCTGCATCATTAGCCTCTATAATAGCGCTTAAAAAAATGAATAAAGGGATTGTATGGATTTTATTCTTTATTTTAACAGCTATGCAAGCTATGGGAAACGCTTTTTTTGCATACACCCATTTAAATAACTACCAAGAATGGATTGAATTATTTGGGTTGATTGATAGCGAACTTATTGAACAAAAAAGAATACTATCAATTGTAAGCGGTGCTATTTTACCGTTAGTGGCTTTAGGTTTTATCAAATCGTTAGTGGATTATATAAGACCAGATGAGGGAGTAACTGAGGGAGTAAATCCGCAAATTACTGACGCTGTGACTCAAGTTACTAATGAGGTGATCACTGATGTGGAATTAGAGTCTGAAACCAATGAATCAAACGTGTTAGATGAAACTAACATTGAAATTGGTTTTGAAGATGAGGGTGATGATAATGAATTATTCGAATTGATTGATAAAGTTAAAATATTAAATCCAGAGAATTATTTAGAAGATATAACAGAAGATGATTATTCTGAAGAAGAGCATTTGTTAAACTTACAGAATGAACTAATAGAAGAGGAAGGGGAAGCACCTATTGAAAATATTGTGGAAGAGAAAAAAGAAGAATCTGAAATTATTAATAATGAGGATAAAGAAAATTATTCGGTTTATGATAAAACAGAGGAAATGGTTAAGAATAATTCAGTAGAGAATATTATGGTGTTTACTAAAAATGGTGATAAATAAAGAATATTATTTTGATGATATTGAACATATTCAAAAAAATAGAACAAAAAAGAAACAAATAATACTTTTAAACACATCTTGTGAAAAAGATGATTATTTTAAAAAAATTAAAACACGGTATAACGGTAAATATAACCGATTACCGTGTTTTTTTATTTCTAGAACTGGCGAAGTTTACCAACACTTTAATCCCGTCTATTATTCTAAATTAATGGAAGGGTTTCAAATAGAGAAACACTCAATAACGATAGCGCTTGAAAACGTTGGCTGGTTATTCAATGACACATTAAATAATAAAGTATTAACTTGGAGTGGTTCTGAGTATAGTGGTGAAATTATTGAAATACCGTGGAGAAATAAAAAATACTGGGCAACATATACAGATGAACAGTATACGAAACTTGCGGAAATAATAGACTATTTATGTATAAAGCATAACATAATAAAGGATTTTATCGGAAATAATGTTGTGATAAATAAAGCTAACAATTATAGGGGTGTTTTAAATAGAAGTAATTATAGTAAAAATTATTATGATTTATCACCAGCTATGGATTTTAAAAAATTAAATGAATTAATTAACAAAGAATATGAGCATGAACTTTAATCACGATAGAAATTACGATGATATTAAATCATTATTAGAAAAAGTTAGAAAAGCTAATCTAAATGAGGATGTGGATATGATAAAAACACAACCAGATGACCTAACTTCTGATAAAGAAGGTGAAAAAATGCAATTTGACGGTATAAACACAGTTGGGTATTTAAGTAAATCAGAGGATATTCAGTTATCAGACCAATCCAAAAATGAGTTTGAAAAAGCCGTTGGTGATTTAATTAAAGCAACAGGGATATTAACACCATATATTAATGTCAGAATTGAAAATGGTCGTGTTATCATAACAGTTGATGTAATAAAAAACCCTTCTTTAGAAAGTGTTAAAGAATTAGTTATCGATACAGATAATGAAGATCCGATCGTTAATTTAGTTGGTGGAACATTGACTTTAAACCAAGATCTATTAAATTTATTAAATACTATAAGTAGGACATATAACGACCCACAAATTGGTAGAAATAATTTGGTTAAATCAACAACAACCAATAGTACAGAAGAATTATAATATGGAATTTTTAAAACAATTATGGAATAATAGACAATTTATAGCTGGTATGCTATTAATTCTATTTTTAGTCCTATTTTTAAGACAATGTGGTGAAACAAGAAGGTTAAAAGATGAAATAAAAGAAACAAAACATATAGCTAACCAAAATATCGCAGCTTTAGGTGATAAAGAGATACAACTTAGAGTTACAAAAGATCAGTTACTAATAATCGATTCAAGCTTACATAAAGCGCTTGTTAAAATTGATTCTTTAAAAAATATTAAATCAAAAACCATAACTATTGCACAACCAGTTTATATAACAAAAAATGTTATAGTACCATCTGAGTTTATATTCGATAGTATAAATAATAAATATGGTTTAGGTTTTAAAAGCACCGATTTAGTTAGATCTATAAATGGCACCTCTTGGTTTAGATTAGATAATACTAAAGAGACTTTGAAGGTTATACCAGAAAACACCAACATAACTGATTTTAAGTTAAATTTCGCATTAGTTATATCGCAATATGATGATAACATAACGAAATATACGAGAACAAAGATTGTACCTTTTAATGTTAATGAGAATGGTGATCTTGGTGATGAAATCCCAGAATCTTTATTAAAAATTAATTTTAGAAATGCAGAGATATTGGATAAACCTTTTGAAGAACCTAAACCTAGTAATCCAGTTGTTAAACCAAAAATGTTTAACACAGGTTTCGGTCTATCAATCAGCCCGTTGGCCTTTGGTATCGTACCTGGGGTGAACAATACCGTTAGGTTTGCATGGACACCTAATATTGGTTTATCTTATTGTATAACTTTTCGTAAAAAATAAACTATTTATAGTATATTAAAGTGCTATGAAAATTAAAATCACGGAAAGTCAGTTGGATCAATACTTGAAAGAGTGTTTAATTGAGATGGACGATAAATCTAATCTTAGTGAATCTTTATCCCCATCGGATAAAAGCGATATTAAGGTTATGATTAAAAAAGAAATTAAAGATTTCCTTGATATTACCAGAGGTTCCCAATTTGAAACCAAGGTTAAAGATATTGTTAAAGATAGTCTTAAAACGAATAAAGATTTTGAAAATAAAGTTGTTGAGATAACTAGAAACGTACTCGTACAACTATATAAACAATTGTGGACCAGAAGAAGTTTCTGGGTAAATGACCTTAGAAATTCACCTAACTAATGAAAAAAGAGGATTTTTTAAATAACATTAAATTTAAAGTAACAGAACTTGAGGAATCAGCTTCTGTTGGTTCTGTTTTAGGTGATCCTGGCAGTCCAACCTATGGTGGTTTTATTGGACCATTAGGTAGAATTTCAAAAAGAAAATTAAATAGTAGGTTATTTAGTACTTGGGGTGATTCTAGCGTTAAAAACGGTAGCGGTAAAGGTAGAATTGTGGAACCACCACAAGGTCACGTAAAAGAGCATATCTACAGTGTGGAAGGTGAAATGGTTACCGAAGGGAATTTATTAGAATGGTTTGGTGGAGATTTAAAACAAAAACCAGCTTTTGATGGTGGTAAATTAGTAACAATCGAACCAAAATGTTTGGCATTCCCATATTGTTCACAAGGTGCTATCGATAAACCAATTAAACTTATCGGTGAGACTAAAGAACATATGTGTGAAAGTTGCTATGGATACTGTTCACATATCGCAGAAGAAACTGGTAAATCACCAGAGTACATCGCAAAATTAATCAGAGAAAAATATTTAAGCGAAAACAGTAACTTAGAAAGTGTTTATGAACCAGCAAAACCTATCGCTGAGATTAAACCGATTGTTCATCAATTAGATGAATCAATTGAATTACAAAAAGAAATAATAAATAACAATAATATAGAAAATACAAATACTATGGAAAACATACAAATGACACCCGAATTGGCATCAAAATGCATGGAAGGTATTATGAAAAATAATGAGCTAGCTGAATGCATGTACGAAACTTTGGTTTCCGAAGGTTTCTTATCTGAAAGTCTTGAAGAGGGTGATACATATGAAAACCAATGTACAGGTATGATGGAAGATGCTGAAATATGCATGGAAATGGTTAAAGCTTGTGGTATGAATGAAAGCGATTGCGCTAAAAAAGTTAATGAGGGTATTAGATCATTCTTTTACGGTGATCCGATGGATGAGTTTAAAACATTTTTAAGAAAAATCGGTAAAGATGAATCAATAGCTGATGCCATTGCTAATGAAGATGATATTAATGTTAAACAAGCTATGTTCCTATCTGCTATCGGTAACGATGAATCTAATTTTGTTGGTAAAGTTGGTACTAGAGCTAAAGACATAAAACACGCTTTAGGGTTAATCGATATTGAGACTAGAGACGCTAATCGTGGTATAGGCGCAATGCATAAATCATTCAACAATGAAGGTATGGAGATGGAAGAAGGTGAAGGTATTAACCCAGCTATCTACGACCAGTTAAAAGATTGTATTGAAAAGGGTCATTCTTATGAAGAGGCTAAACAACACGTTGCTGACGCTGTTGATGGTTGGGACCTTTCAATGGAAGATTATAGCGAAGCTAAAAAACAGTTCGGTAAAGACCATAGAGATGGTGTTGAATTGGAAGAAGGTGAGGGAGAAGGAAGTAGATATATGTTCTTCTCAAACCTAGAGCAAATTAAAAACCAAGCTGAAAAATTATTATCACTTGATCATGATAGAATTGAAGCTATGTTAAATAGTGGTCATGATTGGGCTGCTGATCATATCGCAACATCTAAAGAAACTTTGGATCACGCCTTTGATTTCATCACAAATGAGATGGAAGATAACAACGAACCAGAAGGTGAGCAATTACCAGTGGCGGTTGGACCAGTAGGTCCTGAGGGTCCAACGGACGAGTTAATGGAGTATAATGATGAAGCTGATGTTGAGGATGACGTAGAAGTTAAATCTGATAGCCAACAATACGAAAAAGAAATAAAACTTGTTACTCAATACATGAATGACATTGAGCGTGCTTTGAATAAAGTTGGAGCCGCTTTATCATCTGAAGATATTAAAGGTGCATTTAATCAATACTTCTCATCTTTTGAATCCAGTAAAGATATTAATGCCGACCAATTTATTTCTTTCTTGGGTAAAAATTCTGAAGAAAGTGCTGTTGAGTACTATGACAGATTATTTTCTAAGGGTCAACCACAAAGCGTATTAACATTATTAACATCACCAACAAAAAGAGAGTTTTTAAATAAGACTGGTTTGATGATGGATGATAACTTAACAGATGCTTTGGATCTTGTTGATGAAATGCAACCTAGAATCGCTAGAAAAATCGATTTCGTTAGAGAATACGAGGAAAGAAAAGATAAAAAGATAAATAAAGATTTTGATAATGATGATGATTTTTCTGATGAAAAAGAACCATCAATGAGAGATTTGAAAAATATCGAAAAAATGGGTAATCTTGATGTTGATACTGATGATGATTTCCTAGAAGAAGCTGAATTAGCTAAATTTACCGCTAAAAAAGGTAAAAATGTTGATACGGAAAACGCTAAGAATGAAAAAGAAGCTGAGGAAATGATTAAGGATGCTGAGAAAACACAAGAAACAACTGAAGAAAAAGTTGATAACTTGAAAAACCAAAAACATATAAATAGCACCAGAGAAGAGGAAATCGCATTAAGACAACACGGTAGAAATAGTATGTTGGATTTAGACTACGGTAATGATAGTCAGGAAGATTTCAAAGATAGAATTGAAAAAGAAGCTAATGGTTTACCTGATAAAGAAGGTGAGGCTAATGTTGATTACGATTCTAAAGGTGGTGAAAAGTTGATGAAAGCTGTTAAAGCCAGAAGACCTGAAAGAGATATGGACTATGGTTCAAAAGGTCTTAATATCGATAAAGATTTCGCATATGAAAGAAGTGACGCTTTGAAAGAAGCTGTTGATAGCCAACTTGACAGAATGAAAAAAATGTTCACATACGATCAAAATATAATTAACGAAGAAAAAAAGGTAAAACAAATCAATGAAAATGATATTTTCTGGACTTCAGTAAGTAAGAAAAAATTATTATAAGTGTATCATTTACAATTTTTCAAAAATTTTTAAATTTAATAAGGGCTTCACAAAATGAGGCCCTTATTTATTATAAGATGGATAGGGGTAAGATAAATAAATTTTTGGAATACTTTTCAAAACAACTTAGTTTTGAACAGGTAAATTATTTAAATACGATAAATAACATAACACAGGAAAAAGTTGGGTTATTTAAGGACTTCTCAATATCGTTAACACTAATCATAGAAGATAGTTATTTGGGGGACGATGTAATAATACTACAGGATGACCAAATAAACCATTTTAATTGGTGTTGGGGTCAAAACATAAAAAATTTTAAAGAGGAACACATCTTTTTTCAAAATAAGGGTGAGCATTATTATTATTACCTGGCCTATTTCATGGAAATATATTATGAGAACCCCAATAAAAACAGGGGTTTATTATTAAAGATGGTTAACTTTTGGGATGACATCTTATCAATCGATATAGCTAAAACAAAATCTGAACATGATCTTTTATGTGAAATATATAAAATCATGGATAAGTATTTTCTAAACAATTATTGATAATTCAAGTTTTTATTCCTATTTTTATAAAAAAGAAAAAATGGAAATACTAATTAGTATATTAGACAAGCTATTATATGTGGCTTTATTCATGTCAATGTTATTTATCATAAGACACGCATTCTTATTCTTTAGGAATCTTATGGATATGGAACCTAAACGTTATTCCCTCACAAGAAGGGAATTAGTTTACCTGGGTTTATCGATTGCGTACATTATAAATTGTGTTATAAACGGTATTAATATATGAGAGTAGACGAAATGTTTAAAAAATACCCTGATAATCTAATTGGTTTTAGAATTGGTGGGGATGTTAGAATTATTGATTTTTGGTTAGATAAAGAATGGTCCATTCTTGATGAACATGTTCCAGAAGAAGTTCAATTAAAAAAACAAAAGGTTTCAGAAGAAACTGGTGATATCTACTATATCATGTTTACAAATCTATATAGTTTTGAGGAATTATATACAATATTGACAACGATTATTGAATATAATCTAGACCTACAAAGAAAACAAGAATTATTCACCGAAAAAATGACAGAATTAAAAGGTCTTTTTGGTAAGTTAAGTTATGATGAATTAAGACAAATCTCATTCGATAACCCGTTGTCGTTAACATCACCTAAAAAAAGTAAGGTTAAAAAGAATGAACCAGTGGTTGAACAGGTATCTGAATTAGAACCAGTTGAGGAAATCACAACTGAAATCACAACTGAAATCACAACAGAGGAAAAACCAACACCAAATAAAATAATGGATGAACCTATTGGTGAGATAAAAGAGATAAAAATGTCAGACCTTGGGCCGATAGCGGAATTAGACGAAGAATAACATGTTAATCTTACTATACTTAATACTCGGCTGCTATGGTATAACATCAATTATCGTCCAAAGCAAATTATTTAAACCTTTTAGGGAATGGGTTGAAAATAAATCAGTTTTTTTGGGTAAACTAATCAATTGTATGCTTTGTTCTGGTTTTTGGGTTGGGTTATACACCCTCATACTTTTCAACATATCACCCTCGTATTCTTTATTAAGCAATCACAGCTTATTACCAGAGGTTATGGTAAAGGTGATATCCGTTATTTTTGACTCAGCTTTCCTGGCCTCAATAATATACCACATAAATTTGATAGAATTATATATAGAATCAAAATTACCTAATGAGCAATAATAAAATCATAGAATTCTATAACCAATATCTAGATAGTTTCCCAATTAGGGAACCATCCGCTGTTGGTTGGACTGATCAAAATGCGCAGTATAAACGTTTTAGGGTTTTATTAGACGTGGGTGTTGTTGACGGTGATAGGATTTTAGATTACGGATGTGGGTTGGGTCATTTAAACGCATACTTAGATTTAAATTATTTCAGGTCCATAGAATACTTTGGTATTGACATTAACCCCTATTATATTAACATAGCCGAAAAATTATACCCTAATAAAAAGTTTATGGTTTCTGACATAGAGGATATACATATTAGCCCAGAGGTTGATTATGTTATCGGATCTGGCGTCTTTACATATGGTATCACAATTAACGAGGTGGTTAAAAAAATTGAAATGGCTTACGAAATATCTAAACGTGGTGTCTCATTTAATTTTTTAGATGAAAGAAGTGGTTTGGATGAATTATTAACCTATAACCCAGAGGAAATAGTACAAAGACTATCACACATCAATGACATAACATTGATCGAGGGTTATTTAGGGAAAGAAGATTTTACTATTTATATAAAAAAATAAATATGGATGATAGAGCATATAGAAGTTTTGAGAAAGAAATTAATAAAGATATTTCTGACATAGAAAAACATAAAACTAATTACGCCAAACAAGTTAGAAATGGTTTGGGTAAACATATAAACGATTTTAATAGTTATATTAAAAAGGAACCCACCAGATGGATGCGGTTTAAAAATTTTATATCAAAGATATTTAGATATATATGAAACTAGAAAAAGTAAATGAAATTGCTAAAACAATAAGTCTCGGGTCAAAAGATAACTCAAGCACTGAAGTTATTTTTACAATGGATAAACATGAACATGAAACTTTACAACAGGAAGTTTATAAATTCATTAGTAAAACCATTCATGGTTATTCCTCTAAAAAGTCATTTGAAGTTATAATCAACGATATACGCTTTATTTTTAAGTGTAAATAATCATCTTGTAGACACTCTAGACATCCATTCTCTAGATATACCATAATTAGCCTCTAAAGTATCGTAAATGGGCTTAATGGTATCAATTGTGGGGTCATTAAAGAATATGAAGTTCGTTAATCCGTTGGCGTATGTAAATTCTTTAATGGTTTCATTTAATCTTTGAGAATCGTCTCTATTTTTTAACACAAAAACATCCAGATCCTCATTCTCAAAATACTGCACAACCAATTTATTATTAATAGATAAGATAACCCTGGTGTTACCATCATTAACTAGGAAATTTTTAACTAATGTTTTAAAGGTGTGTTTGGTATCGGTATTTTTATGTTTAAAAATTTCTTCGATACAATAAGGTGTGATCTTTTTAATAACAAAATCACCTTTTGGTACAACTTTAACCAGTGCACCTAAATCATTTCTAAAATATGTTATGGATGTACCAGTTTTAGGTCCTGTTAGAACCACTTCATAATCAGTTTCGTTCCCCAACCAATTATAGTTTTTAGGAAAATAACACTTATTATTTTTTACAATTTGATTATATATTTTAAGGGCGTTACTATAGCTATCGGCTGTATCAAGCACATTGATACGTTTTCCGTTATTATATAATAATATTTTATATGGTAAACCCATTATATTAATATAAGTAAACGAAGTTAAAAGTAAATAAAAAGCCCCACTTAAGAGGCTTTTTATAAAATATTAATGAACAATCCCGAATTCTTTTATCAGTTCGAAAATAACTTTTTGAGTCTTGTCGTAATGAGCGTAAATTCTATTTTTAATATTTTCGTTTTCTTCTTTAGCTGCGATTTTACTTAAAATAGACTTAGCTTCCTCTAATTTATCAAGATATTCTAATAATTCAGGTGCACCTTTCATATCCTCTACATTAACTGTATCGTCAACAGGGGTTTCATCACCTGGTTCATCCATTTTCATAGCATCCATATCAGATTGAGTTGGATATTCTATTTTTTTATCTTCCTCATCACCCAAATGCTTACCTAACATAGATTCTATGTCTTCTTTGGTTACAGTATTCGCCTTTTCATCACCTTGTCTCATTTTCATGATTTCAGATTCGGTTAACATTTTTATTTGTTTTTCTGTAAAAATTACTTTTTTTGCCATAGTTCGATATATTTATTATTGAAGTCTTTTTTATTATACTCTTCAAGTAATAATAAATAGTCATAAAAATTAAAAAAGATGAGAGACTTCACAATTAAATTAGCTACAATGGATAATCTATTCATTTGTAAATTCGGTGTAAGTGATTACATAAATCAACAGTTTAAAATTTATTATATTTCCCCAGATGGTGACCACCAGTATTTAAGTATTGATAATATACAAAATACGGATCATCAGCACGATTGTTATATCGGTACACTCTATATGGACGGTAAAACAAATCAAATATTTGAAGATACTCATCAAGAAACATTTACCATAAACAGAAAGGATTACAAAGATTTTGTGGGATATTTAAATATTTTAGAAGCTTGGGACAGGTCTAATATAGGTGATATTGAAAAAAATTATGGTAAAAATTTGGTTCTTTAACATTTTAGCGCTAATATTGCAAAATGAAAGAAATAAATAACTACGTAAAAACAATTCTAAACCTTTTAGATGAGGAAGATTTTTTTAATAAAGCTGGTATATTCATGGATAGGAAAATCCTGAAAAATTTTTTAACTGAAACTGTAACTAAAAATTACGAAGAAACTGGTTCTTGTCTCTTAATGAAGGGTCAGTTAGAAGATATAATCGATAAAACCAATAGATGTATCATATCTGAAACTTTCGAAGATCTATTAAAAGACGACTTAATTGAAGTGGTTAGTATGAACGAAGATGGTGAATTTTTGTACGGGCCGAAAAAAAAATAAAAAAAAAAATAAGAAAAGTTTGGTTTTTCATAATTATATTACTATATTTGTATCAGATTTAAAATAATAAACAATATGACACGTTTAGTTGACGCTTTAAGAACAGAAAATACTACCACTGAAAATGGTATGGTAACCAACTCATCATCTTTGAATGCATGTGTGGACTTATTCTTCATGATAGGTGCTATGCGTGGTCAAGATGTTAGTAGATTGACTACTAAATTTAGCAAGGCTTTCAACGAAAGTCCTGTCACCGCTTTGAGAATTCTTTTCTGGGCTAGAGATGCACGTTCTGGTGCTGGTGAGAGAAAAATCTTTAGAGATATCCTTAAATATCTTGCTGAGAATCATTCAGAGTCTTTGGCAAAGAATATTCAGTATATCCCTGAGTTCGGTCGTTGGGATGATATGTTGTCATTGTTTGGTACTTCTTTGGAAGGGCAAGCTAAAGGACATATTGAAGTTGCTTTAAACAACAACGATGGTCTTTGCGCTAAATGGATGCCAAGAAAAGGTAAGCAAGCAATTGCTTTGGAAAAACATCTTGGATTATCCCCAAAAGAATACCGTAAATCTTTGGTAGAAAAAACCAAAGTTGTTGAGCAGTTGATGTGTGCTGGTCAGTGGTCACAAATCACTTACAACCACGTACCATCTTTGGCTATGTCAAGATACACTAAAGCGTTTGTTAAAAACGATAGCGTTAGATTTGATGAGTTCAAGAATACCGCAAAAACAATCAAGGCTGGTGCTTTGTATCCATATGACGTGTTAAAGTCATTAAAATTTGGTGGTGACAAAGTTGTTGGTGTTAAGCAGTGGGAATCACTTCCAAACTATTTAACAAACACTGAAGAAAGAATTTTACCAGTATGTGACGTATCTGGTTCAATGTGCACACCAGCAGGTAAAAACGCAAATCTTTCTTGTATGGATGTGTGTGTTTCTTTGGGATTATACATCTCTGAAAGAAATGTTGGTCCGTTTAAGGATGCTTTTATCACATTCTCCTCAACACCAAAGTTGCAATATTTAAACGGTGATATTGTTTCTAGAATGGAACAATTGGAGCATGCTGAATGGGGTATGAGTACAGATCTTGAGGCAACTTTCAGAATGCTCTTGGACCAAGCTGTTAAACACTCAGTTCCAAAAGAAGAAATGCCAACAACTATCTTGATTATGTCAGATATGGAATTCAATCAAGCCGCTCGTTCAAATGAAACGGCTATGAAAATGATTGAGCGTCATTATAATGAAGCTGGATACACAATCCCAAAAATTGTGTTCTGGAATATTCAAAGCAGACATGATAACGTACCAGTTAGCTTTGGTAAACATGGTGCCGCATTGGTGAGCGGATTCTCTCCAGCGATCTTAAAATCGCTTTTAGCGGGGGATGACTTCACACCAGTTGCTATCATGAACAAAACAGTGAATAGCGAACGTTATGCTTGCATAACAGCTTAAAAATATTGAACGGTGGGAATACTTTCGGCAAGTTTTACAAATATACAACTATAGCCAGAAAAAACCCCACACTAAGGTGTAAAGTGGGTACTAAACCCTTGGTCGAGAGACGCTTGGGATATGTGTTGCACTATGTTACGGAGAGCATTAAAATCCGAGACCTGATTCCGATACCGTTCATGACATTAAAAGGTGAGATTTTTTCTCACCTTTTTTTGTTTGGTAAGTTTTTTTACCTATCTTTGCTAAAATAAAAATAATACCATGGTTAATACAATTCATAGATCGATAGTAGAAAAATTTCAGGTTGATCTACCAGACGATAAACCTTTTGTTGGGTTATTTGATGAGGATGATGGTTATCGCATACCCCTTGTTTCACCAAGTAAAATAACTACTGTTGATGAGGAAACTTTCAAAAAGGCTTTAAAGGACAATAAACAATGTTGGGTACATAGAGATACATTTGTTGTTGAACATGATACGGTTAAGAATAAAATCATCTTCAAAAGATATGTTGTTAGAAAACACTCTGTAGAGATTAAAAAATTTAAAACATTAAAATTAAAAACAAGTAGGGGTTACAAGAGTTTGTCAATCGACATATCAAATGGTGAATTTTCAACATACTCGATTGAAACAAGACATAAAAAAAGAATAAAATCAATTCCCATTGTTAGAAAAAACGTTTTTACATGGCAAGCTTTAACAGTGTTTGAAGGTATTTTTGATTATGGGTTATTGGGCCCAAAAGCTATCATCGATGGGTTAAACAAGGGTACAAAAATTTTAGGTTATGATGAAGAAATAACTAGTATGTTGTCTGATAAATTTATGAAAAAAATTTATCAGGATAGTGATAAAAAAATCCATATCTGGAATTATGCCACTATTTTTATGATGCATAACTATTTTAAAAAACTACGTGTTTCAATACCTAATATGGTTAATATTTTAAACCATGCGTATAGCTTTAGAATTGATAAAAAAAGTTATTCTGGTAAAAGTATATACGCTTATCATGCCGACTATTTTGGGACTGATGAGGAATTTATAGGTGGGCTATTGGATTATAGGGACCAGCTAAACGCACAAATCTACCAATCAAATAAAAATAAAGAATCTAGCGAATGGTTTTTTGACACCGCAACTAGTAAAACAGCCCAAGTAAAAGAACCTTATTACTGTATTAATGAAGAGGGTGTTACGATATTATACAAACTTGGTTACACTTTGTCTGAGATTAAATCAAGTACGATACTTCTTAATATGGTTTACGCTCGTGATTCTAATTTAGCTTTTTATAAAAACCCTTTGGAATTACCTGTTGATGTGTTGGTTGAAAATAAAGAATTTTTTAGATCAATACTCAAAGACTCAACTATTCAAACCATCATTAACACCATAAAAATAATTCATTGTTTACGTAGTTTATATGGTATAAGTATATCAGCTAGTACGGTGTATTCAATATCACTTGATGACTTGATGAAGTCTTTAAACACCGCTGTTGAGGAAACGGGGTTATATGTCGTATCAAAAGGGTTTCTAAACCGATTAAAAAAACAGTTACCTAAAAACGCTAGATGTTCGGTCACAAAACACATAAATAAAAAAATAACACCCGATACCTCAGTATTCCCACTTTTAAAAAATCATGCGGATAATGTATGTGCTACTATAGATATTTCCTATAGATCAGAAGGAATGAGGCTTATGGTTTATGAGGATTACATTAACCATCGAATTTATGGGCAAAAAATATTATTAGATTTTACCGTGTCAAAAGACTGTGTGTTGAATAAAGCTTTCGCTAAATTCAACAAAAACTATAATAAAAATAAGAATAAGTTTAGATACGCTGGTTTAAAAGCCCGCTATTCAAAAAAAAGATTTGAACAACTACTCCAAGAAAAACTCTCCGATAAAAGTTTCAAATATTTCATGGAAAACGTTGTTTATCTAACATAATATCATTACATTTGTAACAAATAAAAAATAACATATGAATTTAGGAAAAGAGTTTAATCAGTACGCTACAAAGCACATGGGGATTAAATCTGAAACACTTAGCAGATTTAACAGTTCAATAACACCTTATATCATCGAGGAGAGAGAGATGCACGTCACACAAATGGATGTGTTCTCACGCTTAATGATGGAAAGGGTTATTTTCTTAGGGACTGGTATTAATGATCAGGTGTCTAACATCATCCAGGCACAATTACTTTTCTTAGAGTCAATTGACAAAGAAGCTGGTATTCAGATTTATATTAACTCACCAGGTGGTTCAGTTTATTCTGGTTTGGGCATTTATGATACAATGCAATATATTAAACCAGAGGTATCAACGATTTGTACGGGTCTAGCCGCATCAATGGCCGCTGTATTACTTTGTGCTGGTGCCGAAGGTAAACGTTACGCATTACCACACTCAAGAGTAATGATTCACCAACCATTAGGTGGTGCTGAAGGCCAAGCAACCGACATCGAGATCACGGCAAGAGAGATTGGTAAGTTAAAGAAAGAGTTGTACGATATCATTTCTCACCACACTGGTCAGACTTATGATAAGGTGTACGCTGATTCAGAAAGAGATTACTGGATGAAAGCTGATGAAGCCAAGGAATACGGGATGATCGATTCGGTCATGAATCGAAAACCTAAAAAATAAAAAAAGTAAAAAATAAAACTAAAAAAAGGTCATCTTCGGGTGACCTTTTTTTTTTATCGCTTATATTTATCTTAATGGGATAAAAATACATGGACGCCCAACCTTTTATTGAATACGAAACTATTTATATAAAGTTATAATAAATACCATGGAATTATCCTAAATTTTTTAGAAATAAATGTCAAATTTAATATTAAGAACAAATCTAAGCAGACCTTTAACACACAATGAACTGGATGCCAACATGCAATTCCTTGAAATTGTAGAGTGGTCGGTCAAAGAGTTCAAAAAGGGTCAATTTAGCTATCGAACAGTTGGTAGCCTAACATCACTATATCTTTGTATAGAAACGCATACGGACTTCGTTTATGAAGCAACCAATGGTGAATTTGCAGAAGTAATAACAATTGACGGTACCCCCATTAGACTTTGGAGAAAAGTAGCGGGTGGTTCTGGCGGTGGAACTGGGGCTGAATTTACTGATGTAGCCTTCGATAACGAAACTAATTTATTAATATTCACCACAGCTGATGGTAATGACGTAACTGTTGATTTAAGTTCATTAGCTGGTGGTGGCACTGGAACCTCTGGTTCATCAGGTAATAGTGGAACTAGTGGTGTTAATGGTACATCTGGTATCAACGGTGTGGACGGTGCGGATGGTACATCTGGTAGAAATGGTACAAGTGGTATTAACGGAACCTCTGGTTCATCAGGTATAAACGGAACAAACGGTGTTAACGGTTCTTCTGGTTCTTCGGGGCAAAGTGGTGTTAACGGTTCTTCTGGTTCTTCGGGACAAAGTGGTACGAGCGGTGTAAGCGGTTCTTCTGGTTTAACAGGCTCATCTGGTTCATCTGGTTCATCTGGTAGAAACGGTACAAGTGGTATTAACGGAACCTCTGGTTCCTCAGGAAATAATGGCACAAGTGGTATTAATGGTAATAACGGGTCTTCAGGTTCGTCTGGCCTTAGTGGTAGTTTGTACAACGGAATAGTATCCTCACCAATAAATTATTCCATTTTAAGCGTTGGGTCGACACTTAATGTTAATGCCGCAACTGGTTTATCATATACAGTTGGTCAAACAATTGTTATCGCATATGATGTTGATAACAAAGCAATAGGCGAAGTTTCAGCTTATAATTCAAATACTGGTTTATTATCAATAGTGGTAGATTCGGTATCATTTAATATAAGCTCACCCGTAGCCCCATCTTTTAGTAATCTAGATGGTGCAGCTGGTGGTGGTAGTGGATCTTCTGGTACATCTGGTGAAAATGGTACGTCAGGTGTTGATGGTACCTCTGGGATAGATGGTGAAAACGGTACTTCAGGAATAAGTGGTGTTGACGGAACATCTGGTATTGACGGTGTTGATGGTCTAAATGGTACATCTGGTTCTTCTGGGGTTAGTGGTGCTGATGGAACATCTGGTGTAAGTGGTATAAACGGTGTTGATGGTACCTCTGGACAATCTGGTATTGACGGGACATCTGGTTCTTCAGGAATAAGTGGTGCTGATGGTACATCTGGAATAGACGGTATTGACGGGACCTCTGGTTCTTCAGGAATAAGTGGTATTGACGGTACGTCTGGAGTTGATGGTATCGATGGAACCTCTGGTTCTTCAGGAATAAGTGGTATCGATGGAGCTGACGGTTTGAACGGAACATCTGGTTCTTCAGGAATAAGTGGTATTGACGGTACGTCTGGAGTTGATGGTATCGATGGAACCTCTGGAATCGATGGGACATCTGGTTCATCTGGTATAAGCGGTATTGACGGAACATCTGGTATTGACGGAACTTCTGGAATAGACGGTATAAACGGTGAAAACGGTACTTCAGGTATTGACGGAACATCTGGTTCTTCTGGGGTTAGTGGTACCTCTGGACAATCTGGTATTGACGGGACTTCTGGTTCTTCAGGAATAAGTGGCGCTGATGGTACATCTGGTACATCAGGTATCGATGGTATTGACGGTATTGACGGTTTAAATGGTACTTCAGGAATTGACGGTATTGATGGTCTAAATGGTACATCTGGTACATCAGGTATCGATGGTATTGACGGTACTTCAGGAATAAGTGGTATCGATGGAACATCAGGTTCTTCAGGAATAAGTGGTATCGATGGAACATCAGGTATCGATGGGGCTGACGGTACTTCAGGAATAAGTGGTATCGATGGAACATCAGGTATCGATGGGGCTGACGGTTTGAACGGAACATCTGGTATTGATGGTTTAAACGGTACTTCAGGAATAAGTGGTATTGACGGAACATCTGGGATAAATGGAGTTGATGGAACATCTGGTATCGATGGTATTGATGGTTTAAACGGTACTTCAGGAATAAGTGGTGTTAACGGAATTGACGGGACCTCTGGTTCTTCAGGAATAAGTGGAACATCTGGTTTAACTGGTACTTCAGGAATTGACGGTATTGATGGTCTAAATGGTACATCTGGTATCGATGGTATTGACGGTACTTCAGGAATTGATGGTATTGATGGTTTAAATGGGACCTCTGGTTCTTCAGGAATAAGTGGTATCGATGGAACATCTGGTTCTTCAGGAATAAGTGGAACATCTGGTTTAACTGGAACGGCTGGTATCTCTGGAACATCTGGTTTAACTGGAACATCTGGTTTAACTGGTACATCTGGTTTAACTGGAACGGCTGGTTCTTCAGGCGCTAACGGTTTACCAGGTACATCTGGTACATCTGGTGGTGGAAGTACTGGTGTATATGTACTTAAATTAGAGTATAGCGCTGGTTCTTTAGTAGCCTCACCATTTGTTAGCGCTAAAGATCCCGAAGGTAATACACTTACAAGTGGTTCAGGTGGTTGGGTATTCACGAGAGTGGGTGCCAATGAAATCACGATTACCCACCCACAAGGTAAATGGGCTGTTGATTTAATGACACACGCACAAATAAGTACTGGTGATTTTATGAGTAGAATGATGACGGGCGTTAGTACGTCACAAAACGTTGCTGTACAAAACACAGGTAAATCAACAATAAATTTTAGGGCGTTAAGTACAACATTTACTGGTATCTATGGAACTGGTACTGCTTACATGTACATAACATTCAAATTCCCAACTAACGATTTTTATATATAATAGACGATGGCTAATATACCTTCATTACCAATAACGATAGTCGCTAAGATAGTTCCTGGTAGTTTAACTACGGATACGACTTATAATAACACAACGAGTATGTATGACGGATATCCGTATACATTTTCAGTGACATTAGAAGTTGTACCAGCTATAAACTCTGACGACAGGATTTCACCTAATTCATTTAATTACGATGCATACCATATTACAGAAGGTATGTGGTTGGGTCAAACAAATGGATCCGCATACCAAATAATCTCAGCAGCTACACCAACTGATGCAACGCATATTGATGTTATTTTAAAAGATGTTGATTTATTTAACTTATTAAATGATTCATCTATCTCTGGTTCAAATACACCTGTTGAAGGTAACTTCGGGGTTTTATTTTATCTTTCAGATGATGGTGATCCAATATTATCTGCTATTGAGTTACAAAGAGCTAATTTACCCGATATTAATTATTGGATGAATGATTTGTACGGTAGATTCCAATATAGAAATTTATTAACCAACTATTATAATAATAACCCAGATAATTTAGTTTATGGGTCTGGTTATACTTTAGGGCAATTAGTTTATTTAGATAACACTGGTCAGTTTCAGGTTGTTGATAGCACAGTACAATCTGATCTCGAAAAAGCTTTTGGTATAATTACATCTGTTAATGAACCAGAAGATGGTAATATGACAGTTAAACCATTTGGTAAAATAACAGGTGGTTTAAATTTAACAGGTATTGGTACCGTAGGTGACTTATTATACTATGATTCAACCGCAACCAGCTCTAATTATTTAACAACAACAAAACCAGCTAATTATCCTTTACCAGTTTATATAAAAATTAGTAATACAACAGCCGCTTTCTTAGGATGGCCATTAACAACAGGTGTTTCTGGTACTTCTGGCGGTGCATCTGGATCATCTGGATCATCTGGTGAATCAGGATCATCTGGTATAAGCACAAATTATGTTGGTGTGTCTAATGATACCATTAATTTAAGCTCTGTTGTTATTAATAATAATTTAACTCTAACAACAACAACATATTTAGATTACACCGCTGGTCAAACTGTTATAGTTAGCGCTGGTTGGTTAAAAAATATTATTGGTACAGTTGTTTCATATAATCAAACAAATGGTGAATTAATAATTTATGTTTTAAGTGTTGTTGGTACGTCAGCATTTAGTTTATGGGATACAAATTTAACAACACTATCGGGTACAAGTGGTATAGACGGTACCTCTGGTATTTCTGGATCATCTGGTGAATCAGGTACAAGTGGTATAGATGGTGCGAATGGTATAACGGCTGGGCAAATTTATTATTTTAACGAATCCCAGTCATCTGACGTTTCACCATATAAAGTATTAAGTAGGGAGCCTGCGGCAACACCTCAACAATCTATTCTCGTAACAACAGCTGGTACAACACCAGTTTTAGTACAAGAATTTATAACCCCAGAATTAGGGTTTTCGGTAATACCAGGTGGAACACAAAGATTTCACACACATTTCTTAAAATCTGGTGCGGGTTTTAACACAGACACATTCGTTACTATTGAATTAGCGGATAGCGCTGGAGTTGGTTATGGTACTATTTTACAAACAAATCAAGTCCTAATAGGATGGATTAGTAATACCATCCCAGTAGAAACAACAATTGATTTAACCTTGCCCACAACAACTATCAACCCAACTGATAGAATGATTGTTAAAATATATGTAGTTGATCAATCTAATGGAAATCATGGTGTAACATTCTACACAGAAGGAACGCAAAACTACTCTTTTGTTTTAACATCAACTGGTGTAATAGGTGGTACTTCAGGTTCTTCTGGTTCATCTGGTGAATCAGTGGCTGTAACGGGTTTAACGATAAATGGTACTTTATTAGAGATACAAAACAGCGATTCAACTAGTGCAAGTGTTGATTTAGACCCAGCAACATCCTCACAAAGTAAAGAAGGTTTAACAACACACGGTTTTACCTTTTTAGATGAAACAATGTTTACATCGGCTCAACCATTCCACTCATTTTTTGGTGGAATTAGTGGTACATATGCGGATATTAAAGTTTTCGAATTACAAGAAGTTGATTTAACCGCTAAAACAACATATGTCGTACTAGACGTTGTTGAAACGGGATCAACATTTAATTATGTTGTTATTTTACCATTATTAAGTAATGATTTTGAATCAAAAGTTATTAAGTTTGTAACTAAAAGAAATAATCTTAATAATCTTAATGATTTGTTAGTGGGTTCCAAATGGATTAGTGGTGGTAACTACAATAGAATTATCGCAACAAATATAAAAACTAGATTAACTGATTACGGTTATTTTTTCCCGCTTGAAACTATGGAAAGTATTGAGATATTATTTGATGGTTATGATTGGTTAGTTGTTAATACACAAAAACAACAATTTATACAAGCAAACCCAGCTAATTATCTCCTTAACGGAACTAATGGAACAATTGGGTCATATAAAAATAGGGAAATAGATAATCTATTATAATGAAATTACTAGAAGTTTTAAAAATGCATAACTCAAAACCGTTTACTCTAGAGATAGAGGACGGTTTGGAATTCCCAGTGGATAAAAATCAAGTCGCAAAAGATTTTATACAATTCTGTTGTGATGAATTAAATATTACTGGGAATTTTAAATGTATTCTTTGCCATGATAGAGAAAAACATGGTATTAAAACAACAGCGTATTATCGTGATAAAGATAAATTAGTTTGCGTTTACGCCAAAAATAGGATGTTGGGTGATGTTATGAGAAGTGTGGCCCATGAATTGGTACATAAAAAACAATATGAGGATGATCGTATTGAACAACCAGTCCAAGATGTTGGTGGTGAAATAGAGGATGAAGCAAATGCGGTTGCGGGTCAATTGGTTAAAAAATACATAAAAACCAAAGATAGTGGTAAAACATTATTTGAATCAGTTGATTATTTCGGTTTTAAACTTATTTCATAAATTTTTTCTAAAAAACTTTGTTTGTGATAATTTTTTCTTTAGTTTTGTGCTATGGAAAAAAAATCTAGAGTTGAGTTTCTATATGAGAACTCATTTAAAGCAACATATAGAAAGGCTGTTAAAAGAGAACAGTTAACTAAGTTTGATAACAGACACGAAGGTTTTACTAGTTTGCACCATATGGTGTATAATGACTCAGAAGATCTTTTCTATGACCATAGATTATTCAGTTTCTTATCAAGTATGGGGATACCCCCAACCGATTATTTGGGTAGTGAAAAAACACCAAGAGAGGTTGCTTTTAACTTTCTAGTTGAGTGTGACCCAACCCCAAATAAAGAAAACTTGCAATGGTTACTTGGTTTATATAAGAACCAACTGATTAGCTATACAACTGGTTTAAACACATTTTCGGCCATGGGTGGTATTAACGGTAACTTTTACGAAGATTTATTCACAACGGTTAAATCATCATTGGAAACTTTCGCTTTCCTTAAAAAAACAAATGTTTTAGCGGAAAGTAAAAGAGACATTAACAAATACTCAAATTATCAAACACTTAATGAGATTGTGTTACCATACACAATGATGGGCGATGACGGTGAGGATAATGTACACACCTTGGACACAAAAGAATTGAGATGTATCCAAAACCATCAAAATTTTATTGAGAAGAATAAAGAGTATGACGAAACAATTGGTCGTGCTGAGTTAGTTTTTGAAAACAAAGATTGGGTTATTGTCATAACACATGATAAAGAGGCCAATGTACAATTTGGTAAATACACAACTTGGTGTACAGCTGGTACGAGATATGGTAGTATGTTTGATTCATACCATGGACGTGGTGAACTATTTGTTTTGATTAAAAAGGGATATGGTTCTAAGTCAGCGATTAAGAAAGACCCGTCAGTTCGTTTACAGTTCCATTTTGAGGACCAACAATACATGGATGCACCTGATAGACCTATCAGTATTAACGACTTTTTATTCAACAACTCTGAGGTTAAAGATTTCTTTAAGAAGTATATCACAAAAGTTGTCCTACCTAAAAGACAAACAAAGGGTAAAGTCAATGACGACATCCAATTCCTATTAAAATTAGGTTACGGTGACCAAATTATCAAAATGTTGAAAGATTCTAGACCAAAAATATTGGATTTCAGTGGTAATAAGATGGATTACACTTTATTATCTGAAATCGGTGATATTGATAGTTTAGAAAAGTTAGATTTTTCTGATTGCGGTTTGACTGACATCCCAGAATCAATCCAAAACCTTAAGAACTTAAAATATCTTAAGCTTAGAAATAATGACATTAAAACCATACCTAACTGGATTAATAACCTTAAGTCATTAACATTCTTAGATCTTTCTGGTTGTGGTATTACTAATAGATTAGATTTGACTGGCTTATCTGATTTAACTGATATTGTTTTAGATTATAACGCAAAAATGCGTGAAATACCACTTGGTTTAGAAACTTTGACTAGTTTAACTAGATTTACAGCCTCAAATTGTGATATTAGGGGTATTGATGAGTCAATCACATTTTGTGAGGGGTTATTTTTAATAGACCTACACTCAAATACCAAGTTATCAAAAATACCTGTAAAATTAAGTGCCATGACTAACATTATAGCTATATGTATTGATGATACGGCTATTGATAAGGATATTATTAAGGAATTAACACGGAATAAACGTAGTGGTGAGGTCTCTATTATAAAATATGACTTTTAATACGTTAATAGAGGCTTTTTAACACGCTTAATAGATTTAACCGAATATTGTAGCCTTAGACTAATTAAAAGCCTGTTTAAGGCGTTTAAATCAGTTTTAATAATAGATACTGGTCTATGACTATTTGAGTCAACGACATGTATTTCAGCGTTATTCTTAAAAATTCTAACTTCTAAATTCATTAGTACAATAATAATATATTTATATTTAAGAATAAAGCGAAAAAACTGCATATTTATAGTATAATGAGAAGATCAGACATTTATAGAAAATCGATTATAAATCAAATACTTACTGAGGGTCAGTCTAGTAATAATCGTGTATCTTTTTCATATGATTCGGGTAAAAATTCTGGGTTTTATTGTGAGATTATTACATTAGATGAGATTAGACAATCCACTAATGACTTTACTGAAGAAATTTCTGTTGAAAATTTTTTAGAAAATTTTGTGCATAATAGGATTGGTGTTATTTTAGAAGATAGTGGTTATTCCATAAATATGAATCTAATTGACACTAATTCCTCTAATTTTTATGATGGGTATCAGTTAAATATACCGATACTTAAAGAAAATGAGGAGTTATTTGAGGATCTATTTAGCGAGATCGATGCTGAGTTAGCGCCAAAAGCCGCTCCAGCACCTACCCCACTACCCTCACCGACACCTGCCCCAGCACCAGATAAGGTTATTAACAAACATGTTAAAAACAGGGTTTCAGATGTTCCGATTACAAAGGAACCAACAGCGGGTCAAACCCCCCACTTACCAACACAAGCAAAGGTTAGAAAAACACAGAATCCTAGAAAAGTTGATCTTTTGTTAAAATCGGTGTTTGAGAGTAAATTTGTTGATTATAAGTTATCAACTGATGTCGGTGATTGGAAACCGATTAAAACATTAAAAGCTGATGGTAAACTAATGATAACATGGGAGTCAGTTAAAGAACCCACATTATTAGTTGAGACAATATTATTCCCAGCGGATTCAAATAAAGTAAAAATTAAAGTTAAAAATAGGAGTGGTAAGATTTTTATCGACCATTTTCTTGAAATTTATCGAATCCCAACAGATGCGTTTTTAGCTGAAAGATTTTTCCGTAAAACATATTTCAATTTACTTAAAAAGTTTATTGATACACGAGTTATAACATTAGAACCGTTTAATACCGAATTTATTTTCTGGAAAACGGATAACCCTAATTTTTCATACTCATTTAGCTCACCAAATAAAAATAAAATTATATTGGATTTGATTAGCTTTATTAGTACAGCTAGAAAACCAATATTAGATGATTTTTTTGAACAAAATAACCTAAAACATAAACAAGGTTATTTACAAACATTACTTGATGCGGCAGAGGCAGCTGGAATTTTTAGGTTTAAGAGAGAGGGTAATGAAATTATCATCTTAAAAGGCCCGAACTATAAACCATTCTTGGAAGGTAAAGTTAGGCGAGTAACCACATAATATAAATTTGCGTTATGAATTTTAAACAAATTGAAATAGCCTCTTGTTGTTTTGACATCATAATAATCTTCTCACCCTTTTTACTTTTATTAGGCAGTGGTATTGAAATATTCATCTGGTCTTTTTATATAATCTATTTACCGTATTTACTATTTAGTGTGTACAAAAATAACCTAAAAAAGAAAAATAGGTTAATGCTTGAACACGAATTTAAAAAAATAGCGGAAAAAGATTTGCTTATTCACGAATAATTTATTATTCTTGTACCTATGGTACAGATATTAGGGGATATTCACGGGAATTTCCAAAAACTTTACATGAAAGCTATGACCGCAAAAGATACCACCATTATTCAGGTTGGTGATTTTGGTGTTGGATTCCGTAGTCGTGAAAGAATGGATGTTGAGATGATCGATATTAATAAACGATTAGAAAAAAATAATAACCGATTATTAGTAATTCGTGGTAATCATGATGATCCAGCATATTTTGATGGTAACTATAATTTTAGTAATATAGAATTCTTACCAGATTATACTGTTAGAACAATTGAAGGTAGGAATTACTTATTCGTTGGGGGTGCTATCAGTATCGATAGATGTCAGAGAAAAGCTGGTGTTGATTATTGGCCAGACGAGAAATTTGTTCTGGATATTGACAAAATAAACGCAATCCAAGAAAACATCGATATTGTCATAGCGCATAGCTCCCCAAGCTTTTGTGAACCAGTATATTTTAATGAATTGGTTTGGTGGTTTGTCGCACAAGACCCTTCTTTACACGATGAGTTGTTGCGTGAAAGAAAAGATTTTGAAACAATGCATGAGACTTTAAAGCTTAATGGCCATAGGGTTGAATATTGGTTCAACGGACATTTTCATTTCACAAAAGAAGAATTAATAAACGATACCAACTTTAGATTGCTTGGTATTGACACATTTTACGAATTTAACCATTAACATGAGTAACGAACAAGAACAAGAACAAAAACCTAAAGGTATTTTATTTGGTATGCTGGCGTATATGTCAGAAGAGGAATACCAAGAATTTTTAGGGAAAATAAAAGAGGGTTCTGAACCCGAGATTATTTTAGTTGTAAACGCTGCGCTAAGATACGCACAAACAAAAGGCGCATTTACTCTTGAGGAATCAGAGGTGATAATTAATACATTAAAAATATTTAGTCAAGAAGATGGAGAAGCCAAAGGTAGTTAATTTATTAGAATGCCCAGAATGTAATATCCCGAAGGGTTGGGGACATGAAGTCATAATCGCTAATAATGAACTTTATTGTGGTAAATTATTGGTGTTTAAAAAAGGGTGTAAGTTTTCGATGCATTACCATATGATCAAAGATGAAACATGGTTTGTAGATGAAGGGTCTTTCATTTATAGGTGGATTGATACTGAAACGGCTGAGGTGCATGAACAACATATTTATCCAGGAGATTCTGTTAGACAATTCCCTGGACAACCACATCAACTAGAGGCGGTGACGGATGGTGTTGTATTTGAGGTATCAACAACACACTTTGACTCAGACTCATATCGGGTTTGGAGAGGTGATTCACAAAAAAAATAATTTAGTATTTGGTTTTTTATTAAAATTTAATTATTATTATAGGAATTATGGGATTATTATATAAAATCGCTAAATGGAGCGTAAATAGATTGATAAAAAAAGGTGTTGATTTAACCGATCTTGTTGAAACCGATAATGTTACTAAAAACATTAGAAAAATTATTAATTCTTTAAACGATGAGTTACTTGTTTTACAAGACGAATTCTCGCTTAAACGCATTGAAATAATTGATCTACAAAGTGATTTAATCCAAACACTGGAACCAACTATAATGGGGTTTTTAGCTGAAACAGATGATCATATTGTTAAAACTACTATGACGAAAATATGGTTTGATAAAACAGCAAAAATTAATGAGGTTATTGAGGACCATGAGGGTATAATCGCAAAATTTGCCAACAAACACGAACAATTAGAAAAACTTGAAAATAAATTAAGGTAATTATGAAATTTAAAGAATTAACAGAAGAACAAATTAATAAAGCCAAAGAGATTTATACTGACAAAGATTTATCTTGGGATGATAGAATGAAATTGCTTATGGATTTATTTGGTAAATCTGAAAGAACTGTAAGAAAATGGTGTTCGGAGAAGCTAAACTTTAAAGAGAAGGTTGACATTGAGCCAGAACAATATGTTAAGGCTAAAGCTAGGGTTCATGATGAAAATAAAAAACGTTTTATTATCAGCTGGGCTCAAAATAATACACCAGCTCACACACCTTTCATGAAAAACATGGAAGCTTATGCTGACTTTATTGATGCTGATATACACATAATCGCTGGTAGGTATAAAAACCCAACTAGTGTATGGACAAATGAGCAAGCCTCTGATGAATTTTGGCATGATGACTTCTTACCTTATCTTGATGCTAATAGACATGATATTCATAAGTATGTGTCGATTTTATCCGATATTAAGATTCAACCAACAGCCGTTAACCCAATGACGGGTTTACAAGCGTTAAGCGGTATTAATTCATGTATCTTTGGTAGCCCAAAAGTTCAAATGGAAATGATACCAGTTTTGGAAGGTAATAAACCTAAAATGGTGCTAACAACAGGTGCTGCAACAAAAAAGAACTATACCGACTCTAAATCAGGTAAGACTGGTGATTTCCACCACACATATGGTTTTGTGATTGTTGAAATAAAAGATGATGAAACGTTTTTTGTTAGACAAGTGACAGCGAATGATAACTCAGGTGCTTTCACAGACTTATGTCATAGGGTTGAGGGTGGTAAAGTTTCTATTATTGATGGTATCTCAGCTATTATTTTAGGTGATATACACTACGGCCACCACGATCAGGATGTGATTGATAAAACACATGAATTACTTAATATTATTAAACCAGAACATGTTATATTACATGACGTATTTGACGGTAATTCAATAAGTCACCACGAAATGAAAGATCCGTTTATTCAATACGCTAAGGAAATAAATGACACCAACTCAGTTGAAAAAGAGATTAATGGTATGTTGGAAGGCTTGGAGTCTTTTAGGGGTTATAAGAATGTAGTTATTGTTAGAAGTAACCATGATGATTTTTTAGATCGATGGTTAAAGAATGAAGATTGGAAGCGACAACCAACGAGTAAAAACTCTTTAGCTTATATGGAGTACTCAACTATGCTGTTGAAACAATATGCTAAGGGTGAGGTCAAAGGTGTTATCCCTGAGATAATCAACCAGAGGTTCCCTAAGTTTATAACATTAAATAGAAATGCTTCTTACATGGTTAAGAACTGGGAGCTTGGACAACATGGTGATGTTGGTTCTAATGGTAGTAGAGGTTCTTTATTACAATTTAGAAAACTAAATACTAAGATTGTTGTTGGTCACTACCACTCACCTGGTAGAAAAGATGGTGCCTTAGCTGTCGGTACCTCAACAAAATTAAGAGTCGGTTATAACATTGGACCAAGTTCATGGTTACAATCGCATGTGATCATCCACAAAGATG